>WNFZ01002147.1_pt1 | contig 18839 bp, 20 predicted proteins | sample 5400081 | NCBI WGS metagenome assembly WNFZ01 (sample SAMN13153365, study PRJNA577476) | soil metagenome | isolation source: 80 cm soil or saprolite under grassland replicate 1 | place: USA:California | collected 2016-06-15
TGGCTGACTGTGTGGCGTGCCAGCGCACGGCGGATGAGCTTCTCGCGACCGCGAGCCAGCTGCCGCTGGCGCTGGCGGCCGTCTCACCCTTGCGGCTGCCGGCCAGCGCGAAGGACCGCCTGCTGCAGGCGTTGGGCGATGCATCGGTCGCAGCTCCCCAGCCGCCCGTGCCAGTGCCGCCAGGACGCGGCGAACCCTCCCCTTCACTCCGAATCCCGCCGGGCCGGCGCTGGCCGGTCTGGCGGCGCCTGCGGATGGCCGGCGCGTTGGCAGCGGTGCTGGTTGTCGTGCTTTTGCTGGGCTGGAGCGTGCAGCTCAGCGCCGCGCTGGCGCGCGAGCGAGCGCTGCGGGCCGAGTATGCCCAGCTGGTCAGTGAGCAGCAGGAGCTGGTCATCGACATCCTCGACTCGCCCAAGACCACCAAGGCGGTGCTGCGCCCGACACAGCCCGGCTCGAAGGCCTATGGTAAACTTTTCACCCGCCCGGATCTGCCCCACGTCCTGGTCATGGCCGCGCGGCTGCCCGCACCTCCTGCCGGACAGACCTACTATGTGTGGCTCACCCAAGCTGGGCAGCCGCAGCTGGTTGGCGAGCTGGGACTGAACCAGGGCTTTGGCGCGCTGGTCTTCGACGCCGATCGCACCGGCCCGGTCTATGCGGCGGCGCAGGTCACGCTCCAGCCCAAAGGGAGCACCTCCCCTGGCGGCACGACCGTGCTGCAATGGCGGGCGTCGCCGTAGCAGACCGAGGCGGGAGAGCAGAGACCAGAGACAGGAGACTAGAGCGCAATCTCTAGTCTCCTGTCTCTGGTCTCCTGTCTGAGCTGTCGGACTAGCTCGTGACCTCGATCACGCCTTTCATCGCCGGGTGGATGGAGCAGAAGTAGGGGAACGTGCCGGGCGACACATAGGTCACGCTGAAGTGATCTCCGGGCTTGACCAGCCGCGTCTTGAGCGGATCGGATGCGAACGCTCCGTCTGTGACGACTGTGTGTTCGGCCTCGTCGTTGTTGACCCAGGTGATCGTTGTGCCGGCCTTGACTGTGCGCTTGGCCGGGAAGAATGTGTAGAGGAAGACGTTGACCTGGTTGTCGCCCAGCTCGCGCGGTACCAGCGCCTCCGGCCAGTTGAAGTAGGCGTCCATGCGGAAGACGAAGTCAGCTTCCGCGCCGGCCTGCCGCAGATGACAGCTGGCGCAGGCATTCGTGCGTGCTGGCGCCGTCATGGTGGTGCCATCGGGCCGGTAGGCGACGTACTCCCACTCGCCGCTGCGGTCGGGGCCATAGGCCGTACCGAAGCCTTTTTCCTTGCGCATCACGAAGACGCCGGTCAGCGTCTGGCGGATGTAGCGCCCGTTGGCGTCCACTATGGGCTGGCCGCTGGCATCCTGCCTGGCGCGCCAGGTCTCCATCACCAGTACGCTGCCGTAGGGGAAGTCCTTCCCCGGCGAGATGGCGGCGGCCACCTCGTTGGCGCAGATCGCACGCACCTGCTTGTTGTCGGGACGGTCGAGGACCACAAGCAGGCGGAAGGTCTCACCATAGCCGGCCGGGAAGCCGACCCGATCCTCTTGCGGCGCAGGGCGCGGCGTTGCAGTTGGCGCCGGATTGGCGGGCGTGGCCGTTGGTGGCGCCTGAGTCGCAGGCGCCGCGGTCTCGAGCAGGCGGTGCGCCGAGAGCTTGCTGCACGGCGCCAGCCACGGATACGGGTCGCCATCGGCTGCCAGGGGTGCCGCAGCGGCGGACGGCTGGATCGCGCGAGGGACGCCGACAATGGCAATGAGCAGGACGCCAAGAAGGACAACCAACCACTGGAAAGCCCGACGCCGGCTTGGACTGAAGGGCAGAGACATGCCGCACTCCTTTCGCTCAGTGCGCTAGCCGTGAGACAGCCGTGCCGCCTCTACTCTGCTATACTCACTGGTGGGGAGATTGGATCCCTGCCGCGCGAACTGTTTCTGCTCCGAGTCCTGGAGAGCAGAACGCTGCTTCCCGGGATCTGTTCCCTCGTGGGTGCGATTGCGAGTGCGGGCGACGTGCTCGTTATGGCGCCGTATCTGGTGATCGCGCCGCGTTGTGGTCCAATACAGGCTCTACCACCGCCCCGGACCACGAATCATTCAGGATAATTCTTGGTGTGGGTGTCCTCATGGGCCGATCCCATTCGTAAGTAGGGTGAACGCGGGAACTGCCCGCACCAATGTGAGGAGGAATTATGAGTCAATACCTATTGTCTACTTACGCAGTCGAGGGTGAGGTTCCCGGAGCGCCGAGGACGCCCGAGGAGATGCACAGATTCATGCAGCGGGTCGCTGCCCTCGAAGCCGAGATGGAGGCCAGCGGTACATTCGTCTTCGGTGGCGCACTCCATGGCCCCGACGCGGCGACCGTCGTCCGCGTGCGTGATAGCGACCCGGTCATGACTGACGGGCCGTACGTTGAGTCGAAGGAGCACATCGCTGGGTTCTACATCATCAACGCCGACGACCTCGATGCAGCGCTGAGCTGGGCGCGCAAGGTCGTAGACGCAACTAACCACCCGATCGAAGTCCGCCCATTTCGAGCGACCGGGCGGGTACAGGCATGACCCGAACGGTCGCCGCCGAACGAGAAATTGAGCGCGTGTTCCGTGAGGTGTACGGCCAGGCGGTGGCAACGCTGGTGCGCGTCTTCGGCGACATCACGCTCGCCGAAGACGCGGTCCAGGACGCGTTCGTCGTGGCAAGTGAGCGGTGGCGGAGCGACGGCATCCCGCCCAACCCAGCGGGGTGGATCGTGACGACCGCACGAAGGCGCGCAATCGATGAGCTGCGCCGCTCGGCACGGGGCCGGGAGCTCCATGAACAGCTCGCTGCAGTCGCAAGCACACCGCGCGGCCCCGGCGACGACTGGGAAGAGGACGGGCCAGTGAGCGACGACCGACTCCGACTGATCTTCACCTGCTGCCATCCGGCGCTGCGAACGGAGCACCAGGTGGCCCTGACCTTACGACTGTTGGGCGGCCTGAGTGTGGATGAGGTGGCCCGCTCGTTCCTGGTGAGCGAGGCGGCGATGGAGAAGCGTCTGGTGCGGGCCAAGTACAAGATCAAGGCCGCCAACATCCCCTATCGAGTGCCCTCAGAAGCCGACCTACCTGGGCGACTCCGCGCGGTCCTGTCAGCGCTGTACCTGATCTACAACACCGGGGTCGATGATCCGGAACGGGCCTCGTTGCGGAGCGAGGCACTTCGGCTGGCTCGCGCTCTGGTCGAGCTGATGCCCGACGAGCCCGAAGCAGCAGGGCTGCTCGCACTGATGCTGCTGAGTGAGGCGCGACTGCCGGCCCGCAGAAAAGAGGGAGCGCTGGTGCTCTTGCGCGATCAGGACCGGAGCAAGTGGGACCGCACGCTGATCGAAGAGGGCCATGCACTCGTGCGCGCCTGCATTCGCCGCGCGAGGCCGGGCCCCTTCCAACTCCAGGCCGCGATCCAAGCCGTGCACTGCCACGCCGCCTCGTTCGAAGCAACTGACTGGCCGCAGATCGTCGCGCTTTACGATCATCTATTCTCGGTCATGCCCACGCCGGTGGTTGCACTCAATCGGGCCATCGCCATTGGCGAGACGGAGGGTGCAGGCGCTGCGCTGACTGCGCTCGACGCAATCGCAGCCGAGCTCGACAACTATCACCTGATGCACGCAGCCCGCGGCACTTTGTTGCGTCGGCTTGGCCAACGAGAGGCAGCCTTGGCTGCCTTCGAACGCGCCGCCCAGATCGCAGTGACGGAAGCAGAGCGGCAGTTTCTCGCGCAGCAAATCGAAGCGTTGGCCGAGAACGGCGCGCTCAGGCAGAACCAGTCGGACGGATTGAGTGAACCACCAAACGAAACAAGTGCGCGCTGATCGGGGTCACGGTATTAAGACAGGTTTTGTGTACGCTAAGGAAATCGGATCGCTTCCTAATGCGCTATTTTCTCTCCCACAACCAGACGGGCAGTGCTGCAATCGATCTCACAGCACTGCTCATTTCTTGGCGTTAGCAAGCCTTCAAGAATCTCGTATCATCGCGAAATCGGTACAATCTGGGCATTCCGCCTGGCGCTCTGCGTTGATGAGCACCCGGACACGCAGCTGCTGTCACGAAGTGACCGCCTCCGCCGCCAGATCTTCCAGCTCGAGTGTGGTGGTGATCGCCACACAGTTGCAGATCGTCCGCGCCACCGGGCAGCTGTCGGCGTGGAAGCCGTGGACCCGCTGCGCCACCTCGCGATGTTCCGGCGCGACACGCAGATGATAGGTCACGTGAATGCGCCGCACCACCAGCACCCGACCTTCGGTCTCGATCTCTCCCACCGCCTCCGACGTCAAATAGCCTTCGCCAGCTGGGATCTTGCGCGCCTCCAGCGCGCCCCGAAGGTGCCGGTCAGTCAGCCAGCCGCCGCGGCGACCAGGTAGTCGAGCGTCGTCGCGTGCGGTGCATGCACGTGGGTATCGACGCCATAATGCGCGGCGATCTCCGAGTGAACACCGAAGAGCACCGGTTCTGGCTCTACCGGCAGGTAGGCTCGGCGCAACGGGCCTTGTACGCGCTCGATGTGTACCCGCGAGCGATAGATCAGTGTGTTTGTTCGTCAATAGACGAACGGAATGAGTTTCTTGATGCGCTGTTTGTAAGCTGCGTAGCCACTGAACTTCACTTCAAGCCAGCGCTCTTCGCGTCGCGCTTTGAGATCGAAAAAGATCACTAGGGCTACTGCGGCGACAAAAGCCATCACACTACCCCATATCAAGCTCCAGCCTAAGCTCAACAAAATGAAGCCGCTATAGATCGGGTGACGGACAATCGAAAAGATACCGCTCGTGACCAGCGTAGAAGTGTCTCTTGGCTTCGGAAACGCGGATAAATTGTTGCGACCCAGGCCAAACGAGCCAAGAACAACGAAACCCAAGCCGACCAGGCAGAGCGCCCTGCCGGCAATGACAGCGATGTCGAACCAAGAAGCCGCACGTCCGTCCAGCCTGGGCGCGAACAGAACCGCCACGATCAGCACAGCCTGTCCGATTGCGTACCATTCTCCGCGCGAATTATGCAGCCAATCTTTCCTGCTCATAGTCGCTCATCCCTTATGAATGTAAGACACTTCGTACACAATCGGCTCGATCTGTGCAATCTCTGTGATGTACCTAAAATATTCACGGGCCTCAGGATTGTTCAGAAGAGCCTCGATGTCCCTCGGGCTTCTCCACTGCGAATAGACGACGGCATGTCGACCATCCATCCCCTTGTGTAAGGCAGCAGAGACATAGCCAGGCTGTTTGCTTACGAACGTCTCAAGGCCTTCTTTGAGCGCCTCGATCAGCGTGTCCTGATTTTTCGGTTCGACGACGAACAGGTTGATCAGAGTGGCGAGTTCACCGCTCGGCCTAATTTCGATCGTTTGGGTCATCTGCGCTCCTCCCGATTGTGGTTTCCTAGCAAATAAAGGAGTGATACCGTATAATAATATCAGGATGCTGATATTATTATATCAGGGTCCTGATATCTTGTCAAGAAGGAAACGGAGAAGGCCCATGATCACGGATCGGATTGGCTATCACCTCAAACGTATACATCAGGTTTACTGTGCCAGTGTCGACGCGACATTGCGCGAGTTGGGCCTGACAACCGCCCAATATGCAGCGCTGGGTGTGCTGGAAACTGCGCCAGGAATCTCCAATGCGGCCTTAGCTCGCGCCTGTTTTGTCACTCCACAAACGATGAACGAGATCGTGCAGAGCTTGCACGCCAGTGGGTTGATGCAGCGGACAGCCCATCCCATCCATGGGCGCATTCTACAATTGGACTTGACGCCGCTTGGGCGAACGCGTTTGAGGCAGGCCCACCAGCTAACAGAGACAGTGGAGGAGCATATGGTCGCAGGGTTGGCCCAGGAGGAACAGCAACAATTCGTGCGATGGCTTCAGCAGTGTAGTGTAGCCTTAGAGACCTGGCAAATTGGGTCAAATATGCACGGGTTTTGACCCAATTTACCAGCAGGCTCCAAAGCGGCTGGGCAGGGCGCAATCGGGGGTGAGGGTTAGCAGCCCGCGCTCCAGCAGAAAGGCTTCAGCCTCCTCCAGCGTTGCCAGTGCTCGATCAGGAGTGAGTCGGCAGACAAAGGCGCGCTGCGCTGTCAGCGCTTCCAGGGTTGGCTGTTCTGACGCCATCTCGGTCTGTCCTTTCCTATGGGATGTGCCACGAGCTACCAGGTGGTTCGTTTCATTCACTCAGGCGAAACACTCTTTGGCGAAGCGGCGCAGCGCTTCCAGGTTCGTACCATCGATAAAACGGAGCACTAATTCCTGTACACCCGCGGCTTCATAGGCGGCGATACGCTGGCGAATCGTTTCAGGACTGCCAATCAGGGCCGTGTGCACCCGCGCTCCCAGGCTGGCTTTGCGTTCAGCAGGTAGGAGCGCCAACGCCTGCTCATCGCTGTCCGCCAGGAGGCAGAGGGTGGACGAGGTGCGATGAATGCTTGCGTAATCACGGCCCACCTGCGCGCAATGCTGTTGAAGGACGGCCAACTTCTGCTTTACGCTGGCTGGATCATCGCCTAGATTGCAGGCATCGGCGTACTGCGCCACCAGCTTGAGCGTCACCCGCTCGCCATCACCGCCGATCAAGAGCGGAAGATGGGGGCGCTGGACGCCTTTGGGCTGATTGATGGCCCCGTGCACCTGATACGAGGCGCCCTCGAAGTGGGCCTGCTCTTCTTGCCACATCGCCAGCATGATCTGCACTGCCTCGCGCAGTTGACGCAGACGCTGCGGCGCTTCAGGGTAGACATAGCCATAGGCGCGGTATTCGTGCTCGTACCAGCCCGCCCCGATGCCAACATTCAGACGGCCATGCGAGAGGACATCGACAGTGCTGGCCATTTTTGCCAGCAGGGCAGGGTGTCGATAGCTGTTGCATGTGACCATCTGGCCGATGCGAATGGTTTTGGTATCACGCGCCAGCGCCGCTGTGCTCGTCCAGCATTCAAACGTCACTTCCTGCAAGGGGTGAGGAACGGTGTGAAAGTGGTCAACCAGCCACGCGGAAGTAAAACCCACCTCTTCAGCCGTTTGAGCAACGCTTGTCATCGTTTCGTAGGCTTCCACTGGGTCTTTGATCTGTGCCAGGTCCATGGTCCAGCCCTGGGGCACCAGCACGCCAAATTGCAATGCCATGCGGTGTTTGTTCCTTCTCTGCAGAGATGTCTTTCTCCTCATATGGTAGCAGGCCAGGAGATGAAAATACAGGGCAACTTGAAGGCAATCCCGCCATTCCGGCTCAATATTTGAGAAAAAGCCCTGCCGGGCAGGCTCTTAGATGGTCTGGGGTGTCAACTGACAGATACATTCGCCAAGCTGGCGAATGTATCTGTCAGTTGACAATTATGTTGGACACCTATGTGATGGACGCCGTGAGGGCGCTCTTCGCGGGCAAGCTGGGAGATCCGGCGGTGCTCCAGGGTTTCTTCGTCCTGATCCCCCTGACCGCGCTGGCGCTATGGTGGGCGGTCCGCTCGTATCGCAAAGCCATCTCTTGAGGCAGGGCTAGCACGCTTACGCAGGCGCTGACGATCAGCCTGACCATGATGCAGTAAGGCCATTAGTGTTGTAAAACGCACGCACGCTCGTAACAGGCCAATAGCTCACGTTGCGGGTCATAGAACGACTACTTTGCCCCTGGTGACAGCTACCGTGACTCTACCCCAACTAGTACAGTTTTGTGGAAACCCCTTTTAGGTTAGTCGCCAGTATCCAGAATGCAGGATGCAGTGAACCGTCGACTGCCTACTGCCTACTGGCGACTCTCAACCAGCGAGCAACTTTTGCCGATGTATACTAATGGCTATTTCTTCAGCTTCTCGGTGAAATACTTGCGGAATTTCTGAACTTTTGGCGCAACGACCGCGCGGCAATACGGCTGGTTGCTGTTGTTGGCGTAATACTCCTGGTGGTAATCCTCGGCCCGATAGAACGCCGAGAACGGCGCTACCTCGGTCACAATCGGATCATCCCAGATCTTAGCCGCATCGATTTCGCCAATCACCTGCTCGGCGATCGCCTTTTGCTCGGGAGTATGGTAGAAGATCGCCGAGCGATATTGTGTGCCGATATCCGCACCCTGGCGATTCATGGTGGTTGGATCGTGGATGGTAAAAAAGACCTCCAGAATTTCTTTAAATGAAATCTGTTGCGGATCAAAAGTCAGCTGCGCCACCTCGGCATGGCCGGTCGTGCCATTGCAGACCTGGCGATAGCTAGGGTTGGCGATGTGGCCGCCGGAGTAACCCGACTCAACTTCTTCAACGCCGCGCAGCTCGTCGAAGACCGCCTCAAGGCACCAGAAGCAGCCGCCGGCGAGTGTGGCGATCTGCTTGCCTTCGGTTGATTGATTCGACTGAAATCGGTTGATCATGGTTGCTATCTTTCCACTAACGTGCAGTCGCACGTCGATTTGCTTACCTGTATTATTAGATACGTAAAATTTGGCGTTTTGGCTTTTAGCATAATGGACATTCGTCCCAAGCGCCTTGAGCCTGCGGCAGCATGGTACTTTATCATCTCTTGTGGGTCATTTTTCGCCTTGCGGGGCGAAAAATGACCCACAAAAAACATGGCTGACCCGCGCAATTCCTAACATTATCGAATAATACATTTATATCGTCCGCTTTCGCGCCAAGACGTTACACTTCTTTAACCCAATCGTGTGCGCGACTGGCGATAAATCAACCCTTTTTCAGCTCAAATCGATTGTTTCAGCATGCTCTCACAGCGCTATCAGCCCAACAGCGATCGGGCGGGAGTACTATAACACTGCTTGCGGAAACACGAGCAGTGCTTGTAGACCAGGAGGAACAGATGCTTACAACAATCGCCAGGCGCGGTATGCGCCCGCTGCAGCTCGCCAGTTTGGCGGTTGCGGTGATACTCACAGGATGTAGCGCCCCAGGCGCGGTTATCAGCACGCCGTCGCCTCAGCCGACCGCCCTACAGACTGCGCCGCCCACCAGCGCGCCGCCTACTAGTGCGCCGCCGCCCACCGTCTTGCCGACCAACGCTCCGACCCAAGCGCCACAGCCTAGCGCGGCGCCCCAACCGACAGCTACCGCAATACCGACGGGCCAAGCCGATGCTACAGCCGCCGCGGTTCAAACCGTGGTCGACTATTACACGGCAATCAATCAGAAAAAGTTCGACGACGCGTACCGGCTGTGGGCTAACGACGGGGCCGCCAGCAGCCAAACCCTTGATCAGTTCAAGCAGGGCTTCGCCAACACCGTCGGCGTAAGCCTCCAGCTTGGCTCGCCCAAATCAGGCCCCGGCACGAGCGCGGTTGAAGTGCCTGTGATGCTGATCGCCATCTCGAATGACCCTAACCCGAACAACCCGCAGAAGGTTCAGCAGTATCGCGGCGGCTATACGGTGCTGCCGGGCGCCAATGGCTGGCGGCTAGCCGGCGCAAACATCGGCGAGGTGAACGATCGCCCACTGCCGCCGGCCGAGTTCAGCGATCCAGTCAAGCTGTTACAAAACTACTACGACCTGATCAATCGCCGAGAATTCGCTCCCGCGTACACGTTCTGGAGCAACAATGGCCAGAACAGCAATCAGACCTTCGCGCAATTCGCGCAGGGCTTCGCAATGACCAGCAAGGTAATGATTCAGCTTGGACAGCCACAGGCAAGCGGCGCGGCCGGATCGACGTACGTCGATATTCCTATAGTGATCGTCGCCACACAGAACGACGGAAGCCAGCAGGCATATTGCGGCAGCTACACTTTGCGGAAGTTGAATGTTCCGCCGTTCGACCAGTTCGGCCTGCGGATCGAAGGCGCCGCGATCGCGCCGACCGCCCTCGTGCAGCCGGGCGGCGACCAGGCGAAGCAATTGCTTTCCGGCGGCTGCAAGCAGCCCTAGAACGTAGTAGAGTATTCAGGAACTATCCGCGAATTACGCGAATATACGCGAATATTATGACGAAATAAGGGGTGCATATTCATCAATGCGGCGCCGCCTTGCCGCCAACCTGACAGGTTTGGGAATACCCGTTTTAGTAGATTCTCCTACCCTATTCTAGCCGGCAGCGCCCGCGCGTAGAGCGATCAGCCGGCCGGTGCCGACCTGTTCCAGGCCTTTGGCCACGCGCCCGTCGCCGAGAATGAATGCCTGCACGGCCGCGTGCGGCAGCGCCAGCGCCACCAGCGGGGTGGCCGCGACAACGCTGGCCAGCGGCGGAGTGCCGCGCAGCAATTCGAGCTCGCCGAAGAACTCCTCGGGGCCGAGCTGCGCGATTGGGCGGACCTTGGGCGGCTCGGCGCCCTTGGGCTCGCTGCGCGCTAGCACGGCTGCGCGGCCCTCTTTGATGATGTAGAAGACCCCCGAGGGCGTCCCCTGCCGCACGATGACTGTGCGAGCCGGGAACTGTTTCAGCTGCGCGACATGGGCCAGCCCGCGCAGCGTATTGCGCGGCAGGTCGGCGAACATTGGCACACGCTCCAGCAGCTTCAGCGTCGCCGCCGCGTCGTGCACGTCGCTCGGCGTAGCCGTGCCATGCTGAGTGAAGGTATTGTACTCGGCAGCGGGGATAAACAGCAGGCTTGAGGCGATACCGGCGACATAGCTTACGCCGCTGGCTGCTCCGCCGTCTAAACGATCGGCGCCAAACGAGTCGCCGCGATGCAGCTCGGCAATCACTTGGCTGCGGCGCATCATCGCAATCTCGCCGGCCTCGATCACCCAGACCCCCGGAGCAGTCTCGCCGGCGCTCAGCAGCCCGGCGCCGCGGGCTACAGTGCGCTCCTCAATCGCGTGGGTTAGCGCCGCCAGATCTTCGTCGTCGCAGTTCAGGAATTGGTCGACCTGCCGCAACAGCCGCAGGCGCGTCTCGCGCACGTCGCCAAAGGCGTTCGAGAGCTCGCGGGCCCAGGGCGTGTCGGGGAAGCACGAGCGGCTGGCGGTCTCGCGCTCGGGCCAGGGCAGCGCGTCGTAGGCCGCTTGCATGGCCCGCCGAGCGAAGGTTGCGCCAGCGATCTCCTCAATCGTCGCGACAGTGTAGCGCAGCACCTCGGCATAGCGCGCGCCCTGCATGTCGAGCGGCAGCGCCTGTACCGCCGCGCTGATCCGTACGCGATCGCGGTCGAGCGTCACATCCCAGTTCGCGGTTGCCGCCAGCACATCCATGCGGTCGTCGAGCGCGCGGGTGCGCCTGGCGCCGTAGACGGCGCGCAGCAGCCGATAGCAGCCAGCGTAGCAGAATTGGAAGGCGCGCGTCAGCCGCTGCTGCTCGCTGATGCTTGGCTCGTGCGGCCAAACAATCTCATCCGGCGCGATCTGGCGCAGCGTGGCCAGGTGCACCAGCCATGTGCCGGCCCAGAGACCGGCGGCTAGCACATCGAGCGCCGACGCCATGTGGGCCAGATCGGCCACGTAGGCGGCGGTCTGTACCAGCGCAGCGCACCACATCAGCACCCACGACCAGAGCAGCCGCGAATCGTGCAAATCGAATAGATGTGGCAGCAGCAGCGCCAACGCCAGCGCGCCGAAGTAGGCCGGCGCGGCGGAAGCGATCTGAACCAGCGCCGCGCCGCTTGCCGGGGCGCGCAGCAGCGCCGCCGCGCCGACGACAAACGCCAACATCAGCAGCAGCGCAGTGATGATCAGCTCGCGCGGCGCCGAGAGCCGGAGATCGACATCCAGTAGGGCCGCGAAGCCGGCCACCAGCAGGAAAATAAACGCTAAGCCATCGACCAGCATCCAGATGCCTGGAAAACTGGCACTCGTCCGGGCGACCGCCGCCAGCGCCGCCAGGCCGGTCATCACGAGCAGCGCCTGCATAGTCGGCGCAACCGCCGCGCGGCGATAGTCGGGCCGCACCGCCGCCAGCGCCGCCAGGGCTACCATCCACAGCAACGGCGGCAAGATCGCCGCGACCCAACCATAGGATGCGGCTGGGGCGCCCGCCAACCGCGCAGCTTCCACCCGCCAAGCCAGCCCCGCCAGCCCCAGCGCCGCCGCACCGGCGACCAGCGCCAGCAGCGCTGGCTGGCGGCCATAGCCGCGGCGCAGCACCCAGGCCAGTGCGGCGCGGCCCAGCCCCAGCCCGGCGAAAAACAGCCCGGCCAGCAGTGGCAGAACCACCAGCAGCACCAGCGCGGCCGCCACAACGCGTTGCGGCAGCCCGCCAGTGGCCCAAAGATCCTGGATGACGCCGAGCAACTTGTTCCGCCAGAACTGCACCGCGAAGGCGATCGCTAGAAGCGAATAGAGCAGCGTCAGCGCGCCATAGCCGGCGAAGATGCGCTCCTCACGCGAGAACGGACCACCGACAACCGACCACCGACCACCGACCATTAAACGCTTCTCACTGTCACCGGTCGTCCGTCGTCGGTCGTCAGTCGTCAGCTTAAAGTTGATCTTGTTCCAGAGCGGGCCGCGGACGAATGCGATCGCGCGGCGGCGCAGATCGGGCAAGCGCAGCCAGTCGACCAAGATGAAGTAGCCATCCAGCTCCAGCAGCGGGTTAGCGTTGAACAGCGTGGCAATATAGCAGGTAAACGCCAGCTTATAAGCCACCGAGTTGATCAGGGTATCGCCGGGGCGCAGTAGCACCAGCAGCGCCGCCAGCGCGCCGACGAACAGATCGGACATCGGGCCGGCCGCCGAGACCAGGATGCGCGCGCCGCGCGGCGATCGCCAGATATCGCTGGTGTCGACGAAGAAGGCCGGCGTGCCAAAATATAGCATCAGCCCGCCCGAGCGCAGTTCGCGCCCAAAGTGCTTGACCGTGAGCGCGTGCGCGCTCTCATGTAAGAAGAACGCGACCAGCAGCGCGCACCAGAGTGCTACCAGCTCAAATGGTAGGGCAGTGCTGTTCAGCACCTTGGGCGGCGCGCCGGCACCCAGCAGCAGCGCGACAAACACGCCCAGCCCGACCAGCGCCACCGCGCCCCACAACGCCGCGAATGGCCAGGTGTACAGCGCCCAGCCGCCCGCGCGATAGATAGCGCTGTAGAAGCCGTCGATCTGCTCGAAGCGCCAGGACTTGCCGGCCAGCGCCCGCACGATGCGGCGGCCCCAGCCTTCGGCCGTGCGCGCCTCGAGAGCGGCCGCAATGCCGCGATAGACGCCGACCGGCCGATCGGTCAGGAAGCCCTCATCGCGCAGCGCCGTGACAAGATCGCCGACGGGCAGCAACTGCTTGAATTTGAGGAAGCCCTGGGTGGCCAGCTGCGCGACGGTGTGCGCGCCATCCATCTGATGCCAGATCTCGCGCTGAGGATCGGTCAGACGCAGGTAGTTGCCGCGCGGGCTGCGGATGATTGTGAAGGTCTGAGCGCCATCGACCAGTTGCTCCTCGGGCACATCCGGTACCGCGCGCGGGCAGTACTGCGCCGGGTCGACGCGCCGTGCCAGCGCGGCCCACATGCCAGTTTTGGCCTGGGCGCCGCCGGTGAGCAGCCGCCGGTCAAGTCCGCGCCACACATCGCCGGCGCCCAGGGTTGGCGCGTCGGCGGCACGCGCCAGCGCGGCCCACAGCCCGCCTGGGCCAGCGCGCTCGGCGCTACGCTCGCTCGATCGTTCAGCGGAGAGCACTGCCATGATCGCCTCAACTTCCGCCTAAAAGAATTGTAGATTGCAGATTATATCTAGCCCATCCAGCGGGCTATGAGCGGATTTGATCGTCAAAATTCATCAGACGGCACTGATCGATCTTACCATGTATCCTGCTTGGCGTCTATGTGATCGGATTTACGCCATGGTTACATTCGACAAAGCAGATTTGATGGAAGTCTTGTAGCGATGGCGAGCCAGCCTACAAGGAAATGCAATGGGGTGGCTCTTGCGAACCACCCCACGCCGAGGTTGTGAGAGAGAAGTGTATCGCGCCGCTAATTGAGCGGGCATCCAAGGTTGTTGAAGGTGTCGAGCCGCGTGGCCTCGGCCAGGATTGTGCTTCGGTCGCCGCTGGCTAACGCCGCGTTGACCTCCGCAATGACCTGCGCTGTTGTCAGCGGGTAGTCGACCGAGGTCGAGTTCAGCAGAGCCGCTACGGCTGCGCGCAGCAGGATTCGGGCGGCCGCTGTGGTCCCGGACCCGCCCTGGAAGCTCAGTGCCTCTAGTAGCGTTGCGTTGTCGAGCTCAAACGAATCGGGCACGTCGAACACACTCTCTAGAGTCTGATTTGGCGAGAAGCCCACCCACGAGTCGAGATGCTGCGGCTGCTTCCAAAAGCCGGGCGTGCAGCCTTCGAACACGACGGGTGTTGGTGTGTTGGTAGGTGTGTTGGTCGGCGTATTCGTTGGCGTATTCGTTGGCGTATCGGTCGGCGTGTTGGTGGGCGTATCGGTTGGCGTGTTGGTGGGTGTGTCGGTTGGCGTATTGGTCGGCGTATTGGTCGGCGTATTGGTCGGCGTATTGGTCGGCGTGTCGGTCGGCGTATTGGTCGGTGTGTCGGTCGGCGTGTTGGTCGGCGTATTGGTCGGCGTGTCGGTCGGCGTATTGGTCGGCGTGTCGGTCGGCGGCTCGACGTCGTAACAGAACGAGATGTGACTTAGGCCATAGAACAGGTTGTTGTTTGGATTGACCGGCGCGTGGAGGCCTGTATCGCCTGTAGTCTCAGCAGGACGGTAGTCATAGACGTTGCTATCGGGGCCGCCCTTGACAATTACTTCATCCACCCCAATATTCGACGTAAAGTCGAATACCTGACCTTCAGGAGTGTCACGCACATCAATCGTCACCGTCAAGATTCCATCGCTAAACGTGCCGTCGCTGACTGGCTCGACTTTTAGCTCGGTCGTGCCCGCAGGGCAGGTTGCGTTCCCTGGGACAAAGACCGGCTCAACCGTTGCTGCGCTCGTCGACCCGGCGAAGAACACCGCAACTGCTGAGAGCATGATCACCAAAGTTAAGAAAACTCTGGACCACATTTTGAACTTCATCATACTATCTCCTACCTTCGCGATGCGGACACCGGTGTCGCTGGACCATAATCACCCTCCTATCCCTAAATTTGGATGCGCCTGCCCGAGAGACCCAACTGAAACGCGCGCGACAGTGATTATCGCATTTCGCGCCTCTGCGAGTCTGGGAAGCAAAAACAGGAACTAACAACGTAGGATATCGACAAAGTACCCAACCGCTACTTCAGTTGCTACATAGCCTCCTTTCTCGAAGGGGATATCCTTTCACTCATCTCAAGACACAAATCGGCACTCATGCGGACCTATAGCGGCAAGATACTACTGTTTTCATTGGTATCACAATCTACTTGTGTAAGTAATACCACCCAACCAGTCAAGAAACGACCTTGTGGGCAGCGATCGATTGCGACGGCACACTGTTTTGGTGAGGCCTGGAATGGTAGAAAGAGAGAGATAGGATCTGGGGCGTTAGGTAGGTGTCCAGGAGAGTGCTTGATTGAGCAAGTTGTTTTCTGGTTATCAGGAGATATACGCTTATGTTACTCTGTGATCATCGTAGTTTGCTCAATGGTTCCTTTCGACGTTTCCACTAGGCTCTAGAAAGATCTGTTGTGGCTATTCTATGTAGGGCTATCTATGATAGCTCTGCAAATAATCGATTACAATTGTTTTATGTGACTATATCATTACAAGATGGTTTAGAAAATTAAACCATTGTTTCGAGCTCCTATTATCCTTAAGTGTGATGAACAGGTTAAAGGGGAGAAAGATCTCCAGTGGCGTCAGCAGCGTATTTTTTTCTGATACACTGTCTCTAAACTATTACAAAGATCTATAACAAAGGCAATGCACTCGCACCCATCGCCAGAATCTGCAGTAAAAAGCAGCGCCGGCCGGAATTTTCCGGCCGGCGCCGCGAAATGATCGCGAAAGCTGGCGGGGGCAGCGCTTTGTTCCTCACACTGTGCTATGCCGCACGATCCTAACCTCATTCAGGACGGTGACAAACGCCTGATCAGGTTTAGAACGTGCCGTTGATGGCTAAACTGGCGCCCGAGGTCGCGTCGCTGATGCTGACGTTGCTGTACGACACGTTCGAACGTGTGGCTGTCTGTCCCGACGGGCACGAGAAGCCGACACTTTCCGCCGAGGGTGGTGTGATCGTCAAGGACCCCGAGATGTTCCCGTTCTTATCGGCGCTGAATTGGCCAGAGGCCGATACGTCGCTCGAAATAACGGTCTTCTTCGGGTCCGACGGCACATGATTGCCGCCGTTGACGCACTGGAAGGTGGCGGTCGCCGTGGCGTGGGCCGTGATCGTCTCTACCGCTCCGCTCTCCAGGCCGGCCTCTTTGAAGGACACGACCAGGTTATCACCCGAACGGGCCGCGGTGGTTGCGTTCTTAATGAAGTGCGCGCTGCCCGCGAAGACCGCCGAGGTCGTGAGGCCGATCATGACCAATACTGCCAAAAAGGTGATGCGTATGCGTCGCATGGTTGTGTTCTTCCTTTCGTCCCGTCAGGCGTTACGCACCTGCGGGTGTTTGCCTAAATCCAATAAGGCCGGTCTCCTATGACCTTCTTATCTTGTTGCAGCACATCGGCCACTCATGCGCTGCGGTACGCCCTGCGGTGCTACCAAGACATCATTCGTAGACAGCCCCCACATCTGCCTACAAATTTCAGGATGGTCGTGGCCGACCAGTTCTTACGAATATGCCTAAGAGGGCGTTGTTCCAACCTCATCCTATAGTCGCGGCCTGGATGCCGAACTACATGTTCGAACCCCACATCGTATTAGTCGTTTGGCACTTCGCTACTACAGACGTACAATCTTGCCCGGAAGTTTCCGAGCAAAATCGCAACGAAGAAAGATCGGCGGGGTGTTGGAGTGAAGACGTGAGACGGCGGCTTGCTCCAAACCGCCCGCTTCAAATTCATATGTTCACGCCACTCTGCTCGTGCGAAGCAGAGTGTACGTGGCAGTGTCCGACTATGATGCGCGTCGCCCGGTATAGGCGCTGCCCGGCTCGCGCAGGTCCATTACATCGGCGTCTTCGCCACCCGGGTCCGACATGACGACGACCGCCGAGACTGGCGCGGGCTCCTTGGGATGCATCGCGAAGACCGCCAGCGGCGGATCGTTTGGCATGGCGGTCGCGCCATCAACGGGCCAGAGCTGAAACACGAAGAAGTGCAGCCCTTCATCCTGGTGCGCAAGAACGCGAGCGCGGCGCAGCGAGATGAGAACCTGCGCTGACCACGACCGTCAGTTATGCACCGCTTCGCTAAAACATCAACACTTGTCAGGAGCGTATGTCCTTGCGCGTATCATCGCTCACCAGTGCGTCGTCCTCCTTCGCGGCCCGGCGGAACTCGCTCACGCTGCTGCCGAGCGCCTTGCCGAGCCCAGTTATTCGGCTCGCGCCGAACAAGACTATCAGGATCACAAGAATGATCAACAGCTCAGGAACACCTAATCCAGGCATGCCAGTCTCCTTTTCCCCGTGTTCGACACGGTTTCGCTTGGCAGCGATCGGCTTTACCGCTTGGCAGGTATGGAGCAGCCCGAGTACCTTCTGGGTGCCTGCTCCATAACCTACTCTACATACTATCGAGTCGCAACGAATCTGCTCTAGCCAGACAGCGGCGCAACCTAGCTGCTATCAGGCTGGCGCAGGTCCATCACGTCGGCATCTTCGCCATCCGGATGCGGCGTGACGACAACCGCCGAGATTGGTACCGCATCCGGCGGCCGCATCGCAAACACCGCAACCGGCGGCTCGTGGCCATTCGGCGATGACCCATCGGCGGGTAGTAGTTGAAAGGCGAAGAAATGAGCATCGTCCTCTTGCCAGGAATCTGTCGGCAGCGACTTCGCGAGCCGGCCCTGGATCGTCTGAAACTCCGGCGACTCTTTGACGGCAGCGAGCAATTCGAGATTGACATCTGGCGTATGGCCGTTCACCGTCTCGGTATCCATGGTTAGCTCAGGCTGCCCCGCGGGTTGAGCTTCCTCTTCTGTCACCGGTTCATTTTGCTCTGCCCCACCGGCAACGTGATCAACTTCGGCTATCGATAGCTCTTCTGCCTGTATGGCTGCTGGCTCAGCGGATAGAAGTTGCTCCGCATCGGTAGGCGCTTCGTCGGGAACTCTTTCGTTTGCGTCACCCCCGTTTTCACGCTCAGGCTCGGGCTCTTGTGTTGGAGCGCTAGCTCCAGGGTACGCCGCAGTATACGCGTTACCCGGCTCGCGCAGGTCGATCACGTCGGCGTCTTCGCCGCCGGGCTTGGGTGTGACGACGACGACCGAGACCGGCGCGGGCTCCTCCGGATGCATCGCGAACACGACCACCGGCGGGTCGTCCGGCACAGCGGCTGCGCCCTCCACTACATTCAGCTGAAAGACGAAGAAGTGAACTCCCTCGTCCTGCCACGAGTCGATCGCCTGCGGGCTGGCCACGCGCGGCCGGATCGCCCGGTACTCCGGCGATTTCTTCAGCGGGGCTAGCAGCCACGCAGCAGCGCAGGGCAGGTCGTCGGCGGGCGCGTACTGGCTGGCGATCTCATTATGCATTGTGGCCGATCCGACCACGACTGGTTGCCCTCAACGACCCACAGTGGGACTCCTTTCTTCAAAAGATGAGGGAGGAGGGCACGTTTGGAGCACCCTCCTCGATGACGATCGTCGCTACGCGCAGTTGAACGTGGTGGTTACGCAGCTGCTGAACGACACAGCGCTGCTGGTCGCTGAGCAACCCCGCGAGTCCGTGACTGTGACCGTCACTGAGCGGCACACGCCGTCCAGTACGGGCTGGATCGCGATGGTGCGCGTGTTCCCACTGCCGCTAACCGTCCCCGTGGCTCCGTTGAACTGGAAGGTGTAGGGAGCCACACCGCCGCCC
>WNFZ01002148.1_pt1 | contig 18838 bp, 16 predicted proteins | sample 5400081 | NCBI WGS metagenome assembly WNFZ01 (sample SAMN13153365, study PRJNA577476) | soil metagenome | isolation source: 80 cm soil or saprolite under grassland replicate 1 | place: USA:California | collected 2016-06-15
GCAAGCAGGATGCCGCTAGAAATAACTACCAATATCTCAGATGTGGTTAGAAACGAGTGCGAAAGAGGACCATCGACGGGAATAAACGTAGCAATGTGCGACAGTTCTGACTGTTCGGTAGAGGCACGATCTTTAGGCTGAACTTTATGACGTACACAAAATGCGGATGTACCACTAAACCACGCGGGTCTTCCACTTGCCTCGTCGAAAAACGATCGCGCTGACGACCGCAAGTGTGGAAAACGCAATCGTAATGGCGATAAAGACTCCTCGCGGGCCGAAACCGAACTTGATGGCGAGTCCGTAGGCGAGCGGCAACTCCCACAGCCAAAACACAAATAGATTGATGATAGTTGGCGTCCATGTGTCGCCCGCGCCATTGAATGACTGTCCCAAGACCATTCCGTAGGCGTAAAAAAGGAAACCGTAGGCCACGATACGAAGGCAATCGATACCGTAACGGGCAACATTTGTATCGGATGTGTACAAGCCAATGATCTGAGGAGCGAAGACCTCAAACAAAACACCTACAATCCCGAGAAAGATCATGTTATAGAAGCCCGCTTTCCAAACTGCTTGTTCGGCGCGTTCGGGATTTCGTGCTCCAAGCGCCTGACCAACCATTGTTGCCGCAGCATTGGCCATGCCCCAGGAGGGCAGCAGAGCGAAGAGAATTACACGGATGCCAAATGTGTAGCCGGCAACGGCATCACTGCCGAAACTCGAGATCGTGCGAACCAATCCGATCCAACTCGCCATTCCAATGAATACCTGAAATGTGCCGTTGCCAGAGAGGCGAATCATGCGCGCCATGATTGCAGGCTCGAGGTGTAAGTGATGCCTCGTGATATCAAAACGTCCGCCGGAACGGACCAATCTGCTCAAGGCGTAAAGAGCGCCAGTGCCGCGTCCGATGTTAGTGGCAATCGCGGCGCCCACAATACCCAGTTTCGGAAACGGACCAAGACCGAAGATTAAACAAGGACCAAGGATGATGTTTATCCAATTGGCGAGCCACAATACCCGCATTGCAATTGCCGCATCTCCTGCGCCTCGAAAGATGGCGTTTACCATGAATAGCAATACCACCGTCGCGTTGCCGGCAAGCATCACCCGCGTAAAACCGACGCCGTGCTCAACCACCCATGATGAACCGCCCATCAATGCCAACAGCTTCGGCGCGAGTGGTGTCCCGATAGCAGCAATTGCTATCGCAATAATAAGCGCGAGGGCGATCGCCTGAACCGCCGCGCGCGCTGCACCATCGGGATTCTGTTCACCGATACGACGCGCAACCATGGCCATCGCTCCGATGCTGAGTCCGATGGCCAGCGCATAGATCAAAGTGAGCAGCGATTCGGTTAGTCCAACTGTGGCGGCGGCGTCGGTGCCTAGATGACTTACCCAAAAAATGTCCACCACTGCGAAAACACTCTCCATGAGCATCTCGAGGACCATTGGTATGGCTAGCAATAGAATGGATCGCCCGATCGGTCCTTTGGTGTAGTCGCGATGCGAACCACGAAGGGCCTCACGAATTGAGGCCCACAAGTTCTCAGGCGCGTTTTCATTTCCTGACGACCCAGAACCTGCGGCGGTCACTGTCGTTGATGTTTCGACTGATTCAGACATTGAATTGCTCTACGCAGGAAGAGAACGAAAAGTTTGTCGAGAGACAGGCTTCTTAGTTACTCTCAATGTCGTTGAGGTCGGCATCGGTCGATTGCGAATCTCCGCTTAGACCATGCTCGGCGAGCACAGCAAAGACCAGGTCCCTAACTGCATCGCAATCACGATTGTTCGCAGCGCGAACCGTAATACCTGGAGCTGGGTTTTGCGGACACAAGACTGATCAACTCGCCATTCGGCAATCGGCAATTGGAAATCGCCAATGTCTAGCTCGCTCGTCCAAAATCGTCGCTGAGTCGAATGATATCGTCCTCGCCGAGATAGCTGCCACGTTGCACTTCGATAAATACAAGTGTGTCGGCGCCCGGGTTCTCGACTCGGTGGGCCGAGCCAATGCTGATGTCTATCGCTTCGCCACTGTTAACGGTAATCTCACGGTCGTCGAGCGTAACCCTTGCGGTCCCATGCACTACGAACCAATGCTCGGCTCTCTGCGAATGCTTCTGATAGCTTAATCGCTTACCAGGCAGCACTTCGATTCTTTTCACCTTAAAGTTTTTGCCGTGGTCAAGAACTGTGAAAGTGCCCCAGGGCCGCCTATCGAACAGCGGTGAAGTTTCTGAAGCGTTTCCTTCCATCCGCAGCACCTCCTGATAGATCTTAATAGGGTACGAACATTCCCAGGCACCCAGGGTTCTGAAACGTAACGGCGGACGCCTTCGACGTCAAGCTGTTCGCCGCCCGCCAGGTACTGACAAGACAACGAGTCCCCGGGGGAATTTGTCTGATAGTTGGACCTCCGTCAGGAAAATGGGCTCTAATAACCGTCTCAATAGCTTGAGAAGTAGACTTGAGGACAGGAGCATAAGCCTGCGGGGGCTGATTTTTCCCCGGAGGGGACGACAGCTTTTTGGCAAAACATCTGGAGTGTGTGTGATATACTCCGCCGGTCGTAAGTCAAACAAACGCCGGTTGCGGTTCTCAATCGCAAATAAGTATTGAGAAGCGTCCCCTACAGAACAGGAATAATAGTTTCCTGGTTTGGTTCCAAGCTCAATAACTAATAAGAATGAGAATGCCCCCTGTGCATCGGGTACTCCCTTCCCAGAACGTACACGAAGATGACTCAGTTCTAATCGTGAACGATGTACCCGACCAGCTTCACCTGATGAACACTCTCCTCCGAAAAGCGGGGTATTCGGTTCTCACTGCTGAAGATGGCCTCGAGGCATTTGATATGGCCAAGGAGAACCATCCTGATTTGGTGATTAGTGACGTCTCGATGCCGCGTATGAACGGACTTGAGTTCTGCCGATTGATTCGGCAAGACAGTGAACTGGGATCCGTCCCCATTCTTCTGGTAAGCGCTCAGCGCAAAGATACCGAAAGCGTCGTCGCTGGTTTGGAGGCAGGCGCTGACGATTATCTTGAGGTCCCATTCGATTCCACTCGCCTGGTGGCAAAAGTTTCCCGGCTTCTTGAGCGTTCCCGGCTCGAAGCCAACTACCGAGACCTGGTCGAGCACGCTAGTGACACCATTTTTACTCAAGACTTGGAAGGGCGCCTGACAAATCTCAATGCCACCGGTGCGCATTTTCTTGGGCTTACGCCGCAGGAGGTGATTGGAACCTCTTTTAAGGATGCATTCCGCGTCCAAGCCCAAAATGGCGCTTTTGAGAATCTCGCTAGTGCCGAACAAGCGGAGGAGTTTCACCACCAATTCATTGCGAAGAACGCGGCCGGGCAGGATCGGTGGCTGGATCTGGTGATGTCGCCAATCAAGGATAGACTTGGTGACCCGATTGGCTTTCGTGGATTGGCGCGGGATATTACCGAGCGCAAGCAGATTGAATTGGCGTTGCTGGATTCTGAGGAGCGCTACCGAACGCTGTTCGAATCGACTCCCCAGCCTATCTGGGTGTATGACGAAGTTACTTTGGCTTTTCTCGCTGTAAACGACGCTGCAACGCGTACTTACGGCTTTTCCAGGGAAGAGTTCCTGGCCATGACGATCAATGGCATTCGTCTTAGCGAGGGGGCACCAGCCTTGATCATTAAGTCGCCAAATGGCCTCGGCGACCCTGTCCTTTCCAGCCCTTGGAGGCATAAAACCAAGGACAACCGAATCATCTATGTCGAGATGAATTCGCATCCAGTCATCTTCAAGCGCAGACCAGCCCGACTCGTTATCGTCAATGACGTAACTGAACGGAAACATCTGGACGAGCAACAGCGCCGCATGCACGCTTCATTGCAACAGTCTGCGATAGAGTGGCGCCAGACCTTCAATGCAATCGATTTCCCCGTTCTGATCCTTGACCTCGGTGGCCAAATCAAAAGGTCCAATGAAGCTGCGGATCATATTGCGGGTCTGGTGCCCGAAGAATTGACTGGTAAGAACATTGCCGATCTGGCAAACAGTCAACCCTGGAAGAAGGCCGCAGAACTGCTCAATGAAATCCGGCAAGACGACGCCTCAAAGTCTGCGGAAGTTTGCGACGAGGTGACAGGAAGGTACTGGGCCATTGCCGTTTATCTGCTTCATGAGTTTGGGTCGGCAGCAGACCGCGCAATACTCATCGCCCAGGATATTACAAAACGAACTCAACTCGAGGCCTCCTTAAGGCAAAGCGAAATGATGTCTTTGCTCGGCTCCCTGGTTGCGGGCGTCGCTCATGAGGTTAGAAACCCTCTCTTTGGCATTTCTTCCATTCTTGACGCTTTTGAGACGCGGTTCAGTGATCGCACGGACTATCTGCGATACACGAATGTCCTTCGTGATGAAATCGGCCGCCTAACGGTACTAATGGAAGAGTTACTGGAATATGGGAAGCCTTTCCAGGGTGATCTTTATTTAGTGTCCCTGGACGAGGTGGTCGCGAAATCTCTCCGCGCTTGCTTGCCTGCCGCTGAAGTAGCGGGGGTAACGCTGGTCAACAACTTCGAGAATTCGCTACCGAAGGTAATGATTGACCGACGGCGTTTATCTAAAGTTTTCGTCAATCTCATCGAAAATGCCATTCACCACTCGCCTGCTGGGGGTTCAGTAGTTATAGACGGCCAAAAGACATTTGAAGCCGGTAAACAATGGGTCGATTGCAACGTCAGGGATAAGGGATCCGGGATTCTCGCGGTGGATATACCCAGGATTTTTGAGCCGTTTTTCTCAAAGCGACGTGGCGGGACCGGACTCGGATTGGCAATCGCGGATAGGATTATGGAAGAGCATGGCGGCAAACTCATCGCCGGTAACAATCCTGAAGGTGGCGCTTGCATGACCACCAGGTTCCCTGCGCCTCCAGGAGAAGTGGTGCTCTGATGTCGAAGAACCGCATTCTGGTAGTTGATGACGAGTCAGGCGTGCGCTTTGGCATCCGCGACTTTCTTGAGCTACAGGGGTATCAGATCGAGGAAGCCGAAAGTTGTCATGAGGCGCAACAGATTTTCCGAACTCTGCGACCCGATGTGGTTATAACCGACTACATGCTCCCTGACGGTACGGCTTTGGATCTGCTCCCACGCCTCAAGGAAATCGATTCAGAAATTCCCCTTTTGATTCTGACAGGTCACGGATCGATCGATTTAGCCGTGAGAGCGATTAAAGAAGGGGCTGAACAGTTTCTCACTAAACCTCTGGAATTGCCGGCGCTCCATGTAATCCTACAGCGGCTGTTGCAAAAGCAGAGGAACCACCACAAACAGCTCGCAAGCAAAAACCGTCAGGTTCGCAAAGCCATTAATCCTTTCATCGGCAAAAGCACCGCGATCTGTACGCTCGCGGAACAGGCCCGCCGAGTCCTGATGACTGAGAGTCCCGTGCTAATCCTTGGCGAAACAGGGAGCGGCAAGGGAGTACTGGCACGATGGCTACACGAAAACAGCCCGAGGGCGGATGAAGCGTTTGTCGACTTGAATTGCGCTGGTCTATCCCGCGAATTACTGGAGACCGAACTTTTCGGCCACGAAAAAGGCGCTTTTACCAGTGCTACAAGTTCAAAACAAGGCTTATTTGAGGTAGCTCACAGAGGAACGATTTTTCTCGACGAGATTGGTGACGTAGATCTTCAGATTCAGCCGAAGCTGCTGAAAGTTCTGGAAGAACAGAGGTTCAGGCGTGTCGGTGACGTTCGAGACCGGCAAGTTGACGTTCGTTTAATCGCAGCCACGCACCAGGATATTGGGCAGTTGGTCCGGGAGCGGAAGTTCAGAGATGACCTTTATTTTCGCGTCAGCACCATACCGCTGGCCTTTCCGGCTTTGCGTGAGCGGGTCGAGGACATTCCGATTATGGCCCGGTACTTACTGGATAAGCTGTCGACGGATCTTGGCCGCAGCGATATTCAGCTTGAGCCAGACTCCATCCGGGCATTGCAGGCCTACTCATGGCCCGGCAATGTAAGAGAACTGCGCAATGTGATAGAACGCGCCGTGCTGCTCAGCGAACAGAAAAACATTCGGCTGGAGGACCTGCACTTCGACGGGAACTCGGGAAGTCGGGCCTCGAACCTGGACTCGCATCTTACGCTTAGCGAAGTCGAGAAGCAGCACATCCAAAGGGTTCTCCTCGAGGAACAGGGACGAGTAGAGAAAGCGGCCAAGAGACTCGGCATACCGCGTAGTTCTCTGTACCAAAAAATCAAAAAGCACCACCTCAGCTCATCCAAAGTCTAGAATTCCGGTCTGAGTTTCAGACAACTCTCGTCACCAGCCCCTGTGACCAGGGAGAAAGATTGCCGGAATTCCGGTCGTTTTGGCACTCTCATAGCTGGCTCCACGACGAAGGCATTGTGGCCCTGCGATTGCTATGAAGGGAACGAGTCAATCTTCGATACCTGAGCGAGCGGTTAGGCTGGACTTGTTGAGCCTGCATTTGCTCCGCATAGCTCTCTTGTCCAAGCGTTTTCCTAAAATAGCTCTGTTTGGAATCTTTACACCAATAGACCTATTTCTATACTGCATCAGGTGTTAGGTAGTTTCTATCGGTTTTCGTGCGGAAACTTTGCCGACAACTTTTGGCCCCAGAAGTTTAAGGCAGCCCTCGAACTGCTCTCAAAGAGAGCTTTAGGAGTGCGAACAACCGAACTTCCTCGGGTTTTGGAGTTCTTAACAAGAAGTCGAAAAAGGAGTCTAACAATGAAAACTTTTCTCAAAGCCGGGCTGATGGTGGCCTTGCTTACCGGAGTGATGGGACTGGCAGTGACATCAGCCAAGGCTGATGCGCTTCTGCCAGGTACTACGATTGCCGGTCCTTCAACGACACTCTTCTTTGGGGGTGTGTTTCAGGCTAGCGCAACGAATACATTTAACAACGGGGCCCTCGCCGGCACAGCGAGAACTGCTGTGTACAGAAATGCGGGAGGTACCCTGGATTTCTACTATCAGTTCACAAACACAGGTGCAGCCGGGGTCAATGATGCCGTTAGTCGTACCTCTAATTTCAATTTTTCCCCAGCTGGGATCACCACAAATGTGTTTCAGATCACAGATGGTAACCTTGTTGGTGCCGGTTGGTTGCCTGGAACAATTCTGTCCCTTACCGCAGATCGGTCAGCAGACGGTAGTACTGTGGGGCAGAATTTCGGCACGTCTTCCACTAGTCTGTTTGTCCCAGGTACCACAAATCTGGCTTTCGTGATCCGGACAAATGCGACAAATTTTACGACCGGAAACTACGCCATTATTGATGGCGTTAGCCAAAACAATCCTGCATTTTCACCGGTTGTTGTGCCTGAACCAGCAAGTATGCTTTTGCTCGGTACAGGGCTAGTAGGTCTCGCAGGGGCTTTTCGCAGGCGCTTCAACAAATAGCCCATCTGGAACAATCAGGGTTCGACTAAGTTAAGGACTCCGGATGTCGGTTGTGGGCTAGAACTCCTTGACGCAGCCGCCCATGGTTAGTCCATGGGCGGCAGCGGACTAGGACACTATTTATTCGTTCCAGGGACAAGAAGGCCCAAGCGGCTGAGGAAGAGGTGTTACAACTATGTACACGAAGCCGATGATCCTCCCCCTGGATAGTGCGGGCAACATTTACGCCTTACAGGATGAAAAGGGAAATACAATCGGAACCGGCACGCGGGAGGTCTGTGAAGTTCTAATGTACATAATCACAAAACCCCTTTCCCCGTCCGTTTCTGGTCGAATACGAGCACTGATGCCGCGAAGGCCCAATGTGCGGGCTGCTATAGCGATATAGCGTCTGGGCCGGGCAGTAATCTCACTCTTAAGGTCTTTCATTTGAGTCCTCTGCCTGGCCTCATCGGATCGCCGTCGCGTTTTAGAGGAGCTGAAAAGATGAGGTCAGCACGAGGAAAGCCTTCCCACCAATCTTCTTAATCAGACCCTTAGCAATGCCATTTCGGCGGATAGGCGGGGTCAGACTGCGCAGTGTTGGTTGTCGGGTTTTGCTCTAGTTGACCCCAAGCCCCTCCTTAAGATTTAGGAGATTGGAGAAGTTTGTCTTCAGGACCGAAGTGTTCAGGACCGACGTGGATACAGAATAGCCCTTTTTTGTTATAGCTATTCCGAGCGAACCATTTTCGAGCCACGGGTAGTGTAAATCGTTTGGGAGCCAAAGGCTCTCGACTCCCCCCACGTCTCCGGCACTATTTTGAAATTGGTGCGGCAAGAAAATTTGGTGCGGCAAGAATAGGAGACTCGGGCTCGCTCTGCTGCTCTGTGGTCCAGACATGGTGGTAAAGCAAACTCGCTTTGGAAAACTAAAAAAGGTCTCGGGCCGGCTACTGCGAATGTTGGGCGGTACCGAACAGACCACTCGAGAGGAAGCACCCATGCCTCGCCTACTAGTCGTCGACGACGAAGAGTCGATATGTTTTTCGATGAGCGAATATTTCTCGCTTCACGGGTATAAGGTTGATACTGCTCGCGAATTGGACGAAGCAGAAAAGCTCATCGAGACTACGGACTACAAAGTGGTCATTCAGGACCTTCGACTGGGCGCGGCGCGAAATCCCGACGGGTTTGACATCATCAAGCAAGTACATAATCGAAACCCCAATACCCGGATTGTGGTGCTGACGGCTTACGGCTCGACTGATATGGAGGACGAAGCCCGGCGTTGTGGAGCAGATGCATTTCTGCGCAAGCCAAAACCCCTTTCGCAAGTAGCGCAGGTGATCCAGGGATTGATTGAATCACCGCCAAAACAGACTGTCCGCTCAGCGTGACCCCCTCGCCAGCGCTTGCCCTCATCAAGCTTCGATCTTCTTCATGGTCATCAGTGAACCCAGGTGGTAGGCGTTATGATCTGCAACCAGCAGGGCTTCGCGCAAAATTGTTTGACCGTCACCATGCGGTATCCGGGCAAATAAATCTGTAACAGGATTCATTATCAACTCTTCCATCCGAGAAAGGTCGGTAAGAAAAGCATCAATAGTTGCTTGCCACATGTGCTCGTCCGCCTCTTGTGTTGGAGGTGGCCAATAGCCATCCGGAAAGGCCGGTGAGACGTGGTTCGCATTCCGACTAAACTCAAGAATATCCCACTGCGCGATTCGCAGGTGCTCAAGAACTTGCCAGGGTGTATACGGTAGATTACCAATTCGAGTGTTAATCAAAGCAAGCGGAAAATCCGTGACCGCCCGGCGAAAGTCTATGTGTGCGCCGCCACCTTGCAAGAGATAACGGATATGTTCTCGAAGTACTGTGTCTCTTTCCAAGTCCATCTCCATTAGGTTTAATCGGAGAGCGTCACCGTCTCAAGTTACATCAGATTACCTGCTTGTATCGCGCGATACCGTTTCGACCGCGTCAGATTTCCCTTCGCCTGCGTAACGTCCCGTCCTTTCGAGATCTTTCATGGCGTATCCCGTGTCGAACATCTCTCGGCCCGAGCCGATATTGTCAACGCTGTAATCAAAGATTCTTCGGTCAGTTCGAATATAGACCGATCCCCGTTCGCTGCGCTGGTATTGGTCGAGCGAGACTAGGGCGTAGAGATGACTCGGTCGACCCAGGAAACCGGTAGGATGAATGGGAACAAACTCCCTCCCGTCTGGCAAGCGGTAAATATTATGTTCTAACAGAGTGCTGCTGCCATCACGCTGCAGACGCGGAACAAAGCCCTGAGGCAGACCGAACCTTGATTTGGTTCGAATGACCCGACTGTTTTTCACCGGTTATGCCTGAACTCTTGTCGCGCGGATTCTATATCGTCGGGCGGGTTTGTCAATACTCAGGAGAATAGATGGCAGCCGCCAATACAGCTCAATGAAAATCGTGCGAAGGAGTCGCCGCAACTTGAAAGGAAAGTGGTCGCACGTTTCTCGCTTTTACCGACACGACATTGTCTTGATGCTGCAGGGCGCCTTCGATTAAAAGAAATGGATGCTCTACCAGCACGAGCCGGTGCCGGTCAAAAAGTTGAGGCGTTACAATCACATTGGCCACGCCAGTTTCATCTTCCACCGTCAGGAAAAAGAAACCTTTCGCCGTACCGGGTCGTTGCCTGACGATTACCCAGCCTGCCACACGTATTCCAAGGCCGTTGCGCAACTCCCTAATATCAATGGCGCGGGTTACTCCCAGCTTATTTAATTCCCCCCGAAAAAGCGCTACCGGATGCCGGCCGATCGTTAACCCGGTACCCCGAAAATCTGCGTCAATCCTTTCCGGCAAAGTCATTGGAAGAAGGGGCGAGCTGGCGTCTGCTTCATGCAACGACCGGAATAAAGGTCCCACCGGTTGCGCCACTCGCGCAATCTGCCATAAAGCATCGCGCCGATTTGTTGTCTTATCAGGTATACAGATGTCGTTTTCGACTTTCGGTCCTGGGTCTTTGGTCTTTGGACTTTGAATTGGTTGAATAAAGTTCAGAGCACCCACTGATGCCAGTTTTCTTAGTCCATCTTTTCGCAATTCCGGCACACGTTGATGTAGATCGTCAATGCCCGCAAAAGCGCGCTTTCTTCTTTCGTTCTCGATTGCTCGCCCAGATGTTTCGCTCAGACCTTTCACATATCTCAAGCCAAGACGAAGTACGAGATGCGTAGAGCGCGAGACAGGGGGAACTGAAGAAAGGGGGAAACGGGGACGTGCGGACGCGATGTCTTCCGATCGGTCCATCCCTTCCCTGGCCGTGCCCCACATCTCCGTATCTCCGTTTCCCCCCTTCTCCCCCTCTCCCTCTTCATCATCGCTCTCGATCGTGCACAACCAATCAGATCGCGTGACGTCGATGGGTCGCACCCTCAAACCGTGTCGCTGGGCGTCTTTAATAATTGTAAATGGTTGATAAAAGCCCATTGGTTGATTATTCAAAATTGCCGCTGTAAATGCCGCCAGGTAGTTACACTTCAAATACGCACTGGCGTAAGCAAGCAAAGCAAAACTTGCGGCATGCGATTCGGGAAAGCCATAAAGCGCAAAAGAGGTCACTGACTGAACAATTTCATCCTGTGCCTTCCCCGTAATCCCATTGCCGGTCATGCCGCGACGTAATTTGACTTCGACATCTTTCATACGCGCTTCCGAACGCTTGAAGCCAAACGCGCGCCGCAGCTCTTCTGCTTCGCCACCGGAAAAACCCGCGCAAATCATCGCCATTTTTAATAGTTGCTCTTGAAACAATGGCACACCCAGAGTGCGCTTCAACACAGGTTCGAGTAGTGGATGGGCGTAAACAACCGGTTCACGGCCCTGACGACGCTTGAGAAATGGATGGACCATGTTGCCGACGATAGGTCCCGGGCGAATGATTGCCACCTGAACTACGATGTCATAAAACTTTTGCGGTCGCAGACGTGGAAGACACGACATTTGGGCGCGGCTTTCAACCTGAAACATGCCAATTGTGTCTGCCTTTTGCAGTGCGGCATAAACAGCCGGGTCATCAGGTGGCAAATGAGCCAGATCCACCTCTTCTCCATAAGCGTCGCGGATCAATTCGATCGAGTCTTCAAGCACAGCCATCATGCCTAAACCCAGCAGATCAACTTTGATAATGCCCATATCGGCACAGTCTTCCTTGTCCCATTGCACAACTATGCGACCAGGCATCGCCGCCGGCTCGAGAGGCACAACCGAATCGAGTTGATCCTGACAGATCACCAACCCCCCGGAATGCTGTCCCAGATGACGTGGCAAATCCTGCACGGCCTGGTAGAGCTGAAAAAACTTTTTGATGCGCTGGTCACGCAGATCCAGTCCGGCATCGCGAAACTGTCGTTCAGTTGAGTCGTTGGGATCTTTCCATTCCCAGGTGTGCACTAAACCAGAAAGCCGGCTGAGAGTTTCCTCATCGAATCCAAGCACTTTGCCGACTTCACGTGCCGCCGATCGTCCCCGATAAGTGATGACATTCGCAGTCATCGCTGCACCCAGCTTTCCATAACGCTGGTAAACGTATTGAATCGCGCGCTCGCGCTGATCGCCACTGGGTAGATCAAGATCGATGTCCGGCCATTCACCTCGTTCTTCGGAAAGGAATCGTTCAAACAACAGCTCCATGCCCACGGGATCGACGGCGGTGATTCCCAACGAATAACAAACAGCACTGTTTGCAGCCGACCCACGCCCCTGGACGAGAATCCCTTCACGACGACAAAACTGAATAATGTCCCAAACGATCAGAAAGTAACCCTCCAGTTTTAGCTTTTCGATTAAGGCCAGTTCACGTTCGATCTGTTGCCGAGCGCTTTCGAAACCAGGTGAACCGTTGCGCCCTGTGTAACGCAGGCGAGCGCCTTCGATAGTACGTTGGCGTAAGAACGAAGCCATCGTCTGGCCTGGCGGAACGGGATATTTGGGAAATTCATACCCAAGATCTTCGAGCGTAAACTCCAGTCGCGACGAAAGCTCGAGCGTGTTGGCAATTGCTTCGGGCAAATCGGCAAATATTTCTGTCATTGTCCTTGCCGGCTTCAGATATGTTTCAGAATTTCTTGCCAGCAGGCGCCCGGCGTTTTCCAGACGCACATGGTTTCTTATACAGGTAAACACATCTGCTACTTCGCGCTGAAAGAGACTTGCATGACAAACGCCATTAGTAGCCAGCAAAGGCAAGCGTTGGCGTCGTGCCAGTTCTAGCAACGCTTGATTACGTGCTTCTTCCTGGCGATTGAAATGCCGTTGCAGCTCAGCGTAAACATTTCCTTTGCCAAACACGTCGATAAGCCATTCGGCGACTCTCTGTGTGCGCTCGGTATTCTCTGTATCTCTTTGGTGAATAACTTGTGCGAGTGGCCCGTCAGGTCCACCCGTCAAACAGATCAATCCTTCCGCATGCGTCGCCAATTCTGCCGGCGTAACTGCACACTCCCCCGGTTTTGCATGCTTCGGCACGCGCAGTTTCATGAGAGTGATTAAGCGGCAAAGATTTTGATAGCCAATTCGACTACGAGCCAGGACAGGTATCGTTATAACAGACTGTCCAAAGTCCAAAGTCCAAAGTCCAAAGTCCTGCCTTCGACATTGGACGTTGGATATTGGACGTTGGACTTTTACAGTGATTTCGGCCCCTATATGCGCCTTGATCCCCACCTTTTTTGCCGCTAGATAAAAGCGTGGTGCGCCGTAGACACCGTCTCTGTCCAGCAGGGCCATTGCCGGCATATCGTGGGTAATGCAGGCAGCAATCAACTCTTCAGGCACGGATGCGCCTTCAAGAAAGCTGAACGCCGATCGTGCGTGTAATTCAATGTAGCCGGACATGAGTAATCAAATCCAATCGCCAAAGCAGCCGCAAAAAAGCACACAACGCACAAGATTCAGCGGACAGATGACGTAAGTTACGTTTACTATATTTGTGCTTCTTGTGCCTTTTTTGCGGCTGTCTTACATCGCGTTCCTGATGCCTTAGTTAATCTTTCAGTCATACATTCCCTCTACAAACCAGGTCCCCTCGCGCAATTCGCGATAAATTCGATAAAGGGCTTGAGTTTGCCGTCCAACCGTTGACAATCGTGACCGACTTTCAACTGCTATATCCCACTCATCGCGGGCCCATCCATCTAACCGCCACCAGTCACCGGTCGTGCGCCAGGGACCGGCAACTTGCACCACTTTCCCATGCACACTTCGATTCGAGCCCCAGGCACTAATCTCCGTAGGAAAACCTTGTGCTGCCTGAACTAGCGCCCGCAGTGGCGGTCTAAAGACTCGGAAGCCTAACGATTGTCGATTGCCGATTGCCGATTGCCGATTGGTATTTCCAGTCTTAACTTTCTTATTTTCAAGGAGAGCAAAACGCTTTACGCGGAAAGCATCCGGTCGATGAGTATCCAACAATTCAAGGGAACCAACGTTGTTCGCGCCGACCAGCTTTACCAACCGCGCTAATGTCAGCTCCAGTTTCCCCGGCTCGGGTGCCAGAGGAATAAATAACCCACTCTGCAACACGCGTGGCTTAACGGGCTGACACTTGATGGTGATTGCCAATACGGCTGATTGAGGTGGGTGCATCTCCGCGTCGAGCAGAATTAGGCGCAGAAAAACCCGGGGGTCGCGCATTGGATGTGGCAAGCTCAGTTTGCGCTCATGTACGGTGGTATTTTCCAGGTTTAGATAAAGACTTATTTCATTGGTCGCCAACGCGTACGAATGTAAATTCGCGCAAATCTGATTCAAGAGGCGCGCCAGCAGAAACGAAAGCGGCTCGAGTTGCGAGATTGGGTGATCTAACTCGATCGAGTTTTCAAAGCGAGGTACAGCCTGCGTGAGCTTAAGATGACGTTCCATTTTGCCACTAGCAAGCTGTTGCAAATGTACTCCCGTCTGGCCCAAGCGTTCGGAGAGACCAGCGATGGGAAGCCTGGCAAACTCACCGAAAGTGCGAATGCCCCAACGCTTAAGCGTGTCAATAATCTCTTCCTCATCGCGAACTCGGATCTTTGACTTTGGACTTTGGACTTCGGACTTCGGACTTGATTGAAGCTGTTCGATGGGCAATTCCCCGAGAGAGTCGAGCTCTTCTCCGGGAAAAATGAAAGTTATTCCTTTAAAAAATCTCGCAGCATATATAGCCGCATCAGGATTTCCCGCCAGAGCCACATTGACCTTACACCCCAATCCACCAGCCTCTTTTGGTTTAGCCGCGCGCCTGGCAACCTCAGTAGCCAAGCCATAAGCTGAACCGAACAGCAATTCACATCCTGCTACATCAATCACCACCGTATTAACGGATGTCTCTTCTACCAAAGGCGAAAAACCATAAGCAAAATCCGTCAGTGGAATGCCATCGACGATAGTTTTCCCATAGATACATGCGAACATGTTCCACCCTCTGTATTGTATGGGGTATAAAAAACCAGCCAGGCGAAGATTAGCGAAAATCGCCGAACACTGTCAAGGGCCTGGAGGACATATAAACTCAGGCTGTAAATTGAATTTTGTAAGGCCCAACATGAACCGGCTTTAGACGCTCAACCTCAATTGAACTTGATCGCAAGATGTTTGCGTGGGTGACACATCGTGCATTCTGTTTTCTTGTCACAAACTGGTAAGGTGTCAACCCGGCTCCGGGTTGAATGTCACTTACCGGTGCTTCGTTCACATTCGACCAGACGGATTCTTTACTTCCCAACGCCAGAGTCAGTGAGGCACAAGAACGAACGCACGAGTCTTGAGCAATTACGACTAGAGCTGTAGGAGTGTTTTCCACCACTCGTCTAAAGCGATACCACCAGGATGAAATTATTCGTCGTGCTTCTTTTGCCTGAACATCTCCCAGATCCAACACTACAAGTCCGAATCCGCCTCCCTGTAAAAGCAGATCAATGGCTTTGAATGAATGTTCAAGATTACCAGCACAACGTATCCACAGTAGTTTCTCCAAATCTATAGCGGCATTCACTGCCGAGTTCGGCTCAAGCACGTCACTTGTATCCACCAGGGCACATACTTCATCGTGCGTCGTCGCATGGGCCATGGCGGAAAGCATCAGGCTGGTGCGACCTGACGAATCTGAACCATAGATCTCCGTGATGGCCCCGCGAGGAAACCCGCCAGCGAGAGCATCTATTTCGGGAAGGCCGGTAGACATTACTTCCCCATAGCCATAATTGTTTAGCTTGAAAATGTCGTCGCCGAATCGACTGGTGAGCTGAGATTCGATTGCAGTTTTTGATAATGCGGCTCTCATTTACTCCTCCTACTTCATCCTCAACTCTGGTACTCTTGTTACCTACTTAAAACGAGCCGGGGAGTGCCCATGCCACGCAAGACTTTACAGAGTTCTGCAACGGATCTGATTCCTGAACAACTCACCTTGCCGGCACTCAAAGAAGCAGCTGCCGATTGCAAAGCCTGTGATCTTTGGAAACTAGGCACACAAACAGTATTTGGCGAAGGTCGACGTCGCGCTCCTGTCATGTTCGTTGGCGAACAACCAGGCAACGAAGAGGACCTGACCGGCAAACCATTTGTTGGTCCTGCGGGAAGATTACTCGATCAGGCTCTCGAAGAAGCCGGCATCGATCGCTTACAAACCTACGTCACCAATGTTGTCAAACACTTCAAATGGGAGCCGCGCGGTAAACGCCGCATTCACAAAAAGCCAAACGCCGTTGAGATTGCTGCTTGTCGTCCCTGGCTTGAGGCTGAGATTGCGGCCGTGAAACCAAAAGTGATCGTGGCGCTCGGCGCAACCGCTGCCCAGGCATTGCTTGGACCACAATTTCGTGTGACTAAGCAGCGCGGAGAATTCATTGAATCCACTCTCGCTCCATATATGATGGCCACAGTGCACCCGTCTTCAATTTTGCGCGCGCCAGATGACGAAACCCGCCGCCTCGAATATCGCCGTTTTGTCGACGATCTAAAAAAGCTCGCCAGAGTTATCAACAAGTAATGGTACAGTCTCAGTCTGTCGTCCAAGATTAAAAAAGCTGATTCGCAAACTAACAAATCGGCCTGAACTTTGCGTCTTTGCTCCGTTGCGTCTTTGCGTGACACTGTTTTTGTTTTCGGCACGGCCGCTCTGTGAAAACTCAGGAATCCCACCCGGTGGGGATTTCTTGGTTTCACCATACCATTCAAATCCACGGCATCAACTGACCCGCCACCCTGCCACTTTACATGCTTGACCATTTTCTTATTCTTCGCTAATATTCGTCTGATTTTCGGTGACCTGCGAAAATTAGCATATTACCCGGTGTTGGCACAAGAGAGGAGGTCGAATATGGCGGTAAGTCCTCGGCAAAAGCAGGTCTACGAATTCATCTCGCGCTTTATCGACGTTAATAAACAACCTCCCACGATCGCCGAAATTGGCAAGCAATTCAAAATGAGTTCGTCAGCCAGCGTTCACAGCATTCTTTCGTCGTTGGAGCAAGAGGGAATGATCAAGCGCATTCCTCATGTTAGCCGTGGGATTGAAATCGTCAGGCAAGAGACCTCGAGCGACGAGGCTGAACTTCCGCTACTTGGACTAGTGGCTGCAGGCCAACCTATCGAAGCAGTTCTCACCCACCAAACTGTTTCTGTTCCCCGCGATATGATTGGCAGAGGACGAATGTTTGCGTTACAGGTGCGCGGCGACTCAATGATTGATGAAAATATTCAAGACGGTGATGTAATTATCATAGCCTCTCAACAGACAGCCGAGAATGGCCAGGTCGTAGTAGCCTTGATTGATGGCACTTACGCCACAGTGAAGAAGTTCTATCGTGAACCCGACTTCATCCGACTTGAGCCCGCCAATCCTCAATTCAAACCAATCTTCATCAAGACCCCCGAGCGTTTGCAGATCCAGGGCATCGTGCGGGGTCTGATTCGGAAGTACTCGCAGGTTGCGCTGTCAGGCTAGTTCGAAGCAAATGGTGGGCGGGATGTCTGATCCGAAAGAAAGCAATCTACTTAACACGCAATCCGAAGTAGCGTTTCTCGGGTTCGCCTTGAACGAGTGTACGGTCGAGGTTGAGTCGCAATCAGTCAAATACCTTCGCGTCGTTCACCGGACTGCTCTTGAGCTTGCGATTCAGAATCGTTTTGGATTGGAAGTCGGAGGATTCTGGTTGACTAACGAGCAGATCGCACAATTAAGAGCGCTTTCAGAATACTATCCGCTCAATGAAGCTCCTTTTGTTGCACAAGCGATTGAAGCTTATCTCCATGCCCAACTTGAAGGGCTCGTGTTGTAACGCAAGCTGTTAACTTGCGTTAACTTCAAGTCGCAATGTTACCCGTGAGAACGCAAGCTAACAGCTTGCGTTACACTTTTCTTTCGGCGCAATACGATCAAACTTATTCCGGACATTATCATCAACCCGCCGGCCAATGTCCGCCAGGTCAGTTCTTCATCCAGCACTAACATTCCCAGCGTCACTGCAAAGACCGGGGTGACCAGCGCAATCAACATGGTCTTGGTTACGTCCATGTTGTGCATCAGCCAGTAATAAAGCAGGAATGCCACTACCGATCCGACTATCGCCAGATAAAAAAGCGCGACAACTGCCATCGATGTCCAATGAAAATTAAAAGGATTTCCCTCGAGAGGAATTCCGACAAGCAACAAAGGTATAAGTCCGAACAACATTTGCCCAGCCGCAATTACTCCGGGATCGAGATTGTTTCCCCTTGCCTTAACCAACACGTTCGAATAGGCAACGCATATCGAACTCAAGACTAAAGCTACGCTTCCAGCCAATGCTTTGGTCCCCGCTGCAGCCAGTTGGCTTGAAAAGATTACGCCAACTCCAGCCACTCCCAGTAAGACGCCGCCGATCTTGGTTGCCGTCATTTGTTCTTCGGGAAGATAGAAATGCGCTATGACCAGGCCAAAGGCAGGAATTGTCGCCTGCAGAAGCGAGGCGAGGCCTGATGATATGTACTGCTCGCCCCAAAACAACAACCCGTAGTTCAGACTGAAAGCCAGTACCCCGGTAAAAGCCAGCAGGATCCAATCGCCGCGATTCCGAGGCAAAGACAGACGGCGTAACGCGATAAGACAAAACAGTATGGTTGCGGCTATGAGAAACCTAATCCCGGCGAAGGTAATTGGTGGCAGATCCGCAAGACCTAACTTGATGAACAGCCAGGTCGACCCCCAAATACCGCACAATAGAAACCACACGAGACGGGATTTCATATTCGTTTCAGTGTCTCAAGAACAAAAATGTTATATCGAAATCTGAAATCAAAAACATTAATCCGCAAGAGCGGCAAGTTAAGGTTATTGATATTGAAACCTCTTAACTTGCCGCCCTTGCGGATTGGCTTTCTAGATTGCAAGGGCCGTTCGAGTCAGTCAACC
>WNFZ01003797.1_pt1 | contig 18838 bp, 21 predicted proteins | sample 5400081 | NCBI WGS metagenome assembly WNFZ01 (sample SAMN13153365, study PRJNA577476) | soil metagenome | isolation source: 80 cm soil or saprolite under grassland replicate 1 | place: USA:California | collected 2016-06-15
GACACGGAGAGCGAAATCCATCAGTTGCAACTCAATTTATTGTTGGAGCGTGAGGGTGCGTTCATCCCTCGCCCCGATACGGGGATTTGGGCGAACGAACGCGAATATTTGAACATCGATGGATTGGCTGCACTGGCAGAATTTGCTCTAGCACGCGTGGAAATGCTCAAAACGCTGAAAGCGCAAAGCGAAGGAATGTGGTCACGCAAGGCGCGCCACGCTATTTTTGGTCCCACAAATTTCTTGGAAGTGGTAAGTTTTATCGCAGATCATGACCGCCTGCATGTCCAACAGGCGTGGAAAACCCTACGCAGTACTTACCAGGTGCCAAATATTTAGCTAAAGCTGAAGATTGGTTTTTTTGCCTGCAAATTCAATCAAAAGTTTGCTTATTCATAGATACGCGCTTGACAGGCGTGTCTAATTTGGAAGAGGCGTGTTATAACGCCTAGAAACTACGGGGCAGGGGACTGCCCCTTCTTCATCCAAGGAGATTGCTTTATGAGAAGAATCGTTGTGACAGGGATGGGATGCCTCAGCCCTGTTGGAAATACTGTCAAAGAGACCTGGCATTCCCTGCTGGAAGGGAAATCAGGCGCGGGGTGGATTACTCATTTTGATGCCAGCAAGCATAAAACGCGATTTGCAGCCGAAGTAAAGGGATTTGATGGTGCAGCCTTGTTTGGTACGCGGGATGCGCGCAAGATGGATCGTTACACCCAATTTGCTACTGCTGCCGCCATGGAAGCGCTTGAACAATCTGGACTCAAAATTGACGAGTCAAACCGCGACCGCGTGGGTATTTTGATCGGCACGGGGATTGGCGGGATCGGCACGTTGATGGAACAAGCTGAGATTATGCGCGAACGCGGACCAGATCGGGTCAGCCCATTTCTCGTTCCCATGATGATCTCGGATAGCGCGGCGGGGATGTTAGCCATCCGTGTGGGCGCGCGTGGACCAAATATGGCAATTTGGACATTATCCGTCGCGGCTCTGCCGATGTGATGATTGCAGGCGCATCTGAAGCTGCGCTTGTGCCGGTCGCGATGGCGGGAATGAATGTAATGACAGCGCTTTCCACGCGCAATGAAGATCCCCAATCTGCTTCGCGCCCATTTGATAAAGAGCGAGATGGATTTCTGATGGGGGAGGGCGCCGGCATCTTAATTATCGAAACTCTCGAACATGCAAAAGAACGCGGCGCACATATTCTGGCTGAAATCAGCGGATACGGCACCACGGATGATGCGCATCACATTTCAGCGCCTGCCGAAAATGGCGCCGGTGCGGCGCTGTCCATGAAGTTTGCACTGGAAGACGCGGGATTAACGATCGATGATATTGGCTACATCAACGCGCATGGCACGTCGACACAATTGAACGACAAAAGCGAGACTGCTGCTATTAAAACTGTTTTTGGGGAGCAGGCATATCAAATTCCGATCTCGTCAACCAAATCTATGACAGGACATTTATTGGGCGCGTCCGGAGCTGTAGAAGCTGCATTCTGCATCATGGCGATCCGTGACGAAATTTTGCCGCCGACCATTAATTACCACACGCCCGATCCCGAATGCGATCTTGATTATGTGCCGAACCAGGCACGCAAAGCATCCCCAAAGCACGTGATGTCGAACTCGTTTGGCTTTGGCGGTCATAATGCTACGTTGGTGTTTACTCGTTTTGAAGAATAATCATTGATTCAGCGCGTCTGAAGTTTGAGGCGCTAATCATTACAGGAGCACGCAATGCAATACGCACATATTACCGGCTGGGGAATGTCGGCACCTGAGTCGGTTATGACGAATGACGATCTCTCGAAGTTGGTGGAGACCAACGATCAATGGATTCGAGAACGAACGGGTATTCAGCAGCGCCATATCGCAGGACCAGATCAGTTCCCTTCCACACTTGCGGTGGAGGCTGCTGTTAAGGCGTTGACGATTGCCAATCTTCGCCCCACAGATTTGGATTTGATCATCTGCTCCACCTCCTCGCCTGAATATATTTTCCCCGCAACCGCGTGTTTGATTCAAGATCAGTTGGGAGCGACAAAAGCCGGAGCATTTGATTTGTCAGCAGCTTGTTCTGGGTTTATTTATGCGGTAAACATGGGAGCCCAGGCAATCCGCAGTGGCTCGATCAAGAATGCTCTTATCATTGGCACGGAGACACTTTCGCGATTTGTCGACTGGAAAGATCGTAGCACTTGTATTTTGTTTGGTGACGGTGCTGGCGCGTTTGTGCTGCAGGCGAGTGACGAGCCAGGTGGTGTTCTCTCTGCAGTAATGCACTCTGATGGTTCGGGCGGAAATCTACTTACCTTGGAAGGTGGCGGGAGTCATCATCCGGCAACAGAAACGACCGTTCATGATGGCAAGCATTACATCAAAATGGATGGTAATGAAGTATTCCGCTTTGCAACGCGCGTGATGGCATCTGCTACACAAGAGGTTCTTGATTGTGCCGGTCTGAAAATGGATGATATTCGCTGGATTGTGCCGCATCAGGCGAACATCCGTATTATTCAGGCGGCAGCCCGCGGACTCAAACTGCCGATGGATCGCTTTATCGTGAATCTGCAAAACTATGGCAACACATCCACAGCATCCATTCCAATTGCGATGGTGGAAGCGATTGAAAAAGGGCAGATTCAGCCAGGCGATAAACTCGTGATGGTAGGTTTCGGCGCCGGGCTGACTTGGGGCGCACTCGCCGCTCAATGGACAGGTCCGCTTCCGAGCAAGGGACACGTGCACCCAGAGCAATATCGTACATTTGCCCGCTTGCGCTCACTGGTCCGCCGTGCTCTCCGCTTTATCGAAGGTTTGCTGTATCGTCGCGAACTCTAATCGTCAACACAACTCGATTGTGGTACGATACAGAAGAAATTAGCAAAGGAGTATCTCATGCTTGGATTACCTCGTGGTGCGGAATGGATTGTCATCTTAATTATTGTCCTGTTGCTTTTTGGTCCCGGTCGGCTTGGAAAGGTGGCTGGTGAACTTGGCAAAGGCATCAAAGCATTTCGTGAAGGCATTTCTGGTCAGGAAGACGATAAAGAATCCAAAGACGCAAACGGCAATATTGAACCAAAATGAAAAAATAAAAGGCTCCGATGAGGAGCCTTTTATTTTGTTCAAAAGAGAATCACTTTATATCGCTCGTTAACTGAACTTCCATTTCAGAGGGAGAATTAGTAGGCTGTAAACAAACAAATCCCTGGCAAACATAGGCGGTCGGTTGATCGCTCAAAAGTGGACGGTCATTCAGTAAAGCAGGCGATCCTGACGGCGGCGGATACGTTGATATTGCGGTTACCTGTCGCGGGCGATAGTTTTTCCAAAGAGTCTTCATCAATTCCTGAGTCTTGCTATCATTGAGATCACCAACGATAGCCACTTCATGAGATGGACCTTCAGCGAAGTCGGCGGCGGAAAGCCATTTTGCAAACGCCGTAGGATACCGAAGCGCAGCATTTTGCATGAAGCCGAGCATATTTTCTGCCCGATCGCGCCATTCAATTCGATCTCCATAAGCGGACAACTCCAGCAGAGCAGTTGCGGCCAAAGCATTTCCAGACGGAGTGGCATTATCCTGAATGTCTTTCGGACGCACAAGCAGTGCTTCGTGATCATCGCGCGTGTCAAAGAATCCGCCATTCGGATCGGAGAAATGCGCGACCATTTCGTCTGCAAGTCCCAAGGCGGTTGCATACCATTTCGGATTGGGATCGGACTGATACAACGACAACAACCCAAGGATTAAGCCAGCGTAATCTTCCAGATAAGCATTGTGCTTTGCCTGTCCTTCCCGCCACGACCGTAACAAACGGTCATTGACGTACAAATTATCGAGAAGAAAGCGCGCATTACGGATCGCCGCATCCAGATAATCTTTCCTCCCTAAATAACGACCTGCCTCTGCAAATGCGGACAGCGCAAGTGCGTTCCACATCACGAGAATCTTATCGTCAGTGCCGGGATAAACGCGTTTATCTCGGATGTGTAAGAGTCGTCGGTGAGACTCGCCTAATTTTCCGCGCACGGATTCTGGGTCCAGATTGCCCGTCCTGCCCGCCGGGCCAGGGAAGCGGGCGGCGAGGGATGAGTCATCAAGTGCTCGTTGCAGAATCGTTTTCCCTTCCCAATTTCCTTGAGGAGTAATTCCATATGCCGCTTTAAAAAAATCAAAATCTGTGCCGAGCGCGTTTTGAATCTCATCCTGTGTCCAAACGTAGAACTTACCTTCTTCACCCTCTGAATCTGCATCAAGGCTGCTGTAAAAACCACCATCGACATAAGTCATCTCGCGCAGAATAAAGTCTAAGGTTCCTTCACAAATCTGGCGAAATCTTTCCTCCTTGGTGACCAGATAACCATGCAGATAAACAAGCGCAAGTTGAGCATTGTCGTATAACATTTTTTCAAAATGCGGGACGCGCCAAAAGTTATCCACACTGTAGCGGGCGAAGCCGCCACCGACAACGTCATACATGCCACCACGCGACATGGCATTCAGAATGTGTATCGATACCTTCAAGGCTTGATCGCGCTGCGGCGAATCGCTCACGACGCGGCGAAGCAGAAATTCAATTGTCATGGGCTGTGGAAATTTCGGTGCATCACCCCAACCACCATGTCCCCAATCATAAGAATCGAGGATGGATTTCGTCGCCGCCTCTAATGACTCCTTTGTGAAAGTATCTTTCGTTTCATTAGGCTGCATTTGCGGTTGGATATATTGGAGCACCTGATCCCCGACGCGGTCTACTTCTTGTCGTTCCTCGTTCCATGCTTTTGCAAGGCTCAGCAAAATTTCCTTGAAGGATGGCATATTGTGGCGACGTACAGGCGGGAAATATGTGCCTGCATAAAACGGACGCAGATCCGGTGTGAGGAAAACAGACATGGGCCAGCCGCCGGTACCTGTCATTGCTGTTGTGGCTTGCATGTAAATACTATCGAGGTCGGGGCGTTCCTCGCGGTCCACTTTGATACAGACAAAATTTTCATTCATGACTGCCGCCGTTTCGGGATCTTCAAAGGATTCGTGTGCCATAACGTGGCACCAATGGCAGGCAGCATAACCAATACTGAGAAAGATTGGTTTGTTTTCAACCTTTGCTTTGGCAAGTGCGCTATCACCCCAAGGATGCCAATTTACGGGATTATCCGCGTGTTGAAGAAGATAGGGAGAACTTTCATGAATCAATTGATTAGGCATACAGTACCTCTAAGTAAATCTCGTAAAGATTATATGCTGATATGGACTCGTTCCCATTTACGGATCGAGTTAATGCGGAAAATTCGTGTGCAATCCTTTAATCTTGCGATAGGAACGACTCTTTCCAAGACTTGACCTGTTTCCATTAAATGAGCACGGAACGTGCCCGACAATAATCCGCATGCAATGGGCGGCGTGAGGAGTTCACCATCCAGCTCTACGACGAGATTCCCAATCGTAAATTCGGTCAGCTCTCCGCGTTCGTTGTAAAGTAAAACATCATCAGAATCAGGAAAAGCTGGGCGTGCAGTTTCATAAACAGCCCGTTGCGTTGTTTTATGGAATAAGAAAACATCATTTGAATCAATTGGTGCCTCAGCCAGCTTTGCATGAATGATTTTTTCAATTGGCTGGAATGATGCTGACTCAGCCTGTATGTTTCCAACTTTGTCTACCAACAATCTGACTCTTTGCAGTGAAGCAAATGATAATTTATTTAGATGATCTTCAATCGTATTCCTCGATATGCGGAAATCAAAATAATTCGCAGAATCCAGTAATCGATCCATATGTTTTTCGCGTAGGAAAAAGCCCTCTTGAGGAGTCCACAGCATGGTTTCGAGCAAAGAGAATTCAGGCTGCGCCTCGGTCAGAATATATGCTTTGAGTAAAGCTTCGGCATACTCATCGGCACTATTTGAATCCCAGACGATACCGCCGCCGACTCCATATTGCGCTTTTTGCATTTCCTGATCCATTAATACGGTGCGGATAGCCACATTGAACCTAGCTTTTCGTTTTGAAGCAATATACCCAATCGCTCCTGTGTAAATTTTGCGCGGCGTGATTTCGAGCTGGTTGATAATCTTCATCGCGCTGACTTTGGGAGCGCCTGTGATCGATGCACATGGAAATAATGCACGGAATATATCTGTCAGCGATGCACTTGTCTGAGCGGCAACAGTGGATGTCATTTGCCAGAGGGTGGGATAGCGCTCCATGCAGAATAATTCAGGGACGCGGATACTGCCAACTTTCGCGATCCGTCCCAGGTCATTACGGATCATATCCACAATCATGACGTTTTCGGCGCGGTTCTTTTCAGAGTTCCTTAGCCAGTTTGATTGCTTCTGATCTTCCACAGTTGTCCGCCCGCGGCTAACAGTTCCTTTCATGGGGCGACAGGTGATGTTCTCACCTTCAAGTTGAAAGAATAATTCTGGTGAAGCAGAGCAAATAATGTAACGACCTGTGTCAATATACTCGGCATAATTGTTTTGGCTCTGGGCGAGATGCAAGAAGAACTCCCATGCGCTGATTTTGAAGTCCGCTTGCAGGCGCATGGTGTAATTGACTTGATACGTTCTGCCTTGGGCAATGTGTTCCTTGATCTGCGCAATAGCTGCGTTGTATGCATCACGGTCAATTGTGGGTTGCCAATCTAGAATCTCTTTTAGCTGCTTGGGCTTTGGTAAGCTCGTGATCCGCGGCTTGGGATAGAGTCCAAACCAGAGATAGGGGAATCCAGTTGTCGGTGTAGTAAGATGCGCTGAATCGAAGGCCGAAGCAGATTCGTAACTGAGGAAACCCGCGGCATGCCAGTCATTTGCATCGATGAGTCGTTCAATCTCATGTAAGGCAGGGATCACTTCGTGCAGTTTTTCTGCGACGATGATTTTGTGCGGATCGCTAAAGTGTAGCCACTGATCTTGGTCTCTCAGAAGCACATCGTTTTTCTTGATCTTAACCATAAATTATTTCGATTGTACTTGTTTGTCAGCCCAATGGGTGATGATATTTGTTCCATGTGCAGCTATAATTCGAAAAATTTGCCAAAGGAGAACGAGTATGAAACATTCCCGAATCTATCTTGTAATCGGCGCGCTTGTACTTGCTTCACTTGCCTGCCAGGCTTTGGCGGGCGGTCGAAGCAATGAGGTTCCCTCATCCAACGATAACGGAACGCAACCTGCAGCAGTGGAACTGACTCAATCAGCGAATGATAGTGGAAGTTCTAATTCGTCAGTAAAGACAGATTTCCCGTTGACCGCTGACGCATTCAATCTTGTTCAAGTTGGCGATGGCAGCATTGTTTTCTATACAAAGCTATCAGCCGACGACGCGATGAAATTTTATCGTGATACATACACGGCGAAAGGATATACCGAACGAAAAATTCTCACCGTAGTCACCGATGGGACATTTAGTATGGTCTTCGATGGAGATCCAAGCGGTAAAGCGGTGGTGATCCAAAGCGTAGACTTGGGAGATGGGAGTCGAACGATTGCAATCAGGCTGGAGAAAACGTAGTTCATTAAAAACTCATTAAGCCATTGCCCCCGGCAATGGCTTTTTGTTTTATATTTGCTTGATGACAACAAATTTTCTTGGTTTCCACTTCTCTAAAAAAGCGACCTTCCGTTTCCTTCCTGCATTCCTGATGATGCTGGCGATTTTTATTTTCTCGGCGCGTCCGGGAGATGCCGTTCCAATGAGTCTGTTGATGCGGATTATCTACAAAGGCGGACATGTGATTGGCTACGCTATGCTTGCAATGTCCTATTGGCGAGCTTTTGATTTCAAGGATAAGAAGCGCTGGATCGTGTGGCTTCTGGCGATACTGTATGCAGCTACCGATGAATATCATCAATCGTTTGTGCCAGGTAGACATTCCACCGCCTTTGACGTGTTAGTCTACGACAACATTGGGATGCTATCTTCATTATGGTTGGTAAGCAGATTTGCGAAACAAAAACAACCAGCTTCGGAAAATCTGGTTGTTGAAAATTGACCGCTAAGCTAAATGCTAATTATTCGAACTCAACCTCGATCTCCTCATTGTCGTTCCAGTCTTCCATACGGTTGATCTCGATTTCGCCAAACAGACCATCCTGATGGGCGTGGATGCGATAGCGTTTTACAAGTTCCAGCATTGCCAAGAAAGTGACCACAATCTCCAAACGTGATGCGTTTTGATCAAGCAAGGTGTGGAAGTTGGCATGTTCCACTTCCTTCATCATTTTGGCGATCAAATCGATCTTCTCGCGAATCGTCACGCGTGGTGGCGCGATAATTACGCCAAGTGGCTTCTTGTTCTGTTCTTTGGCAAAGGCTTCCGCTGCCACAGCAACAAGCTTCTCAAGTGTCAGATTCGACAGATCGAGTTTTGGTTCGACCTTCGGTGGAGGCGCGATACGCAAAAATGTGCGCAGGTTTGCCTCCTGCCTACCGCTGAGCCAGACACCAATTTCCTTGAAACGCTTATACAGCTTCAACTGGTCAACAAGCGACTGTCCCAAGTCCTCTTCGCCATGTTCACGCGTCGGCGGGCGCGGTAACAACGCTTCCGATTTGATTTGTAACAACTTCGCTGCCATCAAAAGGAAAGCGGAGATTTCATCGGCGTTTACCTGCTCAAGGCTTTCGATATACGCCAGATATTGATTGGTGACGTTTGCAAGCGAGACAGCCGTGATATCCAATTCGGCGCGCTCGATCAGGTTGAGAAGCAGATCAAGCGGTCCCTCATAGACAGGTGTGTGAAAGGTGTAATTGACTTGGCGTCCTAGCAGGCTTTCCATAGGCAGGAAATTATACCCGCTTACGATATAATTTCGTCATGGCAAATAAACTCACTCATCTCGATGAACAGGGTCATGCCCGCATGGTGGATGTGGGACAGAAGCCCGATACCGAACGGATCGCTGTGGCGCGCGGCGAAATTCATATGAAAAAAGAGACATTGGATCTGATCCGCGCCGGGCAGATTAAAAAAGGCGATGTACTGACCGTCGCACAAATTGCGGGTATCACCGCCTCCAAACGGACCTCGGAATTGATCCCGTTATGTCATCCGCTGCCTCTCACCAAAATAGATGTCGACCTGACAATGGACGAATCCCTGCCGGGTGTGGTCATTACGGCAACAGCGAAGACGGTCGGCAAAACAGGTGTCGAAATGGAAGCGCTGACCGCGGTCTCTATCGCAGCGTTGACCGTTTATGACATGGCGAAAGCTGCTGAGAAAACCATGCGAATTCAGAATATTCGTTTGCTGGAAAAACATGGCGGTCAAAGCGGTGATGTGGTGAATGAATAATTGTGAGCGGAAGGAATCATGAATTATCAACCTATTAACCTTCAAGAGAAACTATCTAAATTCTCTGAGCAATGGAAGCCAAAAAATATTGCGCAGATGAACGATTATCATTTCAAGCTTGCCAAAGTGCAGGGAGCGTTTGTCTGGCATGACCATCCTGAAACAGATGAAGTATTTCTTGTTCTAAAAGGTCAATTACAGATTCAACTTCGCGACGGAAGTGTTGTTTTGAACGAAGGGGAAATGTTTGTTGTGCCGAAAGGCGTAGAACATAAACCGATTGCCACAGAGGAATGTCACATTTTGTTGATCGAACCTGTGGGTACGGTTAATACCGGCGACGTTGTCAATGATAGAACAGCCGCAAATGATGTTTGGATTTAGAAAATATGAACCATGTAAAACTTCTGTTTTTTGCCACACTGCGCGACCGCGCAGGAACACGATTTATGGAACTTGATATTCCTATGGATTTAACGATTCAAGGATTGAAGGATAAGATTTCCAACGAATATCCGAATCTAAAAGAGTCGATGTCCAGCGTGTTGATCACGATCAACCGTGAATACGCATTCGATGAAGCTGTCATCCCGCAAAACGCAGAATTAGCGATGTTCCCTCCGGTATCTGGAGGGTAGGGGCGAGGTTATCTCACTCCGATTTGGGCAGGAGAACCCTGCCCCTACAAAAGATATTATGAATTACCCAACTATTTATTCAATTACTGAAGATGAAATTGATTTAAACGATCTGCTAGCGAAGATCACGTTGACCAGCACCGGCGCGGCAGCGATTTTTGCCGGTATGGTGCGCGGCGAAACTACGCGGGGCGATGCTCATGATACGGAATATCTCGAATACGAAGCATATATCCCGATGGCGGAAGCCAAGATGAAGCAAGTTGCGGAAGAAATCCGCGCGCAGTGGCCCATTGTTGAGGGCATTGCCATTGTTCAACGGATTGGAAAACTTTATCCGAAAACACCGACCGTTTTGATTGCCTGTACTGCTGCACATCGCGATACCGGAGTCTTTGATGCGGCGCGCTATGGTATTGACCGCCTCAAGGAAATTGTTCCGATCTGGAAAAAGGAAGTAAGCCCAAACGGGGAATCTTGGGTGGAAGGAGAATACATCCCGAAGGCAGGGGAGTAGGAATCCTTTCAGCGGCGAAAATGCGTCTAAACGAGGGCAGGCAGCGGCTTGGATGGATTCGGTTTTTCATCCGTCCTAAGCGTGACGCATTGCCGAATCAGGGGTTTTACAAAGTGCTGCATCGTCATCATCAAGATGTTGAAGAGTGGTTTGCCAATCCTTTCAGAAATGAACTGAGAAATTCGGCAGTACCCTAAATCTTATTCTGAATTTGTGAGGAGTGAATGGAAAGAGTCGTCATTACTGGAATGGGGACAGTAAACCCGTTGGGGTTAACTGTGGAGGAAAGTTGGAAGAACGCAATCAACGGCGTTTCGGGCGTGGGTCCGATTACTTTATTTGATTCGTCTCCGTTAAATGTGCATTTTGCAGCAGAGGTGAAAAATTTCCAGCCCGAAAAATATATGGATGCAAAGGAAGCGCGTCGACGAGATCGCTTTGAACAATTAGGCACTGCCGCTGCAAAAGACGCGTTGACCACTTCCGGTCTGGAAATTACCGAAGCTAACGCGGGACGGATCGGTGTGTTGGTGTCATCCGCGATTGGTGGGATCAAATCCTTGCAAGATGCTGTGATCACGAATTACAAAGAAGGACCGCGACGCGTCAGTCCGTTCTTAATTCCGATGCTGATGCCGAATGGCGCGGCAGGAATGATCGCGATCGATTTTCAAATTAAGGGACCTTGTTTCTCCATCGCTTCGGCTTGTGCTTCGGGTTCAGACGGGATCGGTATGGCATGGCTAATGTTGAAGGCAGGCATGATCGACGCCGCGTTAGCCGGTGCTGCAGAGTCGACGGTTTGTAACGTGGGCGTTGCTGCATTTGATCGCGTTGGCGCGATGTCGCGTCGCAATGACGATTACTCCATGGCTCCGCAGCCGTTCGATAAGAATCGCGACGGACTTGTGATGGGTGAAGGCGCGGCAGTGCTCGTACTCGAGACTGAGACTCACGCAAAGAAACGCGGTGCCAATATCCTGGCTGAGTTGGCAGGCTATGGCGCAACCGCAGATGCATTTCACGTGACCGCGCCACATGAAAAAGGTGAGGGCGGCGCGGCAGCCATGTGTATGGCGCTCGATTCCGCAGGCGCGACCATCGACGATCTTGGTTATATCAACGCTCATGGCACGGGGACATCGTTGAATGATCAATCGGAGACGCGTGCCATCAAAGCCGCCTTTGGTGAGAAAGCTTATCAGGTTCCGATCTCTTCCACCAAGTCCATGACGGGGCATATGATGGGTGCAACGGGCGCACTTGAAGCGATCTTTTGTACGCAGGTGGTTCGAGAAGGAATCCTTCCTCCGACAATTCACTATGAGACACCCGATCCCGAATGTGACTTGGATTACATCCCGAACAAAGCGCGCGAGCAGAAAGTTGATCTGGCGATCAGCAATGCCTTTGGTTTCGGTGGGCACAACGCCGTTCTGGCAATACGGAAATACAGTTAATTAGCCACAGAGAACACAGAGCAATTAATTTTTCAAAAACTCCGTGACTCAGTATCTCTGTGGCTGTATTCTTCAAAATCCGCTTGTGAATTCAGAAAATGCGTGCTATAATCCGCCGTCGCTCAAAAACCGATACATTCATTACGTAAGGACGAAAGACAATGGCAGATATTATCAAGGCTCTCGAAGCCAAACAAAATGAAAAAATCCCCCAACTCGCCGCTGGCGATACAGTAAGCGTGCACGTCAAGATCAAGGAAGGCGACCGCGAGCGCATTCAGGAATTTAAGGGAATTGTTATCCGTCTGCGCAAGGGCGGCAACGACTCAAATATCACTGTCCGCCGCATGGCCTCCAATGGTATTGGCGTCGAGCGCACATTCCTGCTCCGTTCCCCGCGTTTGGATAAGGTCGTGGTCGAACGTCATGGTCAGGTCCGTCGGTCGCAGCTCTATTTCATGCGTAGCCGCACGGGTAAATCCGCCCGCCTCAAACAGAAGTTTGATTAATCTTGTTGATCAGACCCTAAAGGTTTCTAAAACCTTTAGGGTCTTTTTTGTTTTACAATATGAACATGAAACCCCTAATTGGAATTACCACAAATCAATCCACCAACTCCTATGGTCAACCGACTATTTTGTTGCAGCAGTCCTACGTCCGTGCCGTTATGCAGGCGGGAGGTGTGCCTGTATTGATTCCATCGTCAATTGCCGACGATGGATGGGATGCAGCTTACTCGCGCCTGGACGGGATTCTCTTTTCTGGCGGGGGAGACATCTCACTCGACTATTTCAGTGGCGATCTGCATCCTCGCATCGATGACGTGGACCTCCAGCGGGATTCCGTTGAATTGAAGTTTGTTCAGGCTGCTGCCTCAGACGGCAAACCCTTTCTCGGCATCTGTCGTGGATGTCAGGTTGTCAACGTCGCCCTCGGCGGGACTCTGTACACGCATATCCCCGATCAACTTCCCAACGCGCTTGACCATGATTATCCTGGTAACAGGCGGACAGTTCTTGTGCATGAAGTGAAGATCGAAGAGGGGACACGCGTTGCTGAGATCTACGGTGAACCAATTATCAGGGTTAACAGCTTACATCATCAGGGACTCAAAGGTATTGCAACTGCGCTTCGAGTCGCTGGTCACTCACCAGATGGACTGGTCGAAGCAATCGAACTGCCCGACCATCCTTTTGGTCTCGCCGTCCAATGGCACCCAGAGTGGCTGACAGATCAGGAATCAACGAGGAGTTTGTTTAGGAAGTTTGTGGAGTCAGCAGAAGGGAGATAAAAATGTTTGTATTATCTATGCGAGGGGAAAAAAGTGGCTAGGTCAAAGAAGGAAATGATTCTTGATGGTCTAGGTGGCAGACCAATAAATGATTTAATTGTCGGTTGGGTCTTTACTATGAGAGAGGTTGCACCGTATGTTTTCAAAGTGAAGGCAGTGGATTTTGAAGGGCGAACTCTATTTGGCGCTGGCGGTAATGCTGAAGAAGCATTGGAGAATTGCTTGAGGCGAGTAAAAAGAAAGATTTTTATTCCCCGTTTCTTTGAGGAAATAACTAACAAAGTTAAGGTATTGTTGACGTCAAAGAAGTAAGAATGAGTCAAAAATGGAGTGCTCACATCGGCATCTTTGACTCTGGCGTAGGCGGACTCTCCGTTCTGCGTGCAATTCGCGCACAAATGCCCGAAGAGTCGGTCATCTATTTCGGCGATCAGGGACATATTCCCTACGGTTCACGCCCGATGGAGCAGATTCGAAATTTCTCGAAAGCGATCACAAAATTTTTGCTTGAGCAGGATGCGAAGATCATTGTCGTTGCGTGCAATACAGCGTCTGCCGCGGCGTTGAAGTATCTGCGCGAAACTTTTCCTGATGTCCCATTTGTCGGTATGGAACCTGCGGTCAAGCCTGCTGCGGAACACACGCAAACAGGCAAAGTTGGCGTCCTTGCCACGCCAGCGACCTTCCAGGGCGCGTTGTACGCCTCTGTAGTGGAGCGGTTTGCAAATGGCGTGGAATTGCTGCAAAATACATGTCCAGGGCTCGTACAGCAAATCGAGCAGGGAAATTTGGATGGCGAAGAGACACACCAAATTTTGAACGGCGCACTATTGCCCATGCTCGAAAAAAATATTGATACGGTTGTGTTGGGATGTACCCACTATCCGTTTGTGATTCCGCTGATTCAGCAGATTGTGGGAGAAAATGTTCGGGTGATAGATCCTGCCCCCTCGGTAGCGAAACAGGTCCAGCGTGTGCTTGAAGCGAAGGGGTTGAAAAGCAAATCCGATACGCAAGGTGAAGTCAAACTCTATACATCGGGCAATCCTGAAGAATTTAAATCCTTGTTGCCAATGCTGTTGGGGGAAACGGGGGAAGTGGCTAAAGTTATTTGGACCGATGATCAGCATGTTAATGAGCCACAAAGATCACAGAGTGAATGAGCATTTTCTCAGAGTCTCAGTTTCTCCGTGGTTTGATTTTTACAATGCCCACGCTAGCATAATGCCGAAGATGGCGATTAATACTCCCAGATGCAAAAAAAGATTACTGCCCGTCACCCAATTGAGCCCAAAAATGAACGGCAGGAAAAAGTTGATAACGACAAGTACCATGCCGGTCAACGGCAGGAATCCTTTGCGGTGAGCGAAATAGTCGGATGCGTTGTCAACAAGTCTGGAAAGCCAGTTCATAGTTCTTCCTCGTCTTCCTGCTCTTCGGGTTCATGGTGGTTTGGGGAGACCTGCCAATCATTAAACTGTGCGACCAGGCGCCCGGGAATGCGACCTTGCATGAGGACACCGCCGCGTCCATGTTCGATGCGTTCCACTTGTCCAGCTTCGTGAAACAATGAAATGAGTGCGCCCTGTTGATAGGGAAGCTTCACAAGGATAGGTGTGTACGTTTCGTACAGTTCCTCCTGCATGACGCGTAGCAGATCAGAAATTCCATTTCCGGTCAATGCAGATATTGTCACCGCTTTCGACGAGAAATGACTTACTGCCGCTTTCGCAGCTTCAGGGTTGCGCAGGCGATCTACTTTGTTCAGGGCTGTTACAACTGGAATATGATGTGCGCCAAGTTGATCGAGCGTATCTTCCACTGTGTCGGTACAAAGGGCTTGATATCCGCCGGGTAATTCGACGCGACGTGTTGTAGGGTCAAGTGTCGCGAACAATTGATTGGCAACATATACATCTGATTTTGCAAGTCGATTCAACAACGTGGATTTACCAGCATTGGTGTATCCAACCAATGCAACGGTTGGGATTCGTGACCGTTTGCGTTGGGAACGATAGCGCTCGCGATGCGCTTCCACCTTTTCCAATTCGCGTTTGAGATGAGCGATTCGTTTGCGTATCGCGCGCTTGTCTACTTCCAATTGTGTTTCACCTGGACCGCGTAAGCCTACGCCGCCTGTTGAGCCGGCGCGACCGCCACCACCACCTGCCTGTCTTTCCAGATGTGTCCATTGACCGGTGAGGCGCGGTAGATAATATTCATACTGGGCAAGTTCCACTTGCAACATACCTTCGCTGGTATGGGCATGCTGCGCAAAGATGTCGAGGATGAGCGCAGTGCGGTCCAGAACTTTTACATTCTCTCCCAGAGCCTCTTGCAGTTCGCGCTGGTGGCGCGGGGACAGTTCATCGTCAAAGATCACGACTTGGGATGTCGTTTCTTCAACGAGCGCTTTCAATTCGTCCACTTTGCCCGGACCGATATATGTCTTTACATGCGGACGATCCAATTTTTGGGTGAGTTCGCCCACAACATCCAGCCCAGAAGTGTCCGATAACAAAGCCAGTTCGGTCAATGAATCTTCCAAAGGAAGGAATGTTTTTTCTTGAAAGAGATCAACGCCCACGAGGAATGCACGTTCGCGTGGAGCTGTAGTAGGTTGAGGATATTTTTTAGCCATCATTCTTTTCTGTGTCTAAAGGAGATTCGAGAGCACTAAATATGCGCGTCATTTCAGAATCAGGTGATTCAGCGCGGGCGGGAATCAGAATATGAAACGTCGAGCCCGGACACGCTTTCTCATCGTACCCAGGCGATTCCACCCAGATCGATCCGCCATGTTCCTCCAAAATGCCGCGGGCAATGGGCAAACCCAAACCGGGACCACCACCTTTGAATTTTGTCTTGCCGCTGGAGTGCAAGTCCACACGTCCAAGTTGCCCAAACTTTTCGAAAATTATTGCCTGATCATCATGTGAAATACCTATACCTGTGTCTGCGATTGTCACTTCGATAAAACCGGGTAATGTCCTACCGTCAATGGTGATCGTACCACCGTCGGGCGTAAATTTGATTGCGTTGTTGATTACATTTCGGATTGCCTGCATCAGACGGGTGTGATCAACATAAATCCATTGTTTAGTTCCGTTGAAGCTCCTGATATCCATTGTGAGTTTGCGGTGCTTAATTGTTACTTCGACTTCGAGACGAAGTGCCTCCAACATTTGACCAACTTGCATCGGCTGGAAATTAAGCTTCAACAAATCGTTATCGATCATGGATACATCAATCATATCATCCACAATGGAGCGTAAACGATCGATACCTGTCGTCATGCCTGCAAGCAGACTGTCAAGACTCACGCCTTTGCCAGCCCGCATCAAATCTTCCATCATCGACGCGTAACCTTCAATTAGCGTGATGGGAGTTTTTAGTTCATGTGCCGCGACCGAGATGAATGCGGATTTGCTTTTGTCCACACGTTCGAGTTGCTTCTGCACGTTTTCCATTTCATGGGAGATATGCGCCACGCGCGTTTCCATTTCGTAGCGCGCCACCACTTCGAGTCCATAAGTATAAATCGGGATGACCGCCGCCAGCACATCGAGCGCCTCTTGCTTATTCAGTACTTCGCGCGAGATTTGAATGGTCAGCGCGATGATGCGGTTGATCAGAAACGAGATGTGGTACGGTTCCTCTTCAAGATTCGTCTCTGTGGATGATTTTGCCCAATCGAGCAGAATGGAATCCATCCATGCCGGGTCGCCTGTCGTAATGGATTGTTCGAGCAGCTCGAAGAAACGCTCGAGTTGCTGCTCGAAATTGACGCGTATTTCCATGCCGCGCGCCATTTCCTGCCCCACGCGTGAAACCCACGCGGGGCGAATTTTGGCGAGCACGGTTTGGATAGGCGGAGTGGTCTTTTTTCTAGGCACAGATTAACTCGATGGTCGAGTAATGGCACAAGAAGCGCCATATATCAAGACCATTTTATCAGGGTTGTCCACTCTGTTGGATTATCCAGGTGCGCAGAGTCTCGCCCACTGCCCCCAGACTCTCCGCGGAAATCTTATCGGGCGTATCTTGAACCATATGCCAGTATGGATAGTCGAAATCAATAATATCCACTGCCGGAATACCTGCCTCTAAAAACGGAGTGTGGTCATCGAGCATGGAATATTTGTAGTCATTGATAAATTGACTGGCGTATCCCAAGTTTTTAGCTGTATTCCAAATCGCGTCACTCAGTTGTGAGTTGGAGTTACGCTCCTTATAAATATTCAAATCGGCATCACCAATCATATCGATGATGATGGCAGCGCGGGGTTGGACAGGGTTATTCCTTACGAATTCTCGCGAGCCAAGAAGCCAATCCCAGCCTGCGATTTGCCCATTGTCTTCCGCATCAAAAAATACCAGCCATATCGGCGTTGTATCATTCGGAAGAGAACGCGCCAGTTCCAGTAACACAGCGACGCCGGACGCCCCATCATTTGCGGCGGGAACAAACTTGGTGTGATTTGCGGGGTCGGGGTCGTTATCTGCAAACATGCGTGAATCGTAGTGAGCGCCGATGATGATCTGCGGCGCATCGTTATTTCGCTTTGCTACAACATTTTCAACGGGATGCCCCATCGCTTCGGACTCTTGGATTTCCACTTGCCAGCCCGCGGATTCCAACTCGTCCTGCATCCATTCCTGGATTTTGGCATGTCCATCTGTGCCGGGCACGCGCGAGCCGAACGCGACCTGAGTCTGCACATCTGCATAAGCGTGTTGTCCATCAAAGCTAGCAGATTCCGTTTTCTGCTGGGAAAGATACGAATACGTGTACCATCCTAGAACAAGGAGGAGTAGAACTCCAATGACGGAAAGATAGAGAACGATAGATTTGTTCTTCACGCTTCGACTCTGCTTACATTGTCCCGAAACTTTTTCGGGAAAGCAAGTTTCAAATCTGCCAAAGCGCGTTCCGCATATGCTTTGCCGCGATCACGTTTGCCGATCTTGGAAGTGAATTCAAGTGCAGGCAGAATGCCAAAGTTCGCTTTCATCGGTTGAAAGTCCTTGAGGTCAGCATGAGTGACATAATGACACAACGCACCAAGCATCGTCGTCGGTGGAAGTGTGATCGGTTCTTCATCGTGCAGCAGACGAGCTGCATTCATTCCTGCCAACAGACCGGTGGCAATGTTGCCCATATAGCCCTCCACGCCGGTGATTTGACCCGCGAAGAACAGGTCATCACGCTCGATATGCTGTAATGTAGGTCTCAAAAGTTTCGGCGAGGCGATGAACGTGTTGCGGTGCATTTGACCGTAACGCATAAACTCAGCATTTTCCAAACCGGGGATGAGGTGCAGGACACGTTTTTGTTCGGGGAATTTCAAGTTGGTTTGAAAACCAACGATGTTATAAAGACTGCCCGCGAGATTATCTTGTCGCAGTTGAACCACCGCGTAGGGACGTTTCCCCGTGCGTGGATCGCGAATACCAACCGGACGCATGGGGCCGAACGCGAGTGAGTCGATACCACGCTCGGCAATAATTTCAATTGGCAGACATCCTTCAAAGAAGTGACCCGCTTTCACTCCGCTTTTGATCGCTGCTTCAAAGGAACGCAATTCGATGCGTTCCGCTTTC
>WNFZ01003557.1_pt1 | contig 18836 bp, 14 predicted proteins | sample 5400081 | NCBI WGS metagenome assembly WNFZ01 (sample SAMN13153365, study PRJNA577476) | soil metagenome | isolation source: 80 cm soil or saprolite under grassland replicate 1 | place: USA:California | collected 2016-06-15
CAATCGCTTTCGCCTTCCTTTTTGCATTGCCACTGCTGGTATTCATGCTGGGCGACCAATCAAGCGCCGGCGCGCAGAGCAAAAGCGGCAAAGATCTGTACAAACAGAACTGTCGCGCCTGCCACGAAACGAACTCAGAGAACGGCGAATATACACCGATGAGTTTGACCCAGGATCAGTGGAAGACCTTCTACAAAACCAAGCTCATTCAGAAACATAAGGAAGTGCGAATGCCTAATCAGGAAACGAAGCTGCTCGACGCATTGACGCCTGAGCAACTCAAGGCAATCGAAAAGTTCTGCATCGATCATGCGGCGGACTCGGAGCAGCCACAGACGTGTAGTGGCGATTAGTCCCGGGTTCTCCCTTCGTCGACCTTCAATTAGGGAGGAATCCATGCGTAGATTCATTTATAGTTTATTTGCAGTTTTACTGATCTCCGGGCCAGTGACCCTGGCCCAGAGCCAGGCTCCAGAACCCCCAAAGTCAGACCAATCAAAGCAGGTCGTTCAGCAACCACAATCCGAAACCGAGCTACTCCGCACTGAGGTAGAGCAGCTAAAGAAGTCGCTCGCTGCAATGGAAGAGCGCCTAGCGGCGCAGGAAAAGAAACAACCACCCCAAACCGATCAGCCGGACACGCAGGCGACAGTCAAAGAGCTGGACCGGCGCGTTACCAGGACTGAGCGTGATAACGCGCTGCAGCGCGTGCGGATTGGCGGCGACTATCGCTTCGAAGCGCATTCAATCCGCGGCACCATACCCGCTCACTTCGACGGCATGATGCTGCAAAATTTGGTTGTGAAGAGCATGTTCACAATGAATACCATCGGACGACCGCCGGCCAGTGTTGACGAGATTAACCAAACAGTCGCCGCCCACTATGGCGACTATCAGTACTTCACTCAGAATCTGACGTTCGACAAACTCAAACAGGCGATGGGCCAATTTCCGCCGCAACTGCAACAGCAGTTGTTTGGAATGCTGATGCCAACGACTTTTGTTCCCGAGTACAAAGCGAACAATAAGATCCTTTACACGAACCGCTTGCGCCTTAATCTCGACGCACCAGTCTCTGAGAATGTGAGCGTGACCGCGCGCTTGAGCATGTACAAAGTGTTCGGCGATTCGACTGGCGTGCAGGTATTCAACGGACAACCAACGAGCCTTAACGTAGATGGCTCGACAGCAGGAGTACCCAGCGGCGACTTCCTACGAGTCGAACGCGCTTACTTTACCTGGAACAAAATTGCCGGGTCGAAGTTCTTCCTGTCGATCGGCCGGCGTCCTTCGACTGAGGGACCGCCAATGCAGTATCGCGAAGATGAGCTGCGCGGAGGCACGCCATCGGGCGCTTTGATCAACTACCAGTTTGATGGTCTAACGTTTGGCTATCACTTTGGTGAGCATTCGGTGTTTCGATTCTGCTATGGCCTCGGTTACGAGTCTGGCTTCGGCAATGCCGACCTGCTCAAACGACCTGAAGACCGTCTGAAGGACGTCCATTTCGCGGGAGCTAATCTGGACCTGTGGACCACTGAAAGAACTCTGGTTCAACTGACCGTAGCCCGAGCCTTTGACGTAACCGATGGATTCAACGGCCTGGTTGTCCTTCCATCCAATCCACTCACCGGTGACTCTGTCGGAGCGCCGGTGGTGATGCGGTTCACGCCCTCGACGAACCTCGGCAACATCAATCTGGCGGGCATCAACCTGACGAGAAAGTTTGGCCAATGGGACGTGTATGGCAGCCTCAACTATGTTGGGTTGAGACCTAACGGCTTGACGACACCGTTTGGCGGGCTCGGTTCGGATCCTTTCGATGTTCCGGAGAATCACAACGGCTACATGGTGTACGTCGGCGCCCGCTACAGCTTCAGGAACGAGGATCGCACCAAGCTGGGCTTTGAGTTCAACCATGGCAGCAAGTACTGGTTCAACTTCGCTCAGGCTGAGGATGACATCATTGCACCAAAGACCAACACCCGCGGCAATGTGTTTGAGACTTATCTGACGCACCGCATCAACAGCCGGTTCATCGTCAAGGCTGATTACATCAACTACAACTACAACTACTCAGGCTCCGGTTGGCACGTAGGAGCGCCAAAGTTGTTGGATTCAACGCCGATCCTTGGCTTCCCAACATACAAGAAAGCGCGGATGTTTACGCTGAGCATGATTACGCGTTTCTGAGGAGGGCCTGATGAGAAACAAAATCACCTTCACTCTTCTGCTGCTCGGCCTCGTTCTTGGTCTGGCACACGCTCAAACGGAGAAGCAGTACACGCACGCTGAGTACTTTCAGCATTACGAAGGAACCAAAACCTGTCTGGAGTGTCACCAAAAAGAGGCCGAGACTTTCTTTCACTCGCAGCATTACCAATGGCGTGGGCCTTCGCCGAATATCGTCAATGCAGGCGGCAAGAAGCTGGGCAAGCTGAACACGTTTAATGATTTTTGCACCAGCCCGATCGGCAACTGGATCGGGCTGGTCAAGAATTCCCGCGGCGATGTGATCAGCCGCGGTTGTTCCGCGTGTCATGCAGGCAGCGGCCTGATGCCGTCTGAACAAATGACTCAGACTCAACTCGAGAACATCGACTGCTTGATGTGTCACGCAAGCGGCTACCGCCGAGATCTCTATGCGAACGAGAGAGGCGAATTTCAATGGCGGCCAATTCTCTGGAATAACGTTGAAGGTCTCAATTCGGTTGCCAAACGCATCTCAATGCCGACTCGCGTGATGTGCTTGCGTTGCCATGCGGCTTCAGGAGGCGGGCCAAACTACAAGCGAGGCGACATCGAATACAAACTCGCGGATCCCGATCGTGATTTCGACGTGCACATGGCGACGGCAGGCAAGAACATGCAGTGCGTCGCTTGTCATGCTGGCGACGATCATCACGTGCGTGGTCGCGGTGCGGACCTGTCGGGCAGCGACATGCCAAACAACCCGCTAAGCTGCGAGAGTTCAGGTTGTCACACCTCGACGCCACATAAATTGGAGCCTCTCAATCGCCACGCTAAGCGGATAAATTGCTCAGTTTGTCACATTCCGAGTTTTGCTCGCGAGGAACCGACGGACATGATGCGCGACTGGTCAACGCCGCTGTTCAATGAGCAAACGAACCGATATACCGCTACCATCACGCTGCAAAAAGACGTGACACCCGTCTACGCGTGGTTCAATGGCATGACGAAAGCGCAATTGCCCGGAGAGCCGGCGCAGCGTTTGCCGGATGGTTCAGTCGGCATGATGATGCCGCAAGGTTCACGTGAAGACCCCAAGGCGAAAATTTTCGCGTTCAAAGTTCACAAGGCGAGGCTACCCTTGCTCGCCGGCAAAAAGGACTGGAAGGCACTTGGCTATCCGGGCAATCCGATGAAAGCCCCAGGCAACGCAAACAAATAGAAAGGAAGTCAGCAATGCAGGACGAGCCTGAAAAGACTAGTCCTGCTGTGACAAGCCGAACAAATGAGGAAGATCAAACCCAGAAAGAGCATTGACATGGAAATATTTGAACGGCAAGCGCGCATCTGCAAAGCCTTCGCTCATCCCGGACGCCTGCAGATTCTGGACCTTCTGGGCCAGGGTGAACGAGGCAGTTCCGAGCTGCAGGAATCCTTAGGCATTTCGAAGACGAGCCTTTCTCAACACCTCTCCGTCTTAAAGTCCGCGGGCGTATTGACGACCAGACGCGAAGGCAAACAAATCTACTGCTCTCTGGCGATGCCGGAGGTGAAGCAAGCGTGTCAGTTAATACGCAAAGTGCTTGAGGCTCATATCGCGGACAGTCATCGCTTGATCGCATAAGCACCGGAAAAGATTAGGAACCGTTGGAGTGTCAGTTAAAGAGTGAGGCATCATTATGGAAAACCAATATAGTTACTCTACCGAGGTCGCCTGGACCGGAGGTCGAAGCGGAGATTTGAGTGCGCCGCACCTGCCAGATATGGAAGTCGATGCTCCGCCGGAATTCAAAGGACACGAAGGAGTCTGGACGCCGGAACATCTTTTCGTAGCGGCGGTCAACTCGTGTTTTATGACGACATTTCTGGCCATTGCGGAAAACTCGAAACTGGAATTTGTCAGCTTTACCGCGGATGCGAAGGGAAAGTTAGAAAAGCTGGAGGGGCAGGGTTTCATCATGACCGATGTCGTACTGCGTCCCAAACTCCTTATTAGCCACGCCCGCGATGCCGAACGCGCGGGTCGCATTCTGGAGAAAGCAGAAAAGAGCTGTCTAATCTCCAACTCAATCAGAACAGAGACGAAGCTCGAGCCTGAGGTTAGCTTCGCCGGTGAGTAATAGTGATGTCTCGCAGCGTATTATAGGAACCATGAGCAGGCTGTTGTGATACCGCTATCGCGGTATGATAAGTCAAACAAATGTGCAACGCAGGTCGAAAGGAGAGGCACTGATGTCGGAATCCATTGTCGAAGCGGTGCGGTCAAGGTATGGATCGGTGGCGAAGAGTGGTTTATCAAGCGAACAGGACGGAGTACGGGCAGTAGCAGAAGCGTTCGGTTACTCGCCCGAGGAACTGGCCTCCATTCCCGCGGAAGCGAACATGGGTTTGTCGTGTGGAAACCCCACGGCAATCGCTCATTTGCGCGAAGGTGAAACCGTTGTGGATCTGGGGTCGGGCGGCGGACTTGATGTATTTCTCGCCGCTGAGAAGGTGGGAGGTCAAGGCCGGGCGATTGGTATAGACATGACGCCGGAGATGATAGACCTCGCCCGTCGCAACGCGGGAAAACGTCAGGCAGCAGGCGCGGTCTCGAACGTCGAGTTTCACCTGGCGACCATTGACGCCCTGCCGCTCGCTGACTCTTCGGTTGATTGCGTGATTAGCAACTGTGTCATCAACCTGGCGCCGGACAAGCGGGCGGTCTTTCGGGAAATTGCGCGCGTGCTCAAACCCGGTGGCAGGCTGGCCGTCAGCGACATCGCGCTAAAGCAGCCGCTTCCCGCCGAACTGGGCAACGACATCATGGCTTACGTGGGTTGCATCGCTGGTGCGATTCCGATTGAAGACTATCGACAAGGACTCGTGGAAGCTGGCTTCTCAAATGTGGAAGTCGTGGACTCCGGCGCAGACCTCAACGCGTATGCGAAGGTCGAGAATCAAGCGGGCTGTTGTTCACCGGCTATGACAGAAACTTCAGCGCCACTGGCGATAGGGTCATCAACCTCTTCAAGCGAGTTACCGCTCGCGGGTACCGCCTGTTGTACGCCACAACCGGCAAGCGCACTCGGCGACTTACACGATGTTATTGCCGACTTGCTACGTCGCTACAACGTCAACGATTACGCCGCCAGCGTAAGAGTTTATGCGGTCAAGTGAAGACTGCGGCGCTCTGGCTGCAAAAGCGCATTGGAAACACGCCGCAGGAGACGTTCTGACATCCGGACAAGACGACTAACCTGCCAGGAGCCGAAAAAAGCGGGCGGTCACATACCGTGAAGTCATGCGATTTTGCAGCTTCTCGATGTGCTCGCGAGATGCCGTCTTGCGCTGTTATACTTGGCCTGTCCGCGACATTGCTGAAAGAGTTCTATTCCGTTGCACCCCGGCAATCACATGAGCAGTCTTCTGATTCGCTGAACGCTAGTAAAATCCCACCCTCATTTGGCACTGGACCCAATCCACTTTTGGGAACCGATTTTAAGCAAGAAGGACGAAACATGGCGGAGACGGACAGATTGGCAGGCTTTGCCGCGCGCGGACGTTTGAGGACATCAGTGATTGGTCTTACCGTCGCCGTTGTCCTGGCTCTGGCTCTTCTCCAGGGCCTTAACCTCTGGTCACGTTATCGGCAAACTGTCAGCGAAACTCAGGCCCGCACATCCGATCTGACATACATCCTCACCGAGCATATGCGAAGCTCAGTGGCCGCAGTGGACGCCTCTCTAAAGCAATTGGTTCTGCATAATGTCCGCGTCGGTGGTCCAAGCGCGCCGCCTGCTTCCTGGCAGCCCGTGCTGGGCACGGCCATCGCGGGCATGTCTTATGTTGGATCCCTGGCCGTAACCGACGCGGAAGGCGTCATTCGACATTCGACGCTGCCCGCGCTGATCGGGCAGTCGCGGCGCGAGGAGTTTCTATTCAAGCGCCTGGCGGCCGATCCCAAGGCCGGAATTGTGGCTGACACTCCCTTCCCCGGTCTGATCGATCAGCGAATTATGATTCCCCTCGGGCGGGCGCTGGTGGCAGCAGATGGTTCCTTTCAGGGAATCGTTGTTGCCACCCTCATTCCTGGGGCGTTTCGCGACTTCCTTACGTCGGTAGATGTCGGCCGCAGTGGTGTGATCTGGGTTATGCACCCAACCGGGCTCGTGTTCTTTCGTGCGGCTGCCGCAAGCCAGCCGATGGAGGTCTCTTCCCTGCTTCGCAGCGCGATGCAGCGGCGTAATGCTGGCGTACTAATGGCGCCCTTCGAATCGGGCGGAGCCACTTATGTCAGCGCGTGGCGTGCTCTGGACGAGCCTCCGATCATCGTTGCCGTGTCGTTCAATCTGCCTGAGGCATTGCGCGCCTGGCGTCGTGACGCGCTGCTATCTATGGGTTTGACGCTCTTCATGGCCCTGGCTATGGGCCTTGCCTCATTCCAGGTCGTGCGGCAGCTCGGTGCAAGAGCCGCTGCCGAGCAGGCTCTCGTTCAACGAGATCAGGAGTTAGTCGAAGCCCAGCGTGTTGCTGGTCTGGGGGCGGCGCGATTCACTGGGTCAAGTTTTACGGTGCAACCGTCATCGCAACTCTGCACCCTGCTCGGATTGCCGGCGGAGCACCGAGAAATGGCGCTTGACGCGCTCTTGGAACGATTGATCGAGCCCGACCGAGCGCGGCTTCGGGAGGCGCTTGAGTCCTGCCTCGCATCTGGCATTTCGTGTGTGCTTGAAGTGCATGGCAAACTCACCGACGGTACAGAGCGGATCCTCTGGTTTGAGGGTGTCGTGCAGAATGCCGGCCATGGCGAGGGCGGCAGCATCTTCGCTATCTTCCAGGACGTGACCGAACATCGCCTCGCTGAGCAGCGCTCCACTCAAGCGCAACGGCTGGCAGCGATCGGGCGCTTGACGGGCGGAGTGGCCCATGATTTCAACAATCTTCTGACGGTGATAACAGGCTACAGCCAGCTCCTGCTTGCCCGCCTCAATACGAACGAACCTGGCAGAAAGCATGTTGAGGAAATTGCCAAAGCGGCCACCCGGGCTGCCGGGCTGACCAGCCAGCTCCTGGCCTTTAGCCGCAAACAGATACTTCAGCCGAGTGTCCTGGAGCTCAATACGATCGTCTCTGATGTCGAAAAGATGCTGCGGCGTTTGATCGGCGAAGACATTCAACTCGCCCTCAATCTTCACCCAGCTCTGGGACGTGTAAAGGCGGATCGAGGACAGATCGAGCAGGTGCTGGTAAACCTTGCAGTCAATGCCCGCGATGCCATGCCGCAAGGTGGCAAGTTAATAATTGAGACGTCAAATGTCAGTCTGGACGAGACGTATGCTCGTAATTATGTGGCGGTGCAACCCGGTCGCTACGTGATGCTGGCAGTAAGCGACACCGGTTGCGGGATGGACAAGGAGACCCAAGCACAAATCTTTGAGCCCTTCTTCACCACCAAGGACGCAGGTAAAGGAACGGGCCTCGGTTTGTCGACCGTCTATGGAATTGTCAAACAAAGTGAGGGGAACATCTGGGTCTACAGTGAACCCGGAAAAGGAACGACTTTCAAGATCTACTTGCCGCGCATCGAAGAGCCTTCCGAGATTGCGGAGACGCGTGCTCCAGTTACTGGATCACTCCGGGGATCGGAGACCATTTTATTGGTTGAGGATGAAGAGACCCTTCGCAAACTCGCCCGCGACATCCTGGAGATGAGTGGTTATAACGTACTCGCAGCCGCCAACGGGAAGGAAGCCCTTTTGCTACACAGTCAACATTCCGGGCGGATTCAACTGATGATCACTGACGTGGTGATGCCGGAAATGAGCGGTCGAGAACTAGCCGAACGCTTAGTGGCCGTGGATCGTAAGCTGAAGGTTCTTTACATGTCTGGCTACACTGAAGATGCGATCGTCTACCATGGCGTGCTGGAAGAAGGAATTGACTTCATCCAAAAACCTTTTAGTCCCGATGCTTTCGCGCGCAAGGCAAGAGAAGTGCTGGATAAGCTTAGGGAGTAATACTTGTGGGTGGCAATAAACTTTGCGTCGCGCTGCTTTGCACAAAAAGATTTCAATCAGTCCGAGGAAGCGGACGAATGAAAGTAGCCCACCGATTTATCGGTGGGGATGTCGCGTCACCCGTACCATGAGTCCGTGAAACGGACGACTGACCTCAGTTTCGTTACTTTCAGCCGTCCGCTTTGCGGACTAAATCCATATTCCGCACTTATTCCCAGCAGTAAACTGCTGGGCTATTGTCATTCGTCCGCTTGGCGGACTGAACTGCCCCTAACTTTTTGTGCAAACTTCGCGTCGCGCTGCTTCAGATTTGCGCGTGGTTGAATTTTTCATCGGTTATACGAATCCACACTTCAACCTGTTCGCGTATGGCGACGTTACAAAGCTCGTGGCGCTCGTTCGCGACGGATCTGGTCCGTCAGGATTTACTGGATCTTCAAAAATTGTGGCAGCGCCTCAGCGGCGCGACCAATTGCGCGGGCCAGACTCAGCTTTGCAAGGTTATGAGCGAACACGCTATTGATGTAATCAAAATGAGCCGTGACCAATGCTTCCTGAGATTGCACCACTTCGACGTTGTCACTGACACCGGCTTCAAAGCGCTGACGCGTCAGGTCTAAATTCTGCGTAGTCACCGCAATATTGGTACGTGCTACTTCCACCTGACTCGCTGACGCTTGCAGATCAAGGTAAGCGTTGCGCACTTCGCTTTCGATGCGGCCTTTGACGTCCTCAAGTTCCGCTCGTCGTTGGGCTAAAGCCGCTTCAGCTACTTCCGTTTGGCCTTTGGTTCTACCGCCCTGCCAGATCGGAACCCGAACAGTGCCAACAACTGAAAAAGTTCCATGAGCCTGCGAGGGATTTGTTCCGATCACGCCGTAGTCAGCTCTCACCGCAAACGATGGTAGCCGCTCAGCTCGGGCCGCGGATCGGGCACGTTCGGCGGCTTCCACCTGCGCTTGCGCCGCCTTGAGATCTGAGCGCTGCTCGAACGCCTGGTTCAATGCAACGTCGAAGCTGATAGGCGGTGCGGGCGCGAAAGGGATCACATCCGAGATCTCATACTGGTCGTTTGGCGGCAATCCGGTCAGACGCGCCAGATTGATCTTTAGCTTCGCATAATCATTCTGCAGCGAGACAAGCCGCTGCTGTTGTGTAAGCAATTGAATCTGACTTCGATTCAAATCAGTCTGCGCTATGACGCCAGCAGCGCGTTGTTGGCCCGTTTGCTTGTACAAGGCATCAGCGGTCTCCAGCTGCGCACGTGCGGCGTCAATTCTCGCCTTTGCTGCAATAATCTGCAGATAATTGCCGCCGACGGCGAGGATGACCAGGTCACGCGCATCAGCAGCCGACAGCTCGTTGGCGCGCGAAATGTTTCTTGCTGCCAAGTAATTGTTCCTGGCGGTAAGATCAACAACGGTCTGTGACAGGGTGGCGCGTACGTCGAAATAGTTAAACGGTCCGACGATGGTCGGGGGCGAAAAACCGGGAATTGGTGAATTAAACCTGACTCCAAGCGCTTGCAGATTCGTCTGCTGAACAGTTTCACTCATGCTTGCATTCAGATTTGGCAGCAAGAAGCTTCGAGCGATTTTTGCCTGTCCGCGCGACTGACGTACAGCCTCCGTTAATCCTACTGCGCCGAGATTAAATTCAATCGCTCGCTCGACAGCTTCGCGCAGAGACAGTTTGCCGGAAAAGGGAATCTTCGCGACACTTGAAGCGCTTCCCGCATAAGGACCTTGTACTTGAACAATCGGATTAATCGTGTTGACGCTGGTAGTCGTCCCCGGCACCGCAGTCTCGCTGGCCGTTACTGATCCACCTTGCTGATTTCGACCGGAGAGTGGCAGTTGATTGGCCTGAGTGCCTTGCGACGGACTGTTGCCTGACCCAGTTTGACCAAACACACCTGGCGCCACCGCAACTAAAACAAACAAGCTCGAAAACCCCAGATAGAAGTAACGGCTTTGTCGTTTGATGATTCCCATTAGGTTTCGTTTACCCTCCTGGCTTTGCGCAAAAAAGTCACCTCCACCTTGCGGTAGAAGGTGTAAAAATAGAGCTCGGTTCAATTTGAGAATTGCCTGGGACACTTCGGTTTTGCTCCAGAGGAGCAGGATGTTTATAGCTTCGCCTAAAAAGACTAGAGCGCTCCGGAGGAGCGCCATATTCCTCCAGCTTGCAGCGACGCTTGCACATTTCGCTCCTCCGGGGCGGAATAGTTGCAGCCTCGAGCTATAAACATCCTGCTCCTCTGGAGCAAAAGCGTGGTGCCCTTAATCAACTATCTGATCGACTCGTGCCCTATTTAATTCAACTCAGCTGTTTTCGAAAACGCCAAACACTCAGCCACACCAGCACGATCGCAATGATTAATAACGCCAGGAAATTGGGCCACAAAGTTCCGAGGCCGCTTCCCTTGAGCATGCTGCTGCGGGCAATGGCTGCGAAATGATGTATCGGATTTACAACCGTCAACGGTTGCAGCCATCGAGGCATTGCCTCGACAGGATTGAGCGCACCCGAAAGTGAAGCGAGCGGCGGATTGATAAAGAAACCCGTCAGCAGTGCCTGCTGCGCCGATTTACTAAACGTGGCGATAACCGTTCCGATGCCAATCCCCGCGAGCACGCATAACGCCCCTCCACCCAGGACCAGCAAGAAGCCGCCATGAAATGGCACGCCAAAGGCCAACTTTATCAGTCCAATTGCGAGCAACATCATCAGTGACAAAAGAAAGAACAGGGGTGCTATCTTGGCAATGATGATCTCCGACGTTCCGGCAGGTGACATAAGCAATTGTTCAATCGTTCCTGCCTCTCGCTCTTTTACCATTGCCCCGGAAGCGACAATCGAGCTATTCAGGATCAGGAGAAGGCCAAGCACGCCAGTACTGATAAACCACGAGTCTTTCAGCCCGGGGTTGTAGAGAAAGGCTGGCTGCAGCAGCGTCTGGCCGCGATGATTGGGTCCGGAGCCCGACATTGTTCGAAAGTTGGTCTGGATGCCGTTAGGTTGCAATCCGGCGTTGTAATTCTGAATTACCGCTTCCGCATAACCCTGGCTGATCGCGGCCGTGTTTGCGTTCATCGCGTTCAAGAGAAACTGCACCGTGGTGGGGCGGCCACGCTGCAGGTTGCGAGCAAAATCATTTGGAATTACAACTCCAGCGTTGAGTGTCCCGCTACCGATCGCCTTACTGAGTTGATCATCTGAAAGGTAATCGCCGGCTGATTGAAAACTTCTGCTCTCCGTTAATGCGGCGATCAATTCACGACTCTCCTTAGTCTTGCTCTCGTCAACGACCCCGAGACGGATGTTTTCCACGCTAGCGCTGAGGGCAAAACCGAACAGCAACAACTGCAGTACCGGTGGCAGGACGAGCGAAAAGGCGAGACGCCGGTCGCGTCGAATCTGGTTCAATTCCTTTCGCAACAGAGCACGAATGCGATGGCTGAAGAGTTTTTCCAACACTCGATTCATCTTAGGCTTCGATTTGCATGCGCCGTCTGCCCAACCAGGCGACCGCGAAAAATACAATCCCAATTGCGCCGATGATCAACACTTTGAACCAAACTGCCGGCCAACCCCCTCCTTGAAGGAAAGCGTCTCTGACAATCTCGATGTAATACCGGCCCCAGATAAAATGAGAGATCCACCGCAATGTGGGTGGAATGTTCTCAATTGGAAAAATTAAACCGGAGAGGAGGAATACCAGCAGGAATCCGCCCAGTGCCACCGCTTGCATGGCTGCCGCTTGATTCGGAATTGTGGCTCCGATCATCGTTCCAAAGGACGCCACACAGAACGCATAGAGAATGGTAGCTACGATAAAAGGCGTAGGATCGCCCGCGAAAATCAAACCAAAATACGTGAATAGCAGCGTCATCATTAAGAGGCATTCAGCCAATGCTACGGCCATGAAAGCCAGCACCTTTCCGAGGAGGAACTCGGAAGCACTGATGCTGGACACATAGACTTGCAAGATCGTCTTCTGATCCTCCTCTTTGGACATCGCCAGCGCGGCTAATAATGGCGGGAAGATCGATAATGCCAGGACAAAAATCCCTGGACCATAAAACTTCTGCGAGGAGCGGCCGGGGTTATACCAGAGGCGGACAGCTGCCTCGACCGGTTGCCGAAGTGATGATTCCGACATGCGTCGGTTGTGCGCTCTTGTGATTTGGCTTGCATATCCCGCTACGAGTCTGGCTGTGTTGGCATCAGAGGCGTCAACAACAAGCTGGACCGGAGAGTTAAGTCCTCGCGCGATGTCGCCTTCAAAATGAGCAGGGATGATCAGAGCGGCTCGCGCGGTGTTCGTAGTCAGCGCATCACTTGGCTGTTTGTCTGTAGGCCAGGAAACAACGCGAAGAGTTAAAGAAGCGCGAAACGCGTCGATCAACTCTCGTGAAGCGGGCGAGCTATCGAGGTCCTGGACCACAATTGGCAGGTCGCTGACGGAAAGAGAAATCGCATTTCCGAGTAGTACGAGCAGGACCAGAGGTAGCGCCAGTGCCAGAAGCAGCGTCCGCCAGTCGCGAACGATCTGGGTTAATTCTTTGCGAGTTTGCGCCACAATTCGCCGCATGCCGTTTTCCTTTGTCTCAAGGCATGACTGCCATGCCACGTTGTTGCGCCTGCGCAACTACACTGATGAATACGTCTTCCATCGAGAAGCGTTCTTCGCGTGCAATAACGACGTGAATCCCGTTTGCTTCAAGGCTCTCTTTGATTTGCCGTTCTGCGCTGTCAACCCCTTCGTCTGTAATTACGTGAAGACGATCGCCGAATAGAGAAACGCGCCACCTTTCCCATTGCTGCTTCAAGACATCGGCAGCGCGTTGAGGTTTATCGACAACGAATTCAAGAAGATGACCTTTCTGAAGACTTTTGATATGACTGGGACTGCCCTCAGCCACTAACTCTCCGGCCACCATCATACCGAGGCGATTACACTGCTCTGATTCTTCGAGGTAGTGGGTCGTAACGAGAATAGCTGATCCGGCGTCTGCGAGCCGATTGATCATGGACCAAAAGGCACGGCGAGCCAGCGGATCGACGCCTGAGGTTGGTTCATCGAGGAAGAGCACGCTCGGCTCGTGCATGATGGCGGCGCCGAAAGCCACGCGTTGTTTCCAACCTCCGGGCAAGCTGCCGGTAATTTCGTCCTGTCTTCCTTCAAGTCCAGAGAAGGAGAGCACCCATTTCAGTTTCTCTTCGCGCTCGCCTTTGGGCACACCGTACACACCTGCGAAGAAGTCGAGGTTCTCTCTGATTGAAAGATCGTTGTAGAGCGAAAACTTCTGCGACATATAACCAATGCGCTGGCGAATATCTTCCGATCTGAAACTGCCGTGTTCGCCAGCCAGCTGCATCTTTCCCTGAGTCGGTTCAAGCAGACCGCACAGCATCTTGATGGTTGTTGTCTTGCCCGCCCCGTTCGCGCCCAGCAGTCCATAGACCTCGCCATATTTAATTTCCAGGCTAACGTTGTTTACAGCCCTAAAGGAACCAAACAGTTTGACGAGGTCTTTTGCTCCAATCGCAATCTGTCCACGCAGGGTTGTGTAATCCTGCCGTCGCGGAAAGGGCGCCGAATGTGTCTCCTGGCCCAGACCTCGCAACGTGGCAACGAAGGTGTTTTCCAGTGTCGGTTCATTAAGCCGAATCTCGTCAACAGGGATTTGGGCCGCGTTCAGTCTTTCTTCGACAAGTAGTTTGGCTTTGTCAGGTTCACGCGCTAAGAGATCGAGCCGGTCGCCAAAACGCTGCACGTCAAGGATGTCTCGATCTGGTCCAGTAACGTTGGAAAAGAGCTTCTCCGTTTCGCGTAAATTCGAGGTGGTGAGCTCCAGTCGTTTGGCGTGCAAACTTTCGCGTAGTTCAACCGGTGAACCCATCCGATGAATTTGGCCCTGGTGCGTAAGCGCCACTCGGCGACATCGTTCGGCTTCATCCAGGTAGGGTGTGGCGACCAAAATCGTCAGACCGTCAGCCGAAAGGTGTGCCAGGGCATCCCAGAATTCCCGGCGCGATACGGGATCGACTCCGGTTGTGGGTTCGTCAAGCAAGAGTACTCGCGGCTGGGGCACAAGAGCGCAGACGAGCGCAAGTTTCTGCTTCATGCCGCCACTCAATTGTCCGGCCAACCGATCTGAGAAACGGTCCATATCGAACATTTCGAGATAGCGTTGGCCACGTTCGGCAATCTCGTCCCGGGCAATGCCGCGCAAATCGCCGATATAGCGGATATTTTCGGCGACGCTAAGATCAGGATAGAGGCTAAATGTCTGGGTAAGATATCCGGTCTGAGATCGCATCGCTCGCGCAGGTTTGTTGAAGATCGCTGCAGAGCCGCTGGTCGCTTCCATTACCCCGGCAAGAATCTGGAAAGTAGTAGTTTTGCCCGCGCCGTCTGGGCCAATCATGCCGAAGATCTCGCCTTCGTTTACTTCGAAACTGATGCCACGAACAGCCTCCGTCCGGCCGTAACTCTTATAAAGATCTCTCACGACAATGGCTGGCCGCGATTCTCGAGTTGAACTATGACGGTTCGGCTTGCTCGATTCGTCGCGGAATTGCGACTGCGCCCCTGTTGACTGCGTTTGACCCTCATTCATTGCGACACGTCACCTGCGACTTATTTCTGTCGTTTTCCCGATGGCCATTTATCACCTCTGATCAATATCTCTCCGTCAGCGGGCATTCCAGGTTTTGCCAATCCAATCGCACCCTTTAACTGAAGTTTGACACCGACTACCTGCTTTACCCGTTCATCGCGAAAATAAGTATTCTCGGGTGTAAACGTAGCTTCCGGATCGATCCGCGCTACATATGCGTCGATAGGCTGATCCGGGTTAGAGTCGAGATAAACACGCGCCAGCTGATCAAGCTTGACGTTGCCAATCTGGCCTTCAGGCACAAAACCTCGCAGATAAACTTTGCTCAAATCCAGAAGGGTGACGATCGCCGTTCCAGCGCTGACAACTTCGCCTGGCTCTGCCGCGCGCGTCGTTATCGTGCCGCTGAAAGGTGCAGTGATAATCAGATCTTTGCGGTTCGCCTGGGCTTCAGCTAATTGCGCCCTGGCCTGTTGGATTTTGGCCGCAGCGCTCGCCACTTCCTGTTGTTGCTGCGCAATCTGTTTTCGAGTCGCACTAGCCTGACTAGCGCGAATACTCGGGTTTTCCAGACTGGCCTTCGCGACTACCAGTCCGCCATGCGCCGAGTCGACCCTGCGTCTTGCCGCCGCAACGGCGGCTGCCTGCTGATCGGCAGTTGAGATGGCTTCCTGGCCCTTGCGTTCAGAAACGGCGCCGGTTGCGGCCAGACGCGTATAGGCTTCCTTATCAAAAGCGGCGATTCGATACGCCGCCTCTTGCCTGGCGAGTTCGGCTTCCGCGGCAGTGACTTCGCCCTCTGCCTGCCGCACTCTTCCGGATGCATCCGTCCGTGCTTGCCCTGTCAATAACTGATTCTGCCGGACCTGCTCTTGAAGCACTGCAATCTGGGCTCGGGCCGCCTGCGCCTTGGCCTCGGCATCGGAAAGGGCAGCTTGCGCCTGGTCCTCGCGAGCGCGAACCTGTTCGTCGTCCAGCAAGGCGATTGTGTCTCCAGCATTGACGGTATCGCCTTCCCGCACACGAACTTCAAGAATTCGTCCGCCGAACTTTGGTGCGATGGCTGAGGCATCACCTTCAATACGGCCGCTCAAAGCAACCACGTTGTCTGGTCCACGCGTGGTCGCAAAGAACAATCTCCAAACCAGATATGTCGCACCTCCCAGCACTGCGAGAAACACGAGTCCGGGAATCCAACGACGAAATCGCGACCTCAAGGGCTTCGGGGGTGTCGAGGGTGTCGGTTTGTTTAGCGATCGCTCTTCGTTTTCGGCGGTAGGTTTTCCCTTTTCATCATCCGTCATCTTCTTTTTCTCGCCTCACTTGGTAATTTGCCTTTTCCGTGTCCCGCGCCGGCAGTTCGAATGTATGCCAGGGAGAAGTCGGCAATGTGATTGGCTATGCGATCCAATTGCGACGCCGTCATTTTCATTTCCGGCCATAAGCTAGTTATGACCGGGCGAGCGAACGCATAAAACATTATCTGGCCGATAATGCTATGAGCACACAGTCGCGTTTTCTCATGCTCGGCTGGCAGTCCCAACATTTTGCTGATCACTTCGCGCAGCCGCGCATAGACTGGCTGAATTGCTTCGGTCACAACCTGATTCATTGCCGGCGTGGGTTTTGAAATCTCATGAATGAGGATCCGAAAATGCCAATCCTGGAGATCTTGTCCCCAGAGATTTTCAAGTCGGGCTTTCACCACGGCCCGCAAAATCTCTTCTGGTGATGCATGTTGGTCGAGCGCGGCGCGGACAGCGTCGAACCGAGCAGCGCGCATCGACTGCCGCACTACTTCCGTATAGAGGCCTGTTTTGTCTCCGAAGTGGTAGTTGACAGAGGCGATATTCGCTCCGGCGCGATCACAGATCTGTCTGACCGTAGCATGGTGAAAGCCCAGTTCAGCAAACATTTCTCCCGCTGCTTCCAACAGCCTGGACCTGGTTCGGTCGCTGGCAATCGGAAGCCCGGAACCCTTTGCGGTTCGTCGCCTGGTCGCCCTCTGTTTTGGCATTGAAACGCGAATTTAAAACAATCGTTTGAATATGTAAAGCGAGGCCTTATGTTCTGTTGAGAATCTGTTCGAGGATTCTGGTGGTCCTCAACGACGGACACTGTCCTCTCGCGGCTCAGCATAAGGTCCATGCTCCGACGCGGCGCTCGCACCGGCGCCGTCTGCTTACTTAACGCATATGCCTCTTCGCAGTCGCAATGAGTGTATGGCGGCTCGATGAATTCACTGGGAGGGGCGTATACTGCTCACGTCCCCTCCCTTGGTTCCCTCTTAAACCAGTCTCGTTATCCGTATCTTCCCGCGCCCTCGGAGCGGTAGGCGGGCGTGCCTGAAAGGTCTGCTAGCTAGAGTGATCAAGATGGAAGGGGTTCAATCATGACGCAGCGAATTCGGATCTTTATGTTCGTTGAGGCCGTCGCGTTCCTGGCTGCCGCCTCGGTCCACTTCGGTGTGCTGGTCCATGGTTATGAACACTCCAAGGCGGGTACAGCCGAAACTGTGATAGCCATCGTGCTTCTCATCGGGATAGCGTTGACGTGGATCCGCCCGCAGTCGACACGTGCGTTTGGTTTGGCAGCTCAGGGCTTCGCGCTTTTGGGAACGCTGGTCGGAATCTTCACGATTGCGATTGGTGTTGGTCCTCGCACCGCACCCGATATCGCTTATCACATCGCAATCGTAATAGTACTGATATCCGGTCTCATCGTGGCGTGGCGAGCGCAACTTAACCTCATTTAGCCTGTGGGGTGCGCCGGCGGCGAGCGAGATCGCTTTGGCAAAGGAATTAAACTATTGGATACAGCTTCTGCATGCAGAACCCACCCGCTACCGCGAGGTGGTACTGACCTCATCGGACCGAGACGAGAGTGAGTACGCATCGACCGTGACCCACCCCTACCGCGAGGTGGTACTGACCTCATCGGACCGAGACGAGAGTGAGTACGCATCGAACAGCCCACCCGCTACCGCGTGGTGGTACTGACCTCATGCCATCTGGGTATGTCTTTGGGGCTAACCGTACAATCGGTTTTCGCTCCGGGGCGTCAAGAGTCACCCCCTGAAGCGATCCGTGATTAAAATTTTTCGATAAGAGTTAACAGAATCCGGATTCAGGCGTCTTTATCTATAGACGAGGAAGAAAATGAAACCGAACGAGGGGTATTCGCGTTAACTGAGTCAAGGGAGATAAGTTATGTTGAAAGTACAAGCTAAAAAATTGGGAACTGTCGCTGTCCTGTGCCTGCAAGGGCAAATTGTGAACGGTGAAACGGAGATTCTGCGTAATGCCGTGAATTCCCAGTCAGACGTCAGCGCGGTCATACTCGATTTGGCGCAGGTAACTACAGTCGATGCCGGCGGTTTGGGAGTAATGTTGGCACTGCGCGAACAAGCTGAATCAAAGGGAATCTGCTTCGAACTCATGAACGTAACCAAACAGATAAGCAGGGTTCTTGAAATCACACGCCTGGACTCTGTTTTCCAAATTACCTCCGGGGTTGAATTCTCTCCGTCAGTTTCGTGTAGCCGGCGAGTGCCGGTGGCGAGGCTTGCGTCGTGCGCCTAGCTCCTAAAGGAACGACGTCTTTGAATCCCGCCATAATCCTCCGTAGCCTGAACAAGTCGCGCCGGATCGGCGCGCGAAAATAATCCAACCTGAAGATTGATCAAGTTTGAAAGCCACGCGGTTTTGGCGTCGTCCGGATTCTCATTCTCACCGCGGCTTTGGAGACTTTGTGGAAACCAGGGTGGCGGCTGTGCCGCCTGATGTGCGGTGGCCGCTATGCCCCACCGGATGTTGGCCCCTTATCACTCTGGGGCTTCGCCCTTATTGGGGAGCATAGCCCCATCCCATCAGCACTCGTCGGAAGGGCAGAGCCCAGTGCTGTCCAAGATAATCAGTAAAGCGGACTTGGACAGGTTAGTTACTAAGCTTTCGGACATCACTTATTCAGGCGCAGATCCGAGCCCCTCCGGTTAAGCCAGGGTCAATTTAAGGTGCTT
>WNFZ01002899.1_pt1 | contig 18834 bp, 18 predicted proteins | sample 5400081 | NCBI WGS metagenome assembly WNFZ01 (sample SAMN13153365, study PRJNA577476) | soil metagenome | isolation source: 80 cm soil or saprolite under grassland replicate 1 | place: USA:California | collected 2016-06-15
CGGGCGAGGGTTTCCCGGGCGCCGCTCGTCCCGGTCACGCACCGGTCTAGCTGGCGGGGGGTAACGTCTGCGTCTCGTGTTTGCTTTACGCGGACCTGACATGGGCCGGCGCACCCTCGTCGTGCCGGCCGGTCCGCTTGTCTGGGGCGCCGCGAACAGCGGGTCCAAGGCACCGCGAACAGCGGGGCGGGCGCGTCCCGCCCGCACGGCCGGTCCAAACTCGCCAGGTCCGGGCGTGCCACAAAGGAGGCCGGCGGTGCGCGTGCTGGTCGTGGAGGACGAGGTGGTGCTGGCCGAGGCGATCGCGCGTGGCCTGCGCCACCAGGGCATAGCCGTCGACCTCGCCTTCGACGGCGCCGACGCGCTCGACAAGGCGGCGGTCAACCACTACGAGGTGCTGGTGCTGGACCGGGACCTACCCCAGGTGCACGGCGACGAGGTCTGCCGCACGCTCGCCGCCCAGGGCGGCGCCGGCCGGATCCTGATGCTGACCGCCGCCGGCACCGTCGACGACCGGGTCGAGGGGCTCAACCTCGGCGCCGACGACTACCTCGGCAAGCCGTTCGCGTTCAGCGAGCTGCTCGCCCGGGTGCGGGCGCTCGGGCGGCGCAGCAGTGAGCCGACCCCACCGGTGCTGACCCGCTACGACCTCGTGCTCGACCCGGCCAGGCGCGAGGCCAGCCGCGGCGGCCACTTCCTGCGGCTGACCCGCAAGGAGCTGGGGGTGCTGGAGGTGCTGCTGGCCGCCGACGGCGCGGTGGTCAGCGCCGAGGAGCTGCTGGAGCGGGTGTGGGACGAGCACGCCGACCCGTTCACCCACACCGTGCGGGTCACGGTCGGCAACCTGCGCCGCAAGCTCGGCGCACCGCCCCTGATCGAAACCGTCATCGGCGCGGGGTACCGGCTGTGACGCCCGACCGCCCCACCCGCAGGCACCGCGCGTGGCCGCGCTGGACGGCGCGGCTGCGCCTGACGCTGTGGTACGGCGGGCTGTTCCTGCTCGCCGGCCTGGTGCTGGTGGCCACCAGCTACCTGCTGGTCGGCCACCGGCTCATGACGTCACTCGCCGCGGAGATCACCGCGAAGGCGAGCCCCTCGTCCCCCAACGCTGTCGTGTGCGCCCAGCCGGGCAAGTGCCAGGGGCCGCTGCCCGGCGTCGCCCTGCCCGCCCCCGGCCCCAACGGCGCCTACCAGGTCACCGGCGGGCAGATCATCGCGCTCAAGAAGACTGTCCTGTCCCAGGCGATGCGCACCTTCCTGCAGACGATGCTGCTGGTGCTGGGGCTGATGGTGCTTTTGTCGCTGGGGCTGGGCTGGCTGGTGGCCGGGCGGGTGCTGCGCCCCCTGCAGCGCATCACCGCCACCGCCAAGCGCCTGTCGGAGCGCACCCTGCACCAGCGCATCGCCCTGGACGGGCCCGACGACGAGCTCAAAGAGCTGGCCGACACCTTCGACCAGATGCTCGGCCGGCTGGACGCCGCCTTCGACTCCCAGCGCCGCTTTGCCGCCAACGCCTCCCACGAGCTGCGCACCCCCCTGGCGATCAGCCACACCGAAGTCGACGTCGCCCTGGCCGACCCCGACACCTCCCCGGCCGAGCTGCGCGCCATGGCCCAACGGGTCCGCGACGCCACCGGGCGCAGCGAGCGGCTGATCGAGGGGCTGCTCACGCTGGCCCGCAGCGAGAGGGAGCTGCGCTCACCGGAGCCGGCCGACCTAGCCGACGCCGCCGCCCAGGCGCTGGAGCACGCCCGCCATGAGGACGGCGCGGCCGGCCTGCGCGTGGCCACCCGGCTCGGACCCGCCCCGGTCGCCGGCGACCCCGCCCTGCTCGAGCGCATGGTCGCCAACCTGGTCGAAAACGCCGTGCGCCACAACCAGCCCCACGGCTGGCTCGACGTCGCCACCGGCACAGATGGCGGGTGGGCCTTCGTCACGGTCGCCAACGGCGGCGCTGCCATCCCCCCCGACCAGGTCGACTCGCTGTTCGAGCCGTTCCGCCGCCTGCACGGCCGGGTCGCCTCGCCCACCCGCGGCGCTGGTCTCGGCCTGTCGATCGTGCGCTCGGTCGCCCGCGCCCACGGCGGCGACGCCCGCGCCCGGGCGCTCGCCGGCGGTGGCCTCGAGGTCACCGTCCGGCTCCCGGCCCGCGCCGAGACCAGCGTGACCATCCCGCCACGGCAGGCCGTGTTGCCCCGCTCACGCTGAGCCGCGCCGTTCATCGTGGAGGTCCCGCTCGACCTCCAGGAGGACCCGCCGGTTCACCGATGCGGCACGAATCGGTCGCTCCGGAGAGGTCAGCCAGCTCCGCCGAGCATCCTCCCGCTCGCCGGGGCGAGCTCGACCTGCTGCGGGCACTGGTGGTCGTTGGGTTGGTGCTCTTCCATACCGCCGTCGTCTTCGGCGCCGGCGAGTTCCCGGTGAAGGCCGAGGCGGAGAACCCCGCGGCGATGGTGTTCATCGCCTTCGGCGCCACCTGGGGCATGCCGCTGCTGTTCGTGGTCTCGGGGACGGGGATCCGGTACTCGCTGCGGTCACGCAACGCCGGGGCGTTCGCGCGCGAACGGCTGCGGCGGCTGGGGGTCCCGCTGCTGGTCGGGCTGGTCACGCTGGTGCCGCTCCAGGGCTACCTGGGCCTGCGTGTGGCCGGTGACACGAGCTCCTACGCTGGCTTCTACGCGCGGTTCTGGCAGGTGCGGCCGTCGCCGGACTTCCCGTTCGTGGTCACCGCGGCCCCCGGCGTTGCTTCGCCGTCCCCCGGGGACCCGGCTGGTCGAGCGGCTGGCCGGGTTGCTGGCCCGGCCCGGCGCCGTGTTCCTGCTGGCGTTGCCGCTGGCGGCCGTGGAGCTCCCGCTTGGCAGCGAGGTCGGCCTGGCCGCCTGGAACCGCTACAGCTACGCGCTGTTGCTGGGCTACGGCTACCTCGCGGCCGCCGACGGAAGGATCGGGGAGGCGTTCCAGCGGCAGTGGCGGCCCGCCATGGTGGTTGCGGTGCTGCTGTTTGCGGCCGGCGGGTCGGTGTATGCCGCCGCGGCCGCCCATGGCGACCCCTTCACCGGCACCGACCCGCTCAGCATCATCTTCCGGCTGCTCAAGACCGTCGACGGCTGGCTGTGGGTGGTCGCCATCCTGGGGTTGGCGCGCAGCCGCATCACGCGTCCCCGGAGGTCACCAGCTCGGACGGCGGCCGGCGACCGGCCTGACCGGGCGAGCGTCATGCGCCGCGCAGGTCCTGGTCGCCGTAGCGCACCAGCACCCGGACGCGACTCGGGCCCGCGTGCTTCACCGCGTTGGTGAGCCCTCCTGCACGATCCGGTAGGCGGACAGATCCACCCCTGGCGGCAGCGCGGCCGCCTCGCCCTCGACCGCCAGCTCGACCTCCCGGCCGGCCTGGCGGACCTGGTCGACCAGGCCGGCCAGCTGCGCAACCCCCGGCTGGGGCGCAAGGCTCGGCACAGGCTCACCGGCCTCGGAGCGCAGCACGCCGAGCAGGCGGCGCATCTCGACCAGGGCCTGCCGCCCGATCCCGGCGATCGTGTCGAACGCCCGCGCCGCCCCCGCCGCGTCGCGCTCCACCGCCACCGGGCCGGCCTCGGCCTGCACCACCATCATGCTGACGTGGTGGGCGATGACGTCGTGCAACTCCCGTGCGATGCGGGCGCTGGCCCAGGCCACGGGATTCGGTGCTCGGCGCGTGTCCATGCGCTCCAGTACCTGCCCGGCGCCGCCGGGAGACCTCCCCAGCGGAGGATTGCGTCAGGTTGCGACCAGCTTGCCCGCCGCTGCCGTCTCGGCCGTGAGCGGCGCGCGGCCACGGAGCAGATCGGCGGCCTTCTCGGCGATCATGATCGTCGGTGCGTTGGTGTTGCCCCGCACGACCACCGGCATCACCGAGGCGTCGACCACCCGCAGCCCCGCGACCCCCAGCACCCGCAGCTCGCTGTCGACGACCGACCCGATCGCGCAGGTCCCGACCGGGTGGTAGAGGGTGTGGCAGTGGCGCTGGATGAAGTCGACCAGGTCAGCGTCGCTGTCGGAGGCCGGCACACGCAGGTCGCCGCGCCGCACGCGGGTCAGCGCCGGCTGCGCGGCGATCTCCAGCAGCACCCGCATCGCCCGCATGGCGGCGGCCCGGTCCTGCTCGGTGGTGAAGTAGCCGTGCACGATGTGCGGCTTGGCCGTCGGCAGCAGCGAGCGCAGGAACACCTTGCCGCGGCTGGTCGGTCGCAGCAGGCAGGCGCCGAACACGTAGGCGTGCTGGGCCGGCAGGGCCAGGCCCTCGTCGACGAACATCACCGGGGCCGCGTGGATCTGGAAGTCCGGTCCGGCCAGGCCGTCAACCGTCCGGAAGAACCCGCCCGCCTCGCCGATGTTGGAGGTCAACGGCCCACGGCCCTCGGTCTGCAGCAGCGCCACGTTCGCCTCGGTCTGGGCGCTGATCAGCGTCTCGACATCGGTCGCATAGCCGAGGCCGACGTTGGGGTGGTCCTGCAGGTCCTCGCCGACCGGCAGGTCCGCGCGCGGCTGGATCCCGTAGGCCTGCAGCTCAGCGGCGATCCCGATCCCCGACAGCATCAGCAGCTGCGGCGAGTTGTAGGCGCCGGCGCTGACGATGACCTCGCGCTCGGCGCGCAGCTCCGAGAGCTGGTTGCCGCGCTCGACCTCCACGCCGGTGGCGCGGTCGCCTTCGAACAGGATCCGCGTGCAGTGCGCGTCGGTGATCACGGTCAGGTTGGCACGCTGCATCGCCGGGTGCAGGTAGGCCACCGCGGCGCTACAGCGCAGCCCATTGCGCTGGGTGAGCTGGTAGTAGCCGACACCGTCCTGCTCGGGCCCGTTGAAGTCGTCGGTGCGCGGGTGCCCGGCCTGCTCGGCCGCCTCTAGGAAGGCGTCCATGAGCACGTGCCGGGACCGCCCGTCGCTGACGGTGAGCGGGCCGCCGACCGCGTGCAGCCGGCTGGCGCCGCGCTCGTTGTCCTCGGCCTTCAGGAAGTAGGGCAGCACGCCGTCCCAGCCCCAGCCGTTGGCGCCGAGCGCCTCCCACTCCTGGTAGTCGACGCGGTTGCCGCGCATGTAGATCATCGCGTTCATCGACGAGGAGCCGCCGAGCACCTTGCCGCGCGGCAGGTACCGGCGGCGGCCGTCCAGGCCTGGCTCGGGGTCGGTGAGGTAGTCCCAATCCCACTTCGTCTGGAACAGCTGCCCGAACGCGACCGGGATGTGGATCTCCTGGGCGGTGTCGGGCGAACCTGCCTCCACCAGCGCAACCTTGACATCGGGGTCCTCGCTGAGGCGGGCGGCGAGCACGCAGCCCGCCGAGCCGGCTCCCACGATCACGTAGTCGTACACAACGCCCTCCTCGCCCCAGCGATGGATGCATGGTGATGGTGGACCGCTCGCGGCGCCGGACCGGATGTGTAGCTCCCCTGACCTGCCGGACAGGTCACGATTCTACAAATTCACCACGGCCGCAGGTACCAGTCTCTTCGACCACTACCTGCGTGCTCGACCGTAGGGACGCATGGCCAGTGAGGCCACCTGGCACCTGCTCACCGCGGTCGTCCCCGCGGACGCGGAGGTCGGCGAGGTCGGCGGGCTCCGGTAGGCTCTGTGGCATGACCGACTGGGCGACCATCTCGTCGCTGGCCACGGCGGGCGCCACGCTGGTGCTGGCCGTGGGCACGTTCGCTTCGGTGCGCTCGGCCAACCGCGCGGCGCGCACCGCCGAGCGGACGTTGCTGGCAGGGCTCCGCCCGGTGCTGGTGCCCTCCCGGCTCGAGGACCCCTCGGACAAGATCATGTGGGCCGACAACCACTGGGCGAAGCTCAGCGGCGGCAAGGCCTCCATCGAGCTCGTCGACGGCAGCGTCTACCTGGCCATGTCGCTGCGCAACGTCGGCTCGGGCATCGCAGTCCTGCAGGCATGGCACCCGACGCCGGAGTACCGCCCGGGACAGCCCCACGCGGACCTCGACCAGTTCCGGCGCCAGGGTCGGGATCTGTACATTGCCGCCGGCGGCATCGGCTTCTGGCAGGGGGCCGTGCGGGATGGCGACGACGTCTTCCACGGGGGCGTGGTCGCCGCCATCCAAGAGCGGCGCCGGTTCGCCATCGAGCTGCTCTACAGCGACCACGAAGGCGGCCAGCGCACTGTCAGCCTGTTCTCGGTCACCCCTCGCGACGCCCGCGAGGACCCCGACCAGTGGATGTGCTCCGTCGCCCGGCACTGGAACCTCGACCGGCCGGACCCGCGCTAGCTGCACCTGCCGCGTCGCGAGGATCTGGTCGGTGCGCTGTCCGCGATCCGAACCCGCGAGTCTCCACCTCAGACGATCTGCTCAAAGCCAGGATGCTCGGTGGTCCGAGGCTGGCCTCACTGGGAGGCTGCTGAAGATGCGTGGTCCTGTCAGGACGGCCGTTTCTCCGGTAACTCGGCTCCGCCAGGCGAGCGAGTGGCTTGTCGAGCAGGGGCGGGTCGTAGCCACAGCGACACCCGGGTCGGCTGCATGGTCTGGTCGACCACGTTCAGCAGCTCAGCAGTCAACGTGTCGAGGTCGATCTGCTCGCGGAGTCGGGCGCTGAACGCCTGGATGGTCATGGCAGCGTCGTAGCGGCGCCGGTTGAAGCGCCGGTCGACCGCCCGCTGCACGCGGCGGCGGGCCGGCTGGAACACCGCGGCCACCGCCAGCGTCGCCACGGCAACGGCCAGGCTCGAGCTGCTGCCGAGCAGTTGGCCGAGCCCGAGCACCACTCCGGCGTAGCCACCGCCCAGCAGCACGGTGAGCAGCCCGTAGCTCAGCGTGCGGCTGATGATGCGGTCCAGGTCGTACAGCCGGTAGCGCAGGACCGCCGCGCCGATCGCCAACGGCAGCATGACCACGTACGCGCCGGCCGTCCACACCAGCACGACCGTGTTCTCCAGCACCGCGGCGATCAGCCCGACCAGCGCCGCCACTGCCGACAGGGCGGCCGCCAATACCACCCAGCGCAACTGCAGCCGTTCCGCGCCGCGGGCGCGGCGGAACCGCACAACCAGCGACGCCGCCGCGACCACCACTGCCAAGGCGACCAGGATCCCTGTGACGGCCCGTATCGTCAGCAGCAGTCCAGCCAGGGCAGGGACCGCGAACGGGCTGGGGACCGACTGATATGGCGGGCTCAACGGTCGGGGCAGCAGCGCCCGCGCGGCCACATACAGGACCGGCGCGACCACGGCCAGCCTGGCCCACCACCGCCAGCGGCGCGAGGGCAGCGACCCGGTCGGGGTCAGCAGCAGCACGAAGCCGATGCAGACGCGCGCCACGAGCAGGCCGGCGGAGGCGTCGTACACGGCCATCTCGAGGGCGGCCGGCAACGCCTCGGGCCGGGCCAGCGCGCCATAGTAGGCATAGCCCGCGGCGACGCCGTCCACGGTCACCGACAGCCCCAGGGTGAGCAGCAGCCACCCCACCGGATGGCGAGGCCGACGGCTGGCCAGCACCGCCCCGACCGTGCTGGCGCTGAGGATCGCGACCACGAATGGGACGCCGCTGGCATTGAGCTGGACGAGCTCGGGCCGGCCGGCCTGACGCAGCATCTGGTCGAACCAGGCGATCGGGATGAGCCCGAAGATCGCCAGCGTCCACAGTGCCCAGGCCAGCACGCCCATCCGCCAGTGTGCCCCGGGCGGTCTGACACCTGGGGGCACTGTCGCGTTCGTTGGCACCTGCAAGCCCATCCGGCTGGGTCCCTCCGCCTCGAGCGTCGTGGTCACGCCTGCCAGTGTCACCACCGTGCGTCTCGGAAACGTTACGAACAGCGCATCGGTCGTCGTAGAGCTCCTGCCGGTACTGTTCGATCAATCATGCCTAGCAGCTCCAAAGAAGCGAAACAGCGCGCCTGCGTAGAAGCGGAGCACTCGAGTTCAGTAGCATGCTCTTCCATAGTCGAAGAGACTCTCGGGTCGCATGGCCCTGCGCTTCTGCTGGCAGATGACGCCGAGACTGGAGACAGGTGGAATACGGGGCACATCTCCCCCTGATCGAGTTCGAGGGCGTGCAATGCACCCTCGCCGATCTTCGCGCCTACTCGAGGCACGCGGTCGCGCTCGGGTACCGGTTCCTGTGTGCGAACGACCACCTGATCTTCGGCCGGTCCTGGCTCGACGGGCCCACGGCGCTCGCCGCCACGATCGACGCGTCGGCGGACATGACGATCGCCACCACCGTCTCCCTGCCCGTGGTGCGCGGTCCGATCCAGACCGCAAAGACGCTTGCCGCGCTCGACGCCCTCTCCGGGGGCCGGCTGCTCGCCGGCGTCGGGCCCGGATCCTCGCCACGTGACTACGCCGCGGCAGGCGTCGCGTTCGAGGAGCGGTGGAAGCGCTTCGACGAGGCGATCCATGTCCTGCGCTCGCTGCTGGGCGGGGATCCCGAGCCCCCCGCGGGACGCTTCTACACGACCCAGGGCCTTGCCCCCCAGCCGCTCCCCAGCAGGCAGGAGGGGCTACCGATCTGGATCGCAAGCTGGGGTTCGCCCGCCGGTCTGCGCCGCGTTGCCCGCCTCGCCGACGGCTGGCTGGCGTCCGGGTACAACACCACGCCCTCCGGATTCCGCGACAGTCTGGCCGTCCTCTCCGAGCAGCTGCGAATAGCCGGCAAGAGCCCGCAAGTGCTCCCCAACGCGATCGCCACGATGTGGCTGTATGTGGCCGACACGCGCCGCGACGCAGACCGGGTGCTCGCCGACGTGCTCGCCCCGCTCCTCAATCGCCCCGTCGAGGCCTTGCGCGACCTCGCCCTCCCGATCGGATCGGCCGAGCAGTGCGCGGAGCGGATCAGCGCCTACTCCGACGCCGGCGCCCAGCGAATCTTCGTCTGGCCGCTCGCCGACAACCTTCGCCAGCTCGAGCTGTTCCAGGAGCAGGTCGTACCGCTCGTGCCCGCCTAGGGCGAACGGCGCTCTCCTGCAACATCAGGCAGACTGCGACACGGGAGGGGGGCGAGGGTCGTGGGTCGCAACAGTCCAGGGTATGGTGGATCCACCATGACCTACGCCGCCGACCCACGCGTTGACGCCTACATCGGTGCCCTGCCCGATTGGCAGCAGGCCATCTGCCGCGAGGTCCGCGATCTGGTTCACGCCGCCGACCGAGACGTTACCGAAACCATCAAGCGCACCAACCGTCCGTACTTCGTACTGCAGGGCAACATCTGCGCCCTGTTGGCGGCGAAGGACCACGTCAACGTCTTTCTCTACGACGGCGGCATCGTCCCTGATCCGGAGGGAATCATCACCGCCGGCTACGAAAATAAGACCGCCCGCACCGTGGCCGTCCGCCAGGGCGAAACTATCAATGCGCCCGCCCTCATCGCCATGTTCGAGCACATAATTGCCAACAACCGCGCTGGCGGCTGGCGCAAGTTGAAGCGCGAAAGCTGATTCACGGTGCCGAGGTCGGCGATGTCGGGATCGACGATCGCCCAACCCTGCGTGACGATGCCGCTGCCGCACCGCGTGGGCAGTGCCGGGGCTACGGCACCGGGATGAACGTCACCGGCAGTTCCTTCAGGCTTCGCCAGGGCCAGCTCCTCGGACGCGTACCGCGGCAGCGATGCGGTGGCCGTGGGGTCGTACCGCAGCATCTCCTCCACCGCGGACGGGACCAGCGACGGATCCTCCCGCAGCGCCTGCATCTGCTCCGGGTGCTGGAGCAACGCCAGCAGGCCGTTGGCGATGAAGCTCGCCGTGGTCTCGAACCCGGCCATCAGCAGCAGCAACGCCATCGACCGCAACTCGGCCTAGCTGAGGCGGTCACCGCCCTGGTCGCGCACGGCGATGAGCTCGCTGAGCAGGTCGTCGGCTGGCGTGGCGGCCTTCGCGGCGACCAACCCGGCGATGTAGCTGGCCATCCAGGCCATCGCCTCGGGCACCCGCGCCTGGTCGGCCGGATCGGTCGACAGGAAGAGGTGCGAGTAGCCGGTGAACTCCTCGCGATCGGCCAGCGGTGCGCCCAGCAGCACCATGATGGCCTGTGCGGCCAGCGGCGTGGAGAACTCGTGGAGGACGTCCGCCCGGCCGCGCGGGACGATCACGTCGAGCAGTTGGTCGGCGATGCCCTGCACCATGGGCCGCAGCGTCGCCACCCGCCGCAGGGTAAACGCCCTCGACACCAGCCGCCGCATCCGCGTGTGCGCGGGCGGATCGGCGAACACGATCGTCTTGCCCAGGCCGATCATATCGGACGCGACGACCCAGGGCACCGCGCGGACCTCATCGCTGGCGTTGGCCTTGTCGGCCGACAGCCGGGGATCGGAGTACACCGTCTCGGCGTCCGCGAAGCGGGTCACCAACCACGCGGGGACGCCGTGGTAGCGGACCCGGCGGACCGGCTCCTGCTCGCGCAGCCGGGCCAGTGTGGCGTACGGATCACTGATGAACTCGGGATCGGATGACAGATCGAGCCGGTCCTCGCCCATGGCGGCCTTCCCGTGCGTCGAAGGTGGCGAGGACCACAAGCGCGACCGGGGTGGCGTCCACGCCGCTCACCCTTACCGTCCATACGCTGCACCGCCGGACCGCCGGGTGTCAACGACGATCACCCGGCGGCGGGCTCCGGCTCGCTCGCCTGCGCGGATCCCGAGGTCGCTTCTCCGTTCCGCCCCACGGCGTTGGCCGCTGTGGTGGTCGCTGGCGCAGCCTGTTGCCGGAGCAGGCGCACCCGTTGGGCGACGGCCGACGTGTTGGCCGGTGCGGTCTGATCCGACGGCCCGGCGCGGTTCGGGTCGATTACGGCCTCGGCTTGCTTCTCGAGTCGCAGCAGGAACCGCTCCGACATGCCGAGCAGGATGGCCGTACCCAGTAGGGCGGCGGAAGGTGCCCGAAGGTCGTCCACGGAGGTCTGCAGGGCAGTGAGCTGCAGCACGCCCGCCGCTTGGAGCAGGGAGACGAGGACCAGCCCTGCCCACGCCGCCAGCGCGCCCAGGATCGGCGCACAGAACAACGGTGCCCACGAGCTCCCGTAGGTGATCGGGATGCGCGTGGAGAACACCAGTCGCTGCATGCGGCTGACCAGCCCGCCGATCGCCCCGGCGACCAGCAGCATGCTGTACCCCAGTCCGGCCAGCACCGCCAGCGGGAGCAGCGCGACCAGAATGATCCAGGTCGCCCGGTTGTAGAGCCCCGAGAGCTGGATGGCGTTGCCGTTGGACGCCTCGTAGATCTCACCGAGGAGCTCGTCGAGATAGGCACGGTACACGCGGTTCAGCCGTTCATCGTCAGCCCCGTCCTTGGTGGCCAGGAGGGTACGGATTACGTCCTCCCACGCCTCCCTTCGCGGCTGGGGCAGGTCGTTGAGCTGCCCGAGCGCCCGCTCCAGACGGGCGACCAGTTCTGCATGGCCAAGGGCAGGCAATGCCAGTCGCTCGGCTTCGTGCATGAGCACCCACTGGGCGATCTGGTGGGAGCCGTTCCAGCCGACCGCGCCGGTGTGCTTGCTTTGAGGTGTCTCCTTCTTGATCTCGTCCAGGAGCTGCTTCATGGTCGACTGCGTCACACTTGCTTTGCCGTTGCTTGACGGGTCACGTTCCACCTGCAGGGATAGGCGCTTGGCCATCGCCTCCGCCTGCGCGCTGCTCCACACCACGTTGGTGCGTGCGATGTAGATCCACCGAGCCAGGATCACCAACACGACGTAGGTACCCAGTAGCACCAGTCCCCAGCCGAAGTCAGACATTTCGACTTCGCCTCCCCCCTATAGTCCACCGTCCCAAAGCACACCACGATGCGGAGCGAACAGGCGGTGACCCAGATCACCGTCGCGGTGTGTCATGAGGCACAGGCGGATAGCCAATGACCTCGCTACAACCCCAGCGCCCAGCACCGTCAACGGCCAAGGGGGTCCACGTCAGTCTGTGACCGCGACTGGGGCAGCTTGGCCGAGCCCCGCTTGGCGGACGGCGCGGACGGCGGCGGCACGACCGGCCCGATGTCGCCGTCCGGCGCCTCGTCCAGGTCGACGATCACGGGGGCGTGGTCGCTGGGCCCGCTGCCCTTGCGCGCTCGCCGGTCCACCCATGCCGCCCGCACTCGGCCGGCCACCGACGCGGAGGCCAGCGCCAGGTCGATCCGCATTCCGAGGTCCCGATGGAACATGCCAGCCCGGTAGTCCCAATAGGTGAACACCCGCTCGGCCGGCCAGCGATCCCGCACGACGTCACGCAGGCCGAGCGCCTGCAGCTCGGCCAGCGCCGCCCGCTCCGGCGGTGTGACGTGGGTCTGGCCGACGTAGGCGTCCGGGTCGAACACGTCCGCGTCGGTCGGCGCGATGTTCATGTCCCCACAGACGATCGCGGCTTGCGGACCGGCAGCGACCACGTCCCGCAACGCGGCCAGCCACGCCAGCTTGTACTGGTAATGGTCGGAGTCGGGCACCCGCCCGTTCGGCACGTAGACCGAGTACACCCGGATCCCGTCGCAGGTCGCGGACACGGCACGCGCCTCTGGGCGCGGAAAGCCAGGCGCGCCGGCAACGCCGGCCACCACGTCGTCCAGCCCCACCTTGGAGAGGATCGCCACGCCGTTCCACTGCGCCTCGCCGTGAAGAGCCACCGCATAGCCACGGCCGGCGAGTTCCCCGCCGAGCAGCGCAGTGAACGCGTCGTCGGCGAGCTTCGTCTCCTGCAGGCAGACGACATCGGGCTGCCGTTGGTCCAGCCACGGCAGCAACCGAGGCACCCGCTGCTTGACCGAGTTCACGTTCCAGGTGGCTATCCGCATCAGCCCTACAGTAGCCGCAGGGGAACAACACTGCCGATACTGCGTCCGGTTCAGGCGGCGGAGGTGGCGGTGACCGGCAGGCCGGCCCGGCTGTCTGGGGCGAGGAGGGTCAAGCGCCACCGGCGGCACCCCGGACGTGGGGGTGAACCTGGGGTCGTCGCCACGGAAATCACGGGAGGCGGCGCTGGCGGCCCAGCGGGCACCAGTCGTCGATGACCGACGTGCCCTGCGTGCCCGCGTAAGCCCGCGGCCAGCGAATCTAGGTCGTGTCCGGCCCGCGGATAGGGCTCGGAGCCGATGTGGGCAGGGCTGCCTTAGCCGCATGCTGTGCTTGCGAACAGACGACGGCAGGAGGAAGAGATGCACCCGGACCAGATCACCGCACTCGCCAGCGAGCACATCGCCGACCTGCACCGTGACGCCGCGAAGCAGCGCCGGATCCGCGTCGCCCGCGCGGCCCGGCGGCGCCCCGCCACCCGCAGCCACGGTACCGTCACCCGCAACGCAAGGAGCGCCTGACATGGCAGCGCTGCTGCTCCTCATCGGCCTGGTGGCCCTCGCGGTCGCCGCCGGCCTGGCCGGCGCGGACTCCAGGGACGGGCGCAACTGGCACCGTCCGTCCCCCCACCACTGACGACCAACCGGCCTGGCAGCCGCCATCCACGCGGACACGGCGACCGCCAGGCCGGTTGCTGTGCGGCGCCCGCCGGCAGCGGCGAACGGTCCCCGCGGCCCCGCCGAAGTCCACCAGGCCCTTACGGCGAGGGCTCACCCAGCTCATCGATCGCAACCCGGATCGGAACCTGGATGACGCTGTCCTCAGAGGAAAGCACGCCCTCGTACGTATCGTTTGGCACGCCGGCGCAGTCCACCTCGACCTCAACCGTGATCTCCCTCAGCTTGGCCCGACTGGCTGCAAAGTTCGGATTGAGCCGGATCTTTGAGCTCGGGATCCGGTAAGCCAGCAGCTGGCCGAGAAGCTCGGACGTCCTGAGCTTGGGGCTGACGCCTGCCGGAATGCTGACCCCCACGTTGAACCTCCGTGGTGGCGGAGCCTTGCTCGGCCGTCCGAACGACAGGAGCGTGAGGTTGTCCGACAGCGCGCCGACTGTCCGGACGGTGTTCCTGACCCAGATGCGCAGGAGATCAACCTGTGCGGTGGTGAGGTCGTTCAGGCCATAGTCGCCGGACGACAGCAGGTCAGCCTGGTGTTTCGCGAAGTCCGCCACATCGTTGCACCACCTCGACGCCGCATCCGCCGCCTGTTCCACTGCCTCGGAGAGGGGCGACTGACGCTGCCTTGAGTCGGTGGGCGGACGGGGCGCGCTCACGAGCTCGCACCTCCCCGGCGTGTGAATTCGCGCGCCAGGTCGACAGACTGCAAGAGGAAGTCGATCTGGCCGCGCAGTGACCGAGACCCGTCCCTGATCGCACGCCCCACCACCTGCGCCCAGTCTTCGACCCAGTCGTCGGGACCGTAGCTGCCCTTGCGCAGCTCGGCCATGACCCTGCCGAATTGCGCGTCGGCGTCGGACGCTGTCTCCAGGAGATGGGCGTGGCAGCGATCGAGCAGCCGCTGCAGCTCGGCGTCGATGCCCGTCGGCGGTTGGGAATCGGGGACGGCGCCCCCGTCGGGAACGAGATTCTGGGCGCAGACGGTGAATTGGTTGATCGAGTAGTCGAGCCAACCCAGCGGGCAGGCCGTCTGGGCCAGGCTCTGGCCACCTCCGGGAATGCTCTTGTCATCGAAGAGCAGGTACTTCACGGTCGACGCCTGGTATGTGTCGGGCAGGCGGTCGACCTGGATGTAGCCCTGGTCGACCTTCAGGACGGTTTTGTCGTTCTTGCGTCGCGGCGCCAGCTCGTAGCGGAGGATGAGCTGGTGCACCGAGCGGTCCCAAGTGAACAGCAGGTACGTGTCGGGGAACCAGCCACGCGGGCAACTCCCGACCCGCTCCTCGTAGACGCCTCGCCAATGGGTGGCGGCGGGTGACAGGCTCCCACCGGTGAAACCGGGGCAGTCGGCGTCCCGCTCCGCCACCCTGGTCAGATCGCAGAAGAAGTCGTTGCACTTCCTCCAATTCTGCGGCAGGACGGCCAGGGCGAGCTGATCGAGCGTGCGCTGGTCGCGCACGACGAGCATGGTCTCGATCCTCGATACGAACTCGCCGTCGACCTCGCGCAGCTCGGGACGGCACCACGCCGTTTCGATGATCCGCAGCTCGGGATGGAGGTACCGGCCCGCTTCCTCCACCACCTGGGCCCAACGATCCTCGATCGCGACTTCCGCACGAGCGACCCGCTCGAGCGCGTCGAGGACCGTCCGGATGGCGTCGTCACGGGTTTCGGGTGGCAGGTCTGGATCGATGAGCCTCCCCGCGACAGGATCGAGTTGCTCGCGGAAGTCCGCACGGGGGGCGGCACCCAGCACGAACATCGCGGCGAAGGCCAGGTGAAGCCCGTGGATTCGGGGACGGTCCTGCTCATCCGGGCGCTCCTCCGCCGCCGCCCGTAACTGGGCGTACGCATCCAGCGGTTCCGGGAAGTCGACGCCCAGGTAGCGGAGCTCCCGCTCGAGCTCGGGGTCGTAGGCGGCATAGACGCCAAGCAGCGCCGCTCGGCTGCGGGACAAGCCCTGGACTGGTCGAGGATTGCCCTGCGCCATGTCAGGCTCCTTGCGTGCAGACGTCACGGTCGACGCTACCGGATGTTTGGCCTGCCCTCCATAGGGAGAGCGCTCTCAATAGGTCCGCTCGACAACATAGTTGATCAAGTCCCGGATGACCTCGGCCTTTTCCGGCTGGATCGCCGTCCTGAACGCTTCCGGGAAGGCCGCCGCCGCCGCGTCGGCAACGCCCCGAGCGAAGTCCTGCGCGAAGACGACGCTGCCGTACTGGACGAGGAGGCCGGCCAGCCAGTCCAGCTGGTCGTCGGTCCGCTCGGCCTCTGACGCGAGCAGGAGGGCCACGAGTGCATCCCGATGCGAAGGTTCAGCTACCGAGAGGAGGTGGATGAGCATGAGCGTGCGCTTGCCCTCTCGGAGGTCCCCCCGGATCTCCTTGCCATAGGCCGTCTGGCTGCCAGTCAGGTTGAGCACGTCGTCGGTGATCTGGAAGGCGGCACCGAGGAAGAGGCCGAACCGGGAAAGGCCTTCGAGATCAGCCCTTCCCCGTGAACCGATCAGGGCCCCGATGCGCAGGGGAGCGATCGTGGTGTACCAGCACGTCTTGCGGAGAATCAGTTCCAGGTAGTCCCGCGAGGTCAGGTCGATCACACCGTCCCGGCGCCAGCCGAGCTCGAGCGCTTGACCCTCCAGTGTCCGCCAGATCGCCGAAAAAAACTCGTCCAGTATTCGCAAGCTCAATCGTTGACCGAGCCGCGAGCTGTCGCTTTGGAGGACTTGAAAGCTCAGCACGGCAAGGGCGTCTCCGGCATTGAGTGCCAGCGGCAGGCCCTCCCGACGATGGAGGGTCGGGCGTCCGCGCCGCCACCGACTCCCGTCCTGGATGTCGTCGTGGACGAGGAACGCGCTGTGCGCCAGCTCAATCGCGGCCGCCGCGGCCAAGGCATCGCTCTCCGAACCGCCATATGCATTGCAGGCGGCCAGACAGAGAGCGGCGCGGAGACCTTTCCCGACACGACGAGGATAGTCGGCCAACGGCTCGTAGAGCCACTGGCGCGGCTCGCCGTGTGGGAGATGGCGCTCGATCTCCTTCGACGCCCGCTGTCGGTACTGGGTCAGGAGATCGTCAGGGCCGGCACCTGCCTGCACGCCGCTGGTCATGCGTCCACCCCCTCGGGCTTCACCGTCACGCGCAACGGCAGGTACAGCTCGGGCACATTGGAGGCCAGGACGACCGACACGTAGGTGCCCGGCGGGGCCGCGGAGGGTACGGAGAGGCGCACCTCGATTCCACAGCTGCTGCGAGCCGGAAGAGGATCGAGCGCCCGTGGCTCGAAGCGGATGGCGTCCGGCGGCAGCTCGTACCCGAGGTGAGACCGCAATGGAGCGCAGTGCGGACGGACCGAGGGGACTGGGGCGGGAGACGTGTTGTGGACCCAGAGCAACCCGGTCGTGTCCGCGCCGGGCGGGACCGTCTCGAGCACCACCGAGCTCGCACCGGCCGCCGACTCCGCCCGCCGCGGCGGGCGACTGGCCAGGGCGATGAACAGCGTGGCGAGGCAGTCCAGGAGGTTGGCCGAGACGTCGGCTGCGCGGACGGCTTCGGCCCGGAATCGACGGATCAGCTCGTTCAGCTCCGCGTCCGGCAGGCTGGCGTCGCCGGACGTGCCGTCGCGCCCGCCGCGGGCCAGCAGCCGGTCCGCGAGGTCCTCGGCGGCGCGCCGGCCGAACTCCTGCACGTCGGCCAGGGCGCGCAGGTTCTCTCCCGGGTTGAGCGCATCAGCCCACCACAAGCGATTCGCTGAGCGACCGCGGTCGCTTTCCTCAGGCATGACGTCTCCTCGAGCCCGCACCTCGCGTTGGCGTCAGCAAATCCCCATCCTGTCGGTGTCCCATGTTCGATAATGGGCTGAGCGGGAGGAACATGGAGTAGTATGATCCGTTTCTGGTGATGGGGGGAGACCGGCCGTGCCCGTCCAGGCGAACGATGACAGCTGGCATCCCGAACCCAGCCAGCGTCGTCATCTCACTGTCATGTTTTGCGACGTGGTGGGATCGACACGCCTGTCGCACCAACGTGACGTGGAGGCTTATTTCTCGATCCTGCGCGCCTACTACGACGCGTGTGGACCGGTCGTGGAGCGCCACGGCGGGCGTATCGCACAGCACCAGGGCGACGGGATCTATGTGTGGTTCGGCTATCCCGTCCCGAAGGAGGACGACGCCACCCGGGCCGTTCGCGCTGGCCTGGACCTGCTCGTCGTGCTGCGGCGCCTCTCGGCCAGTCTGGAGGTCGAGGTGGGCGAGCCACTGGCCGTGCGCATCGCCGTCCACGCCGGCGAGGTGGTCGTTGCTTCTGTCGAGAACGAGCGTGCGCCGCTGGCGTTCGGGCACACGCCGAACCTCGCGGCAAAACTTCACCAGGCGGCGCCCCCAGGGACACTGGTTGTGAGCGGCGAAGTCCTCCGGTTGGTCGAGGACTCCTTCGACGTCGAGGCTCGCGAGGCCGCCGTCCTGCCCGACGGGTCCGTCGTGCCGGTGTACGAAGTCGTGAGGGAGAGACAACGAGCGGGGCGGGTCGGCCGGAAGTGGCGGACGCCCCTGGTCGGACGGGAGCGCGAGCGCGAGCACCTCCAGCAGTCGTGGACGGCCGTACAGGCAGGCAAGGGTGCGGCTCTTGCGCTTGTCGGGAGTCGGGGCATCGGAAAGACCCGCCTGGCCTCGACAGTGCTGGCCGCGGCCGGGTCCGCTCAGGCCAATGTGCTGGACTGCGCCTGCAACCAATTGGATGCGAGCACGGCCTACCGGTCGTTTCGTACCCTGCTCGTGCAGGCGGCCGGCATCGAGCCGGACGATCCACCGATCGTCAGTGCCGCGCTGCTCCACGATCACCTCATCGACCGGCTGGGCATGGACCAGCGAGCGGCGACCGTGTTCGGTGCCGTGCTCGGCCTCCCGAGAGAGGCCGCAGGGCCGGCCCTGGAGCTCGACCCCTCCAAGTTGGCGCAGGTCACGGCCGAGCTGCTCGTCGATTGGGTCGTGCGCCTGGCCGCGGCGGCGCCCACGGTCCTCCTGGTCGACGATGTCGTCCACGCCGACCCCTCCAGCTTGGCCGTTCTTGCGCGACTCGCCGCCGCGCGGCCGCCGCGGCTGCTCCTGGTCTTCACCGCCCCCTCGAATGCCGTGTTGATGTCGCTCCTCCCCGACAGCCCGATCGAGATAATCGAATTGGAGCCGCTCGCGAGCGAGGTCGCCGAGGCCCTGATCGACGCGGTTGCCGCGGCGTCCCCGCTCGAGCACCCCGAGCGCGAGCAGATCCTCAGGCAGGGCGAGGGGGTGCCCTTCTACCTCGAGGAGCTCGCCAAGGCAGCCCAGGAGGCCGTCGACCACACGACGCTGCCGATGAGCCTGACCGGGCGCTTGCAGGCACGGCTGGCCGCGCCCGGCATGGACCG
>WNFZ01002151.1_pt1 | contig 18830 bp, 13 predicted proteins | sample 5400081 | NCBI WGS metagenome assembly WNFZ01 (sample SAMN13153365, study PRJNA577476) | soil metagenome | isolation source: 80 cm soil or saprolite under grassland replicate 1 | place: USA:California | collected 2016-06-15
GCGCGAGGACGCGATGTACGGGACGGGCTTCTTCCCGACGGAGGAGGTGAACATCTACGCAGTCGAACGCGACGAGCTCTATCTCGTCGGCACGTCGGAGGTGCCGCTCGCGGCGCTACACGGCGGCGAGATCCTCGACGTCGACGGTCTGCCCCTGCGCTACGCCGGCTACTCCACCTGCTTTCGGCGCGAGGCGGGGGCCGGGGGCAGGGACACACGCGGGATGTTTCGCGTGCACCAGTTCGACAAGGTGGAGATGTTCGTCTTCACGCTCCCCGAGTGGTCGCGCGAGGAGCACGAGCGCCTGCTCGACATCGAGGAGGAGCTCGTGCAGGAGCTCGAGCTTCCGTACCGCGTCGTCAACGTGGCTGCCGGCGACCTGGGAGCGAGCGCAGCGAAGAAGTACGACATCGAAGCGTGGTTCCCCGGCCAGGAGCGCTACCGCGAGATCACCTCGACGTCGAACACGACCGACTATCAGTCACGCCGTCTGGAGATCCGCGTTCGCCGCGACACGAAGCAACTCGAGCCGTTGCACACACTCAACGGAACTGCGGTGACGGCGCGCGCGATGCTCGCGATCATGGAGAACTTCCAGGAGGAGGACGGTTCCATCAGGGTGCCCGAAGTGCTCCACGACTTCGGCGCACCGGCGAAGCTCGGCGCCGAGCGCGCCCGCGCCTAGAATCGGGAGCCGTGGCATCCTCATTCTCAAGGCCAGGTGTCGCCCACTACCGTGTGATGCACGCGTGAGCTGGGGCTATCGCAGATCCCGGCGGCTCGGGCGAGGAGCCAGGCTCAATTTCAGCAAGCGAGGTCTCGGCGTAAGTGTGGGTCCGCGCGGCGCCAAGCTGAGCGTGAACACGCGGGGGCGGCGCTCGCTGTCCCTTTCGCTGCTGGGATTCTTCTTCCGCAAGCGGCTCTAGCGCCGGCGGCTCCGGTCGCTACGGTGTGCGCACGGCGGGGTGCCGGAGCGGTCGAACGGGGCGGTCTTGAAAACCGCTGACTGCCGCAAGGTGGTCCGTGGGTTCAAATCCCACCCCCGCCGCTCAATCAAGCCGATCATCGCTATCGCTTCCGGCCCGGCGAGCTTCCCGGGTGGCCATTTGGTACCGCGTTTTGGTACCGCCGAACTCGCGGGGCTTCAACAGGCGCACGCCTCGGAGGGCTTGGCGGAACGGGCCTCGTCGCAGGAGTGCCGCTGGTCTTGCGAGGCAAGGACCCAGCGATGGGATCAACGGAGCCCCGATACTCGAGAGTATTGGGACTGAGGACGCAGTCCTCGCGGCGATCCAGCGCTCCTCCGGCGGCACAGAGCCTGTTTCGCCCTGCACATGCGATCAGCCTAGCCTCCCGTGGCTTTCGAGCAGCTCGAGCACCTGGTCGTGTGGGATGCCGGATGCGAGGCGGCCCTCGCGCCCGACGACGTCCGGGGCAGCCCAGAGTGCGTTCAGCACGGCTTCCTCAGTCGCCTCCACCGTCGCTGCAAAGATTTCGTTGAGCACCCGCGGCGACGCGACTGCGCGCGTGCCTCCGGTCTCGCGCCGCACCCGACCTCCGATCGAGAGCGCCAGAAAGATCTCGCCGCTTCCGTCATAAGCGACGGAGCCGGTGCGTGCGAGACCGAGACCGCAGCGACGTGCGACCCGCGTCAGCTCGTCCGGCCCGAGCGCCAGGCCCGTCGCGACCACCGCGATGCAGCTTCCGTCGCCGCTTTCCCGCGCGCCCCTCCCGCCGAGGAGCCTGCCCACGGGGACGCCGTCGACCACGAGGTCGCGGCGGATGCCGAAGTTCGCGAGGACGAGGACGCCGAGCGTCGCCTCCGCATGTGGCAGCAGCCGGCTCGCCGTGCCGATCCCGGCCTTGTAGCCGAAGGCGATCATCCCCGTCCCGGCGCCGACGGCGCCCTCGCGCGGTGAACGGTCGGTCGCGGCGGCCAGGGCCCGGCTTACGTCCTCGGCCTCCACCTGGACGACGCGCCCCTCCGAGAGCCACGTGTCGTCGCACTCACCCACGACCGGAGGAACGAACCTGTCGACGCCGATGCGTGGATCGGCCGCGATGGCTGCGTGGATAGCGCCGTCGTACACACGCCCCACGGACATCGTTGCGGTGAGGTACACCGGGCTCTCGAGCACTCCCCACTCCCTGATCGCAATGGAGCTCGTGAGCTCGCCCGCTCCGTTGAGGACCTCGGTGCCGGCCGGGAGAGGCTCGTCGCTGAGCGTCGCGGGATCTGCCGGCACGACGACGGTGACGCCGCTCCGGCCGACGCCACGACCCTCGGGCGGATCGGGCTCGTCGCGCCAGATCGTGACGTGCCCTACACGAACGCCGGCCACGTCTGTGATCGCGTTCTTCGGCCCCTCGTCGAACGTGCCGATTCGGAGCCCGAGCTCGCGGAGTCGTGGGCCGCGAGGGGTGGGAGCGGACACAGGGCGAGCCTACAAGGGGCCGGCGGAGGTTGGATCGGGCGCGCGCCCGACAGAACCATGGGTCGCACTCGGGCTCCTCCCCCCGCCGCTCTACCAGGCCGACGTCAGCCGGCCCCACCTACGCCCGGCTGCGTTTCCAAGGTGCTGCACCACCGGGCAAGCACAGGAGGGCGCCGAGAATCTGAATTCCGGACGGGGGGATGGTCTATCCTCCCGGCCTCTACTTGAGGAGGGGGAGATGCGACATTTCTTTGCTCTCACCATTGCGGCCGTCCTCGCGGCGACGCTCGCGGCGGCGGCCTCGGCCGACCGGGCCTACCACACCGAACGGCTCGCACTTCGAGGCCTGAACGGTGCGCCAGGTGGCGGGATGGTCGTCAATGCCCACGCGAACGGCCCAATCGTCTACGCGCACGAGATCTACGTGCTCAGCGGTGCCACCGCAGGGACGTACCAGGTAACGCTCCACATCTTCCCCACGAGTCTCAACTGCACTGGGGGAAGCGCCGCCTTGCCGACAGCGATGATCGAGACGAATGCGCACGGCAACGGCAGAGCGGACGTGAAGTTCACGCCGGAGGACGCGGCTGAGCTTCGCGGCCTGACCCTCAGCGCATATTGGACGGTCATCGGGCCGGCGACCTACGTCACCGACTGCACGGTCATCACACTCGACTGACTCGCTCGCAACTTAGAGGCCCACGCAAACCCGCAGGGCCGGGTCTCTCCGAGAGAGGTGGGTCGCCGCGCCTCTTCCAGCGTTGTCTACAACGCCGTTTTAGCGGGAGCGCTCGCCGAGAGGTCGAGGAGACGCGACGCTGCGACTCGGCGCCGTCAGCTCGTGGCGCAGGACCGTGTACGCCGAGGCGACCTGTACCTCGGCGAAGGCCTTTAGCCAGCCGCTGCAGCGTGAACCGCCATTAGCGGGCCGTTAGGAACCGTCTCTAGCCTTGGTTCGCGTCCCCTCGAAGTAGGCCCTATCGTCCTCACAGGAGGCGTGGCGATGTCGGTCTCGTCAGACGCTCGCATCGGCACCGAACTGCTCGGGTACCGGATCGAGGCGTTGCTCGGGCGCGGCGGCGCGTGGTTCCGATCTACGAGGCCGGCGAGGCAGAAGGCGTGCTCTTCGTGGCGATGCGCTACGTCGATGGCAAGGACCTGAAGACCGTGCTCCGAGATGGTGCGCTTACAGCCGGGCGGGCGGTCTCGATCGCAGGGCAGATCGCCGGAGCACTCGACGCCGCCCACGAGCTCGGACTCGTGCACCGAGACGTCAAGCCCTCGAACGTCCTGCTCGATGCCCGCGAGCACGCCTACCTTGCCGACTTCGGCCTGACCAGGCGGCTGGGGGAGCCGAGCGAGGCACTCGGCTCCGGCCTATCGCTGGGCACGCCGGCCTACGTCGCCCCCGAGCAGATCGAGGGCAAGGAGGTGGACGGGAGGGCCGACCAGTACTCGCTCGGCTGCCTCCTCTACGAGTGCCTGATGGGACACCCGCCCTTCCCGCGTTCCTCTGATGCCGCAGTCCTCTTCGCCCACCTCGAGGAAAAACCGTCGGCACCCGAGGGCCTCAGGGATGTGATCGCGACGGGGCTGGCCAAGGAACCCGGCCTGCGCTACCACACGTGCGGCGAGCTCGTCGATGCGGCGCGAGCGGCACTCGGCATCGCCGAACGCCGGCGAGCGCGCTGGCCGTTCATCGTTGCCGGAGCCGGCGCCGCCTTGCTTGGCGCCGCAGTGCTCGCATTCGCGCTCGGACACGGCAGCTCGCGTGACCGACCCCAGCCCGTCCCGAAGCTGGGAGCACTCACGCTCAAGCCGGACGTCCTCAGCTTCGTCGACGCGAGAACGCACGAAGTCGTCGGGCGAGCCGACTTCGGAAGCGCCGTGTTGGACCTCTCATTCTCAGGGAAGTCGGCTTGGGCGGTGCTCGGCGACCAGCGCGTCGCTCGCATCGATCTCGCCACCCGTGAGGTAACCGCTGTCGTGAGGCTCCCCTGGGGAGGTTGGATCGCGAGCGGCGCAGGCTCGGTATGGGTGACGCAAGACGGCGGCTCGGAGGTCATCCGGATCGACGCGCGTACCGCCAAGGTCTCGGACCGCTTCACCGTCAGTGGCGGAACGGGTCCAGGAATCGCGTACGGGGATGGCTCCCTTTGGCTTGCGCGTGGCGCAGCGGTTGCGCGGGTCGACCCGCGGACCGGGCGCACCCTGCATCGGTTCCCGATTCCGGGCGCGGCGACCTGGGTGGTCTTCGCAGATGGGGCGGTCTGGGCGACGAGCGGCGGGAACGGCCTCGTCACGAAGATCGACCCGATCGAGAACACGATCACGGACAAGACCAATCTGCGCGACTGGATCAGCGACCTGACGGTCGGTGGCGGCTTCGTCTGGGCGTCGGTCGTGCCAGACGGTGTCATCTTCAAGTTGAGCGAGGACGACTTGAGCATCCAGGGGAACCCGGCGAGCGGTGGGGATCCCCAGGAGATCTCGTTCGGCGGCGGATTCCTCTGGGTTGCGAACACGGCCGCAGCGACGATCTCCGTCATCGAGCCGGGTTCCGGGACGAGGTCAGAGCTCGCGGTCGGGGCAGCTCCCAACTCGCTGTGGTACCACGATGGATTCGTTTGGACAAGCGCCGGGCCCCTGCCGCCGCCGCTTCCCCCGATCGCCGGGGATGACCTCCGCATCTCCATGCCCAAGACCTTCATCGATGCCGATCCGTCGCAGTCGGGACGCTGGGAACTCAACGAGCAACTCGAGTACGCAACCTGCGCCAACCTGCTCAACTACCCCGACTCCGCCGGCCCGGAGGGAACGCGGCTCCGTCCCGAGGTCGCGGCTGCAACGCCCACTGTCTCCCGCGACGAACGCACCTACACGTTCCGCATCCGGCCCGGCTTCCGCTTCTCGCCACCTTCGGGCGAGGCGCTGACCGCGAAGACGTTCCAGCACACGATCGAACGCGCCATCTCGCCGAAACTCGGCGATCCGCCAGGCGCACACTTCGCCTCGGACATCGTCGGCATGTCGACGTACCGGTCGGGCAAGGCTGCGCACATCTCCGGCATCGCCGTCCACGGCGACTCGCTCTCGATCACTCTCGTCCGGCCGGCCGGCGATTTCCTCACCCGGATCTCAATGCCGTTCTTCTGTCCCGTTCCCCTCGCTGAGCCGGTCGTATCCAGCGGCCTGACCGGTCCGATTCCCTCCGCGGGGCCCTACTACACAGAGTCGATCGAAGGCCCGCGGACAGTGCTGCGACGGAATCCCAACTACCACGGGACGCGTCCGCGTCGCGCAGAGCGAATCGTCTACACGGACAACATCCCAGCGCTGCAGGCGGTCTCCCTGGCCGATAGTGGCGAGGTCGAATACCTCCCGATGGACTTCGACTCCTACAGCCCACTGGCCCCAGGGGGACAGCTCGACCGTCGTTACGGCGCGAAGAGCGCCGCCGCCCGGAACGGGACGCAGCGATACCACCTCGCGCCGTTCCCAGTCGTCGACATGGTCGTCTTCAACACTCGCCGTCCACTGTTTCGCGACCTCCAACTGCGACGCGCGGTCAACTACGCGCTCGACCGCCCCGCACTTGCAGCGGTCCGGGGAGAGCCCCCTGCCGACCACTACATCCCTCCGGCCGTCCCAGGCTACCGCGACCGCCACGTCTATCCAATCGATGGGCCGGACCTTCAGATCGCCCGGCGGCTGGCCGGAAGACGAAATCGACGGGCCGTCCTCTCCTTTTGCGGAGATCCGGCCAACCGCCGGGTTGCCCAGATCGTCAGGTCCAATCTCCGCAGGATCCGGATCGCCGTCTTGATCGTCGAGTCGCAGGACTGCTTTGGCGGTCACGACCCGAGGGCCGACAACGCCGACCTCCTTCTCAGCGGATTCGGCACGCCCGAACGGGACCCAGCCCCGTTCCTCGAGGAAGCCCTCGCGACCGCCGCCTACGGCTCGCCTCTCGGCCCGGGGCCATGGAACGACCCGGCCGCGCGGCGGCGCATCGTACGGGCGCGCTCCCTGCGCGGCGAAGCCCGGCTCGCGTCTTACGCACGGCTCGACAACCAACTCGTGCGGAACGCCGTGCCGTTCGCGGTCTATGGGTCACAGGTGCATCCCGACTACTTCTCGCCGAGGGTCGGCTGCAAGCTGTTCCAGGCGGCCTACCACTTCGTGGATCTGGGAGCGCTGTGTCTGCGCGGGCGCTGACTAGGCCCGGAGCGACCAAGTGAAGCGCGTGTGGCTCCCCGGCGGAGCGAGGCCCACGGGTCGCAGCCCGCGCCGGATCAGAACGACAGGCGGGCGGGCATGCGTCGTGAGGGCGGACCGCACCTGGCCTAGTCCCTCTCTCCGCCAGCGGTCGGAGAGCCCAACGACGACAAGCGCTGCGTCCTCCGCGGCTCGGACGAGACCGTCGGCGCCAGGCTGGATGAGGAGCGGCTCGGCGGCTACCCCGAGCGCGCGCTGGACCGCGAGGGAGGCTCTGGCAAGGAGTCGGCTCGCGTCGCGTCCTTCTTGCTCCGGCCCGGCCAGGCGCAACGGAACGTCCTGATTGTGTGCGATCCACGCGCCGAACTCGACCGCCGACCAATCATGCTCGGCTCCCGCAAACGGGACGAGCACCGGCCCCCGTGCAGGCGGCGTGTCGCGAGCGGCGAGAACGGCGACGTCGCAAATCGCCCCCCTCAGGACGGTTCTCACCACGTCGTTCTCGAGGAGCCCCGGTCCGGCGTCGAGAAGGACAAGGTCGACATCCTGCTCGGTCGCCAGCCGGTTGATGTCGTCTCCGGGCACACCCGACGTGAAGGCAGCAGTCCGAACGGAGTGTCCGTTCGCGAGTAATCCGGCGCGGCGCTCGTGCAGATGCGCAGTCGCACGGCCGAGGTCGGCCGCGGCAATCATGAGGGCAATGATCAGCTCGCGCGGAGGATGGCTGATGAGCGGCTCGGCGAGCCCCAACAGGGCATCGAGGTGCCGCTCGTCGAGAGGGACGACGAGGATCGAGTGGCCCACCATGACAGGCTGGGCCAGGTCAAGAGAGGGGTCGTGGCGAAGAATTTCTCGCTCGAGCTCCTGGAGCGCCGAGCTCGGCTCGATGCCGAGCTCTTCGACGAGCGTCTGACGCAAGGTCCGATACGCCTCGAGCGCCTCCGCCTGCCTTCCGGAGCGGTAGAGGGCAAGGATGAGCTGGGCGCGAAACCGCTCTCGCAGAGGGTGCTCTACCACGAGAGCCTCGAGCTCTCCGGCGAGCTCGGCGTGGCGCCCAAGCGCGAGATCCGCCTCGATTCGCCTTTCGAGCGCCGCGAGCCGCAGTTCTTCGAGTCGCCCGATCGCGGCCTGCGCGAACGCTTCGAACGTGAACTCTGCGAGCGCAGGGCCTCGCCAGAGCACGAGCGCCTCCCGTAGCTTCGACGATGCCACCGCGGGCTCCGCCCCCTCAGCCTCGGCGACAAGCTGCTCGAACCGGGTACAGGTCGAGCTGCTCGCGGCCGATGCGAAGGACGTAGCCGGGCGCCTGCGTGACAACGTGCCGGCCCCCCGCGCCCAGCGTCTTTCGGAGCTGTGAGACGCGCACTTGCAGGGCGGTTGACCCCGAGCCGGGCGGCTCAGTGCTCCAGAGCTCGTCGAGCAGCCGTTCGGTTGACACGACCTCGTTGGCGTGAATGAGCAGGAGTGCCAGGAGTGCGCGCTGCTTTGATCCGGTCAGTGGGCGTACGCGGTCTGCCTCGCGAATCTCGAGCGGGCCGAGGATTCCGAACTCCATCTCTCCTTAGAACTCGAATCGGAATGAAGGGACCCGTTCCCTGACGACGAACGCCGTCGGCATCCGTCGTCAAGCTGGGAGGGGTGCCGGTGGCTGTTGCGCCGTGGATCGTCGTGGACGGTTTGTGGGAACGTTTCGAGCCGCTCGTGCCGAAGAGGGAGCGGCGCTTTCGCTATCCGGGTCGCAAGCGACTGGATGATCGAGCTGCGCTGCAGGGGATCCTGTTTGTGTTGCATACGGGGATCGCCTGGCGGCATCTGCCCTTGGAGCTCGGCTTCGGGTCGGGCTCGACCTGCTACCGCCGCCTGGTCGAGTGGCAGGAGGCGGGGGTGTGGGAGCAGCTGCACGCGCTCTTGCTCGCCGAGCTTCGCGCCGCCGGCGAGATCGAATGGTCGCGGGCGGTGGCCGACTCCAGTCACGTGCAGGCGAAAAAGGGGGCTCCGAAACGGGCCCGAGCCCGGTTGACAGAGCCAGAAACGGCTCCAAGCACCACCTCTTGGTCGACGCGACCGGGATCCCGCTTGCCTGGACGGTCACGGGCGGCAACCGCAACGACGTAACGCAATTGATCCCGCTGCTCGAGCGGATCCCGCCCGTGCTCGGCAAGGTAGGCCGTCCGCGCCGCCGGCCTGACCGGATCACCGCCGACCGCGGCTACGACCACGACAAGTACCGGCGCGAGCTACGACGGCGGAGGATCACACCAGAGATCGCACGCCGCCAGACCGAGCACGGCTCCGGACTGGGGCGGGCTCGCTGGGTCGTCGAGCGCACCTTCGCCTGGCTGCATCACTTCAAACGGCTGCTCGTCCGCTACGACCGCCGCGCCGAGATCCACGAAGCGTTCCTCGCACTCGGCTGCTGCCTCGTCTGCTTCAGGAGGCTCCAACGCTCATTGTGATTCGAGTTCTTAGCCTCCCGCGGTCGTTTGCGCGCCGTTAGCCGCGCGTCAGCGGCCGCACGCATTGTGACCCCCAGATCGACCGCACAAGGCGGTCGCCGAGGGAAAGAGACGAGCCATGAAGAGCCGGACCCGCTATCTCGTTCGCCTTACAGCCGCGCGCACCATTGCGGTGAAGAAGCTTGTGGTGGTCGTCGTCGCCTCGCTCGCAGTGTTTGCACTCGGCGCGACGGCGAGCCAGGCGGCCGTGACGACCAACGTGAGGATCCCGGTCGATTTCCAGGATGTGAACTGGTGCGCGGGCGAAGTCGTCCAATTCTCCGGAGACATACACATCCTCGTCACGGCGACCATCAACGACAACAATGTCTCCGGGAAGTTCCTCTTGAACGCCCAGGGCATGTCCGCGATCGGTTTGTCGTCCGGGATCACGTATCAGTCGCACGACTCGATCAACGACACGTTCAAGGCAAGTCTTCAGAACGGTAACGCCGTCACCTCGCAACAAGAGACTTTCTCCCTCGTCGCTCCTGGGGGCGGGAACAACCTCGAGTTCAAGGTCGTGCTCCACATGACGTTTGACGCCGACGGCAACCTCGTGGCGACAAAATTCGACCCTTCCGGAATCTGCCTCTGAGTCGCGCTCCGATCTGAGTCGGTTCGCACGATTGTGTTCACGAGAGACGCTCTCGAACTAAGGGCGTCTCTCGCGCTTGAAGGAGTGCGGCTGGCGGCGGCCTCTCGGCTCGACGCCTAGCGGTTTGCGGCCTGGAGGAGGCCGAGGCACATCTCATCCGTCGTCCCCTCACCCCAGAGGACGTAGCGAGGCTTGAGCCGCTTGCCCATCACCACGGGTTGGCGCTTCGCCGAGTTATCGAACCGGCACGTGATGCGAATCGTGTCACCGACGTTGGCATCGACCGGCTGCGCCAGGTAGTACGCGTCCTGCCAGTGGAAGTCCCAGCGCGGAATGTGCAAGAGCGTCCGCGCACTCGCCAGCCCCGGATTGAGATCGACCCGGATGTCGACGCCGCGCAGGTGCATGTGCCCGGCGACGCCGTAGATCCGGAGTGGACGGTTGACGCGGCGGTCACAGGTCGTCGTCAGCGCTGAGACGCTGGCCGGGGCCCTCGGGTAGTCGGCGAGCGACTTGTGGCAGAGGTAGAGCAGGCCGAATGGGATCAGCGAAGCGTTCTTGCCGTACTTTCGCGCCTCCTGACGGACGGCAACCTCGCGCGAGCAGAGCTGGGAGCGGACACCGCGCGGGCACGGCAGCTCCACCGGCGCCGGGATCAGCAGCGTGTCGAGCGGTGTCAGCGTCGAGCCGGTGGCTGGGACGACACGGAGGACGGCGCGGGAGCGATCGCGCTTCGCGGCGTGCATGAGGTTGTAGTGCACCTGCATCACGACCGCCGCGCCCGCGTGCATGAGAACGCCGGTGCCGGCGGGTGTGTCATTCGTCGTGTGGCCGGGCACCCACGCGCTGATCCATTGCGGCGCCCCGAGGCGGTCGCTCGCGGCGGCGTCGGCGGTGGGATTCGTCTCGGACAAGCCGGGCCCGCCGAAGCAGGTCCAGCCCTTCCCGCCCGACTGGCGGTCGAGGCGCCGCGCCTCGAGGGCGTTCTGACCCGCCGCCTCGAAGAGGATCACGTGGTGGACGATCGCAGCCTGCTGCGGCTGAACGACCGCTCTCGTCACGAACACGTCCTGCTTGAGGTGCGGCTCGAGCAGGAAACAGTGGTAGTCGTCCATACCACCGACTGCAGCCCTCGGCAGATACCGCTTCGCCGGAGCAAGCGTCAACGTCGTTCCGGGCGCGTTGCTGCCCTCGCCGATCGGTGAGATTGAGCCGCCCGCGCCGACCCGCGCACCGCCACGAGCCCAACGCGCAAGCACGTCCTTTTCAGCGGCGCTCAAAATCCGCCGCGACTGGCCGAGGTATTCCGGCGAGTCGCGGCCGGGCATCCACGGCGGCATCTTTCCGCGCTGCGTCATGGCAAGGATGGCGTTCGCATGCGCCGCGGCGGACCTTGCAGTCGTGAGAGAGAACGGGGCGATCCCACCGACGATGTGACAGCCAGCGCATTTCTCCGCAAAAACAGGCGCGACGTCAGCCCACGTCGGCGATGCAGTCCCCGCGGCCGGGCGGCCGTCACGCGAGCCGGAGGCTATCGCAGCTATCACTGCACCCACGGTGGCGGCGGCGAGCGTGAGAGCGACGCTCCGCTTCACGACCGTCACGGTAGCGCGCGCACACGCACAAAGCCAGCGACGTTGCAGATCAAGAGGGGCGCGCTGGGCCCCCTCTCGCCTTGGTCAGCTGAAGACAGGTCCCGCGCTGCGGAAGGCGGCGTCGACCTGCTTCGCGTCCTCCGGCGTCAGCTTCACGGCGACGACGTAGCGCCTGAAGTCGTAGCGCTCGAGCGCCCTCGTCGAGACGGTGCCGTCGAACGCGTAGACGGGAATCAACGCCCCCTGCGACTCGCGCGGCGGCAGCGCGTAGTAGCCCAGGCGCGCGTTGCGGTAGATCACCTCCGCATCGCCTTCGCGCAACTCGGCAAACTCCGGGTCGCGTCGCAAGAGCGCGAGTGCAGCCCGCGGCGCCAGCAGCGTGAGCTCGCCGTCCGCCTTCGGCGCGCGCCAAAACACGTACATCTCGACGGGGCCCTTCCTGTCGGCATAGGTCACCTGGATCTTTGCGCCCGGCCCAAGCACCGGAAGGCCATCAAGCTCGTAGCGGTAGTTGACGTGGACCGCGATCGGGTACTCCTCGACCGTCTTTCTCCGACGCTCGCCCCGCGCGAACATCGCGTGTGTGATCGAGTCGACTGCCGCGCCCTTTGTCGGCACCTTTCGTTCACGCAGAAACGCCGCCGCGCCCTTCCTCGCAGCATGGTCGTCGGGCAGGGCCGGCCGTCGGCCATTGGCCTTCACCTCCATCTTGCCGCCGAGCTTGCTCCAGCGGATCGAGTTGCTCGCCCGGAACAGCTCGAGCGTGGCCACGCGGTCACGGAAGACGATGCGTGAGTCTGCATCCTGCGGCTTCGCCTTCATCCCATGTAGCTCGGCTAGCTGCGCGACCTTCGCCTCGGTGAGCTTCGGGAACGGCGTCCGATAGAGCGTGACGCGCTCGCGGTCGACCTCAACCTTTGGGAACTCGAACATATCTGCCATCGCCATCACCTCAGCAGCTGTCGCGGAGAAAGAAGAGGACGGTCGGCGATGACGGGTCGGACGAGACGAAGCCTTTGCCCCACCAGTGGTCGTCGAACGTATTCGTGCCGTTGCCGTCGGCGCGGAGGTACGCGTACTCCGTGGTCGAGTCCTCGGTCTCCTGACACGCCTTCCGCCAGGCATCGCGGACGCGGTCGCCGCTGTTCAGATTCTCCGCAAGATATTGCCCTCGCTTGGACTCGTCCCTGGTCGTGGTGTGGAAGCCGAGGATGTAGTGCAGGCCCTTGAAGACGGGCCACCCCCAGTTGGCAAAAACGTTGCCGCTGTCCCAGTTCAGCACCTCGCAGGCGTCGAGCGCGAGCCACTCGAGGTTGTTGTTGCCGAGCCGCAGCTCGGTCGGCTTCGCGGTCCCGTCGTCGCGCGAGGCAACCCCGAACAATGGCCCGGCCGTGCTTCCGTGGCCGGAGAAGAACGCGATGTCGACCGTATCGATCCAGGTGTTGTCCGTGCCGGTCGTCGGCGAGCCGGTCCCCTGCTGCTCAAAATCCTGGTCCCAGGCAAGATCGTCGCCCCAGTTGAACCGGCGGACGCCCGAGAGCGTGTTGTAGAGCCCCTCGGCCTGCGCCTGTGTATTGGAGAGGTCCTTCGCCCGCCCGTGGTACTTCTTGACCCATTCGATGCCGATATCTGCCATGCAGCACTCCTCCCCTTCGGGTGCTCTCTCGTCGACGTGAAGTCGGCCGCGGCTGCTGTTCCCTCCGTCGGCGAGCCAACGGAGCCGCAGGCAGGGTCAGTCCGGCACCCCCGAGTATCTGCGCGGAGAACCTGCGGGTCAACCGTGAAGAGTGTCTCCCAGCCCTGAGGGACGAGCACGAGCCCGCCGGCTCGCCACGATCTAACGGTGCGAGGTGACGAAGGTGACGACGACGAAAGTTGCCAAGGCGATCAAGACGTACAGAACGCCACGGACGAGGCTGCCGCCGACCCGTTGCGCCGGTGACCTCTCCAACTCTGAGACCGGGTCCGCTTGCGTGACCCTCATGGCATCGCGGCCGCGTCCGCCATAGGTCTCGAGCAGGCGGTCGGCCTGGCCCGCGCAGCGAATACACAAGTCCGCGAGCACGAGCTCGCCGGCGAGCGCACTGTCCCAGACGAGTCGAGTTCGGTCGCGTCTCGCACGAGACGTGCCGCAAACATCGCATGGAGCCCCAGCGACAGCCTCGGGTGAGTCAGAGCCTCGAGCCCGCCTTCCAGTTCGAGTGCCCACGGCGACCTCGCTCTTCGCATCTAGCTGGATAGCGCCAGCCGGCTCGCAAAGATACTCCGGAGGGCGGAGGGGCGGGTGCACCGCCCCTCGGTTCAACCGCGTCGACGCCGAATCCTCGTCTTCGGAGCTGCCCGCCCCTAAGCGCGAACTGCTACGGCTGGTCGCCCGGACCGCCCTGGCTCTGGCAGGACGCAGGCCGATCAGCCTGCGGCCCAGTGCACTGCCCGCTCTGCCCAGCGCCGTTCCCGCCGTTCGTCGGCGGGGAGGGATCCGCAAGAGCGGGTCCGATCGTCGCGGCCAAGGCCAAGCCCGCGAGCATGCTCGCGAACGCCTTGCGACTCGAGACCTTTTTCACATAGCTCCCTCCCTCCCGGGCACTGATTTCGGTGCACGCCGCAGTCGGGGGTAGCGAGTTGGGCACGCCCGAAGCAACCGAGGCGAGTAAAGCTCCCTGCCACCCCAAAGTCAACCGGTCCCAACCGCTGACCGTCGCAAGGGCGGTCCGTGGGTTCAAATCCCACCCCCGCCGCTACCGAGTCACGAGGTTTCTGATTCTGGACCCGATCTTTGGTCGAGCGATCGGCGCTCGACGTTCAATCAGAGGTGCGGGCCCCGGCGGGTTGCGAGTGGACAGCCAGACCGCGTCGGACCTGTCCGGATTCCACTGGAAGCTCGAGCAGGAAGGTTGATCCCTGTCCCTCGTTCGATTCGACCCAAATATTTCCCCCCATGCGGTGGACAAGCTCGCTGCAGATGTAGAGGCCGAGCCCGGTCCCGCCGACGCCCCGCGTCATCTGTGGATCAAGGCGATAGAACTTCTCGAAGATTCGGGCCAACTCGTGGGACGGAATGCCGATCCCTTCGTCCTTGACGTAGAAGATCACCGTCTCTTCATCCGACGACGGTCCCGACTGTAATCCGACCTCAATCCGGCCGCCGTCAGGCGAGTACTTCATCGCGTTCTCGATCAGGTTCACGATCACTTGGCGAACCTTGTCGCGGTCCGCCGCAACGAGGGGTACGGACTCGGGAGCGACCGGTTCGACTGAGATCTCCGGCGGCGCGTGTGCCCGTGCGGCCTCGACGGCCCGTTCGACCAGTTCGACCGGGTCGAATGGCTCGGAGCCCAGGTCGACCCGTCCTGCGTCAAGCTGGTTCGCGAGCAGAATCTCGTTCACGATCCGCCCCAGACGCTCGGATTCTTCCGCGATCAGCGAGACGAACCGGTCGCGGCCTGCCTCGTCGAGCGCGAAATCGTGACGGAGAAGCGTCTGCGCGGCTCCATATACAGCGGCGAGCGGTGTCCGCAGCTCATGGGAGGCCGTGGCGATGAAGTCCGCCTTCAACTCCTCGAGTTGACGGCCCTCCGTCACGTCGCGGAACGCGTAGACCGTCCCACCGAAGAATTCGACGCCAGAGATCGCGATCCACCGCTCTCCGTGCTCTATCTCGATCGGGATCATCACTTCGGGGTGGCCCGGAGCGGGTGAGGTCGAAACGGGGATCGAGTCGACGGCCTCGCGCCAGCCGGGTATCACCTCTGCCGGAGGCCGCCCCAGGACGACGGCCGAGGCGATTCCCGTGATGCTCTCGGCAGCAGGGTTCCAGAGCCGGACGACGTCGGCCCGGTCGAGGAGGAGGACGGCGTCGGCGACATATGTGAGGACACGGGCGGCGTCGGCACGCTCCTCGACCTCGAGGTAGAGACGCGCGCGATCGATCGCGATGCCGATCCGCGCTGCCATATCCTCGGCGAGCGCGAGCTCGTCCGCACCGTACTCCAGCCCGTGGGCACTACGTGCGAGCGTTAGGGCACCGAGCGGCCGGGCTCGACTCGCGAGCGGCACGCAGATCAGCGAGACCACCTCGTCGGGAAGTCCAGGCTCGGCGCGCCCCTCGTCCAGGGAGTCGTGATGAACGAGCGCCGGGATCACCAGTTGGCGTCCAGACTTGATCACGGCTTGCACGAAGTCGTCGGGCTCTCGGGCCGGGTCCGCACCGTGCGGTTCCGCGCGCGCAACTCCCATCCGCCTCAGTTCCCCGCTTGCCTCGAGGACGTCGACCGCGCACCAATCAGCGAGATCGTGAACCGCCAATTCGGCCACGCGCTGGATGGATGTCTGCGTGTCCATCGTGGCGCCGAGAACATCACCGGCCTCGCGCAGGAGATCGAGCCGACGCTGCCGGACGGTTCGCAGGTTGGTCGCGGCACGCTCGGCGGCGCGCAACTGTTCTCGCTCCTCGTCCGCTCGCTTGCGCTCACTGATGTCCACCAGAAACGTCTGGGCGTAGAGCGCCTTCCCCACGACATCCCGGACCGTTGCGGTCTCCTCACGGACCCAGACGATCCGCCCATCGCGAGCAACGAGCCGGTACTCGCAACGGAGCCGGGGCGCGTCGGCGTCCGCACGCTCGTGTGCATCGAGCACTTTCTTGCGGTCGTCGGGATGCAGAAGCCTGGAGAAGAGCTGTGGCTCCGCACTCCACTCTGCAGGCGAGTAACCAAACATCGCCTCCACTTGCGGGCTGATGTACACGCAGGAGCTTCGGTCACCGGGAGCAGACAGCCATGTCAAAAGAGGGAGATTCTCAGTGATGGCTCGGTACTCCGTTTCCGCCTGCCGCAGCTGCTCGCGTAACCGTGCTAACTCGGCGTGAGTGCGCTCGCGTTCGGTTCGACCCCATATTCTCCCCGCCGTCAGGGCGACGAGCGTTGTGGATAGGAGTGCGAGCGCGGACAGCCCGCCCGACGCATCGGTTGCCATCCACGTCAAGACAGTCACGCCTGCCACGATCACGAGCGCGATCGCGGCGGCGAGGAGGAGACGAACTGGAGACCGAGCGGGTCCAGACACAGGCGACGCGCGTGAGCTTAGCTCCGTGATCGCGACGTCACAAGGCGATTCGGTGAATGCCTGGTCTTAGCCGATCGTCCAGTGGCAGCTGGACTCGCAGCCGCACATAGTTAGTTTGGCCGCCGACACGCTGCGGCAGTGCCGGCGGCCCCACTCACTGCGGCATGCGACTTCGCGTCAGCGATCCAACGCTCGTAGGGCCGGGCCGGTTACGCGGCGACAGCCGAGAACTCGTCGTAGATGCGGCGCAGCCGCCGCTCGCGAACACAGAACGCCTTCACGGCCTGCGGGTCGAACTGGCCGCCCCGCTCGGCGAGGATCTGGTCGGTCGCGTCCTCCCAGGTCAGCGCCTTTCGATACGGCCGGTCGCTCGTCATCGCGTCCAGCGCGTCGGCAAGCGCGAAGATGCGCGCACCCAGCGGGATCTTCTCCCCAGGGACACGGTCCGGGTAGCCGGTCCCGTCCCAGCGCTCGTGGTGGAAACGAACGACGTTCAAGCCTTCGCCCTGGAGCAGGACGACGCCGGAGAGGATCTCGGCGCCGATCGTGGGGTGGAGCTCGATCAAACGGCGCTCGTTCGAGTTCAGCGGCCCCGGCTTGTTCAGGACCTGATCCGCGATCCCGATCTTGCCGACGTCGTGCAGCAGGAAGCCGTACTCGAGGCTCGGGTCGTCGAGCAAGCTCGGGTTGACGACCTCGGTGAGCGTGACCGCGTAGTGCTGGACACGTTGTGCGTGGAGGCCCGTGCCCGGGTCCTTTGCCTCTAGCGCGTCGGCGAGCGCGGCGACCGTCTGCCGGTAGGCCTGCTGCAGAAGGCGTCGCTGCGCGCGCTCGATCTCGACGACGCGGTTCAGATCGCGCGCGTACATGAGGAGCTGCTCCGAATCGCCGTCGCTGCGACCGACCAGGAGGTCGTTCGGCGTCGCATCGAGCCTGTCGATCAGCGCGATCAACTCGAGCGGGCTGAACGGCTTGGTCAGGAACGCGCGGGCACCCGCGTCTCGCGCCTCGGCGTCGGACATCTCGGTTCCGGTCAGCAGGATCACTGCGGGTTCACTGAGCGCGCCGCTGCCGGTCAGCTGCTTGCAGAAAGAGAGCCCATCAAGACCGGGCAACGTCACATCGAGCAAGACGACGGAAGGTCGCCAGAAGCGGGCGACGTCCCTTGCCTCTTCGGCAGAGGCGGTCTCCTCGAGCTCGAACTCGTCTGCCGCGAGGGTCTCTCGAAGGAGCAGGCGCAGCGAGGGATCGTCATCGACGACAAGGATTCGACGTCGAGAGCTCGACCAGGGATCCGTGTATCGCTGCGGCTCTTCCATCTGCTCTGGTGGAGCGACGGCCGCAGCGGTACGTCGTCCGCCTCTAATTCTATGCACCAAGCCGTGATATGCCCGCCTGGGGGCTAGAAATCACTCGACCGAGGCACGCCCGTTCCAGGCTCGGGTCAAGCGCCCCACCAGAAGCTGGCGGCAATGACGACGTAGAGCCCGATCAGGATCGAGCCCTCTTCCCACGTGCTTTCTCCGTCGTAGACCACCAGCGCACCGAGGCCCGCAGCGAGGAGCAGCGAGATCGCCAGCAGCGTCGGGAACACGAGGGTCAGGTCCGTTGCGAAGAACAGGCTTGCGAAGACGAGCACCGGTGTGAGGACGAGCGCGATCTGCAGAGCCGAGTTCATGATCACCGAGATGGCGAAGTCAGGTCGGTTTCGGGCGGCGAGCTGAACGCCGACGACGTTCTCGACCGCATTGCCGGCGATCGCGACCACCACGAGCCCGGCGAAGGCCTCACTCATCCCGAGCGTGGCCGTCGCGGGCCTCAGCGCGGCTACGAACCAGTCGCTGACGAGTGCAGCGGCCACACCGGCCGACGCCAGGATCACGACCGTCGTGCTGAGTTTCCAGCGTGGAGGCTCCGCAGCGGTCTCCTCCCCTCCTGCGAGGAATCCCGGCAGCGTCAGGAAGAAGAGGGCGAGCAGCACCCCGGCGCAGATCAGGCTCAACGACCTCGCGTGCGCCGCGGCGGGTGCATGGAAAGCGTGTGCGAGGGAGGGCACAGCAAGGATCGCCGCGGCGAGTACGGTGAGCGTGGCGATCATCCGCGCCCGTGGCGAGTCGAATTTCTGCGTACCGTTTCGGACACCGCCGACGACGAACGCGATGCCCAGCACCAGCACGCTGTTGGCAATGACCGAACCGACGAGCGCCGCCTGGACAACCTCGGTCAGACCTTCCCGCAGCTCTTCCCCCGTCATCCGCTCGATGATAGGGACGTGACTCGACGCGACGTCATCGAGCTGGGTCTCGCAGGTGTCCTGGTCGCCGCGGCCGCCGTGGCGCACTTCGCCGATGCAACGCCCGTGCTCGCCTTTGCGCTCGCCGCACTCGCGATCGCGGTCCTAGCCCGACTCGTCGGCGGCGCGACG
>WNFZ01002154.1_pt1 | contig 18821 bp, 9 predicted proteins | sample 5400081 | NCBI WGS metagenome assembly WNFZ01 (sample SAMN13153365, study PRJNA577476) | soil metagenome | isolation source: 80 cm soil or saprolite under grassland replicate 1 | place: USA:California | collected 2016-06-15
TTATAATAATATATTTAATGAAGTATTCTTCATTGAGGTTAGTTACAGTCCATTCCACTACAATCCTATGGATCACGCAATAGGTGATCATACAAAATTGCGAAAGTTGGGGAAAAATGCATTGGATAGAAATTACAGGAAGAACCGTAAACATCCTGTATTTCTAATCCACTTATACAGTGAATATTTATATGTCTATTTTATGGATTTGAAGTTTTATCCTATTGTTCGAAAAGTATTGTTATATACAATTCATATTCCGCTTTATAAAAATACACCAACCGATGAAATACAGAAGTTTTTGGATATTATGTGGAAGATGAAATTAATGTTAGACGGTATAATTCAAATATATGAACAATCGGAAAAGGACGTTGATTTAGAAGCAATTTTTAGAAATTTCAATATTTTCGAAACTTTCTCAACTCCCAAAAATCCTAAAAAGTAATAGCATCCAAATAATCTTCTTTTTGATAACTAATAAAAGTATAATAATAATTGCACGTTTTGTATGGATTACATAATAAAAACAACCTTGATATAAAATGACCCACACGCTCCAGAAGTTTAATCTTCGAGTTGAGTCATTACTAATTCCTACCAGAACTACTTAATTTCAGCGATCAATTTCATTATTACCCGAAGAAAAAAATACAAAACTTCTGAACGTAATATCTTTTGAAGCAAAAGGGCGGAGCGAATCTCACTGACATACAGCGATTCACAGACATCTGAAATATGATATATCATATTTTCAAAAATATTTCTCTTTGGATGGTATCGATGAAATCATCGTTCATAAATTTGCAAACCGCCCTTTTGCTTCATAAGATATTATGTCGCCGAAATTAAGTAATTAGAAATGACGCAGCGAAAAATCTTTCATTGGTCGAATTACGCGTCAAAAAATGAGGTGACTCCGAACCAAATAAAATACATATATTCTAAATCCTTGTCGTTTGAACTGTCGGAATATAACATTTTTGACCCACCTTTAATATAGATTTACCAAGAAATTGAATTTTAAAATTTTTGTTAAGTTTTCTTAATCGATGGGCGTTGAAAATTGTACATAATAAGGTGGGTCAAAAATGTTATATTCCGACAGTTCAGACCACAAGGATTTAGAATATATGTATTTTATTTGGTTCGGAGTCACCTCATTTTTTGACGCGTAATTCGACCAATGAAAGATTTATTTGGAAATGAAAATAAAATTTCTCAAACCAAAATAAAAAAGTACTCCACTAGATGCGAAATATGCGATTTGATAAGTGAATATGCGGTAAAAGCTCATATTTATTATGCGCAAAATGGAGTTAAAGATTTCCTAAAATTTTTCGTTCGCCGATCCCTTTAATTTTATTGGTCAAAGAAAGAAATTCGTTTTGCTCGGAAAATTGCATTTTTTGCTAAAATAGGTTTTTGTGATTTACTCACCATCTAATCAACTTAAAAAGAATAATAAACAAATTCTATAATAAAATTTTTTGAAAAATAATAATAATAAATTTTTTAATAATAATAAATTCTTGAATTAAATATTCATTTAAAATAATTTGCTTAATTACAAACTGATTTTATAATCAGTGTTAAACAAACTATGTATAATACATATATAAAAACTGCTATATCTAATACCTAATTTGTTAAAATAAAAAGAATCAAAAATAATAATTTGTTTTGATAAAATTTCTTACTGATTATTCATCAATTTTAAACTATATAAATAATTTAAGATTTTAATAATTTTTAAATAAATAAATGAAAATAAAAATTGACTTACTTTGTAAAATCAATAGCAAGACTGTCTGTATAAGGATTAAGTAATCGAGATGTATAAGTAGCTTGTGGATGAGTAATTAATTGACTATTTTCATTAGATAAAGAATTTGCTTTTCTATAATCTTCTGCCTTTTCAAATTCCTTTTTCATTTCATCATCACCGTTATTATATTCAGAATCGTAAAATAATTTAATCAACTCTTTTATTTCATTAGCATTTGGCCTATTCTCTGGGTTTGAATTCCAACATTTTTTCATTAAGTCTATATAACATTTGGGTGCTTTATATTCATTTAATTCAGGTCTAATTCCTTTGCATATATTCATTGCTAAAGGTAATTCATGTGCACAATTATAGAAAGGTTGTCTTCCAGTTGCTGCAAAATACATAATCATACCAAAGCTATATATATCTGCTGCTTTAGTATAAGGTTTTCCTTTTAATACTTCAGGAGCTACATATGGCATAACTCCATAAATATCATTAGATTGTAAACTTTGATTTACTGGTTTACATAAACCAAGATCTGTAATAAATAGACTCTTATATGCATTTAATACAAGATTTCCCGGGTGAAGATCCTGATGAACTAAATCGCTATTATGCAAATGAACAAGCCCTATGCTAATATCTAATAATATACTTATTCTATCATTCCAGGTTGCATTATTATTATTTAAATATTCATAAAAAGAATCATTATCTGCAAGTTCCATTACCATTATATGATCACTTGTTTTTGGATCTTGAGAAATTCCCAGACATTGAATAAAAGAAAGATTATTAACTAATTGGGTATATGGTTTAATCTAAATTATATAAATTATTTAATAAATTATTATAAAAATAACATACTTAAATATAAATAATAACTTACTTCTTTTAGCAGTAAATTATTTGAATTTTTTAAAAATTTTAATGCTACCGGATAGTATAAAATTCTGTTCCAATTTTGATTATTAATATTCCAACTCCTAATTGGTCCATCTAACCAAATAGCTGAAAATACAGTTCCAAATCCTCCTTTACCAATTTGACTTATTATTTCTAATCTATTATACGGAATCCATTCTATTATTTTATTTGGACTATCTGCTTTACATTGAATTTCTTGAAGAAATCTATCAATTTCAATATTCTTACTAGTCCATTTTTTAAAATTATTTTGAAAATAATGTGAATAGCATGGTTGACACCATTCATTATACTTTAATATATAAGATTGATTACAATCTTCACACATTCTAAATGCATTAATATTAATAAAATGGTATGTTATTAATATATTTAATGACAAAATAATTATGAAACTTTGATTTAAAGTATATTAATTTACCGCCTGGAGTTGTGATTGATCAGTAATTGATTAATGAATGAAGTGTTATTTAATGACAAATTCATTATAAACTTTGAAATTATAAAACAATACACTCACTTCCTGATAATTTAATTGAATTGTGATTGATCAGTAATTGATTAATGAATGAAGTGTTATTTAATGACAAATTCATTATAAACTTTGAAATTATAAAACTATATACTTACTCACTAATAATTTAATTTTGTGATTGATCAGTGATTAGAAAAATAAAATGTTAATAACAAAATCATTATGAAACTTTAATTTAAAGTATATTAACTTACCGCCTGGTAATTTAATTGAATTGTAATTGATCAGTGATTAATTAAAAAAATAAAGTATTATTTAATGACAAATTCATTATGAAACTTTGATTTAAAATATATTAACTTACTGTCTAGTAATTTAATTAAATTGTGATTGATTAAAGAAATGATGCGTTATTTAATAACAAAATTATTATGAAACTTTAAAATTATAAAACCATTTACTTACTCCCTAATAATTTAATTAATTAATAATTGATCAGTAATTGATCAGTTATTGATTAAAGAAATGAAATGTTATTTAATAACAAAATTATTATGAAACTTTGAAATTATAAAACCATTTACTTACTCCCTAATAATTTAATTAATTAATAATTGATTAGAAAAATAAAGTGTTATTTAATAACAAAATCATTATGAAACTTTGGTCTAAAGTATATTAACTTACTGTCTAGTAATTTAATCAAATAGCGATTGATCAGTGATTGATTAGAGAAATAAAGTATTATTTAATAACAAAATCATTATGAAATTTTGAAATTATGAAACTATATACTTACAAACTGATAATTTAATTGAATTGTAATTGATCAGTAATTGATTAGGTTATAAATCATATGAAATTTTGATTTAAAGTATGTTAACTTACCAACTGATAATTGAATTGTAATTGATCAGTGATTAAACAGAAAAATAAAGTGTTATTTAATAACAAAATTATTATGAAACTTTAAAATTATAAAACTATATACTTACAATCTGGCAATTTAATTGAATTGTGATTAGTGATTGATTAGTGAAATAAAACGTTATTAATAACAAAATCATTATGAAACTTTAATTAAAATATATTAACTTACCGTCTGGTAATTTAATTAAATTGTAATTGATCAGTGATCGATTAAAGAAATGAAGTGTTATTTAATAATAAAATTATGAAATTTGATTTAAAATATATTAACTTACTGTCTGGTAATTTAATTGAAATATGATTGATCAGTAATTGATTAGTAATAAAGTGTTATTTAATGATAAAATCATTATGAAACTTTGAAATATGAAGCTATATACTCACTCCCTGATAATTTTAATTGAATTATGATTGATCAATGATTGATTAGAGAAATAAAGTGTTATTTAATGATAAAATTATAAAACATTAAAATTATAAAACTATATACTTACTTTCTGGTAATTTAATTGAATTGTGATTGATTAGTGATTGATTAGAGAAATGAAGTATTGTTTAATGACAAAATCATTATAAAACTTTGATTTAAAGTATATTAACATTAACTTACAGTCTAATAATTTAATTGAATTATAATTAATCAGTAATTAATTAAAATGAAGTGTTATTCAGTAATAAAGTTATTATGAAACTTTGATTTAAAGTATATTATTAACTTACTGTCTGTCAATTTCATTGAATTATAAATTATAATTGAATAGTGATTGATTAGAGAAATAAGTATTATTTAATAACAAAATCATTATGAAACTTTGATTTAAGTATATTAACTTACCGTCTGGTAATTCAAATTGAATTATGATTAATCAGTAATTAATTAGAGAAATAAGTATTATTTAATAATAAAATTATTATAAATCTTTGAAATTATGAAACTATATACTTACTTCCTAATATTTAATTGAATTGTGATTGATCAACGATTGATTAAAGAATTGAAGTATTATTTAATGACAAAAACTTTAAATTATGAAACTATATACTCACTCTCTAGTAATTTAATTGAATTGTAATTGATCAGTAATTGATTAGAGAAATGAAGTGTTATTTAATGGCAAAATTATTATGAAGCTTTGAAATTATGAAATTATATACTCACTCTCTGGTAATTTAATTGAATTATAATTAATCAGTAGTTGATGAAGTATTATTAAATGATAAAATCATTATAAAATTTTGAAATTATGAAATTATATACTCACTCTCTGATAATTTAATTGAATTATAATTAATCAGTAATTGATGAAGTATTATTAAATGATAAAATCATTATAAGATTTTGAAATTATGAAATTATATTAATTTACCGTCTGATAATTTAATTGAATTGTAATTAATCAATTGATTAGAAAAATGAAGTGTTATTTAATGACAAATCCATTATGAAACTTTGATTTTAAGTATATTAACTTGCCGTCTGGTAATTCAATTGAATTGTGATTGATTAATAATTGATTAGAAAAATGAAGTGTTATTTAATGATGAAATCATTATGAAACTTTGATTAAAGTATATTGACTTACTGACTAATAATTTAATTGAATTGTGATTGATCAATAATTAATTAGAGAAATGAAGTGTTATTTAATGATGAAATCATTATAAAACTTTAATTTAAAGTATATTAACTTACTGTCTGATAATTTAATTGAATTGTGATTGATCAGTAATTAATTAAAGAAATGAAGTGTTATTTAATAACAAAATTATTATGAAACTTTTGAAATTATAAAACTATATACTCACTCTCTAATAATTTAATTAAATTGTTAATTAATTAAAGAAATGAAGTGTTATTTAATAACAAAATTATTATGAAATTTTAAATTATAAAACTATATACTTACAAACTGGTAATTTAATTGAATTGTAATTGATCAATGATTAATTAGAAAAATGAAGAATTATTTAATGACAAAATTATTATAAACTTGATTTAAAATATATTAACTTTATCAACTTACCATCTGGTAATTTAATTAAATTGTGATTGATCAATAATTGATAAAAAAATAAAGTATTATTTAATGAAAAAATCATTATCAAACTTAACATTATAAAACTATATACTCACTCTCTGATAATTTAATTGAATTGTGATTGATCAGTGATTGATCAGTGGTTGATTAAAAAAACGAGGTTAATGACAAAATCATTATGAAACTTTAAATCATAAAACTATGTACTTACAAACTGATAATTTAATTGAATTGTGATTGAGTGGTCAATTAATTAAAGAAATGAAGTGTTATTTAATAACGAAATTAATATAAAACTTAAATTATGAATCTATATACTTACTCCCTAGTAATTGATTAATCAGTGATTGATTAGAGAAATGATGTGTTATTTAGTAATAAAGTCATTATAAAACTTTGAAATTATGAAACTATATACTTACTTCCTAGTAATTGATTGATCAGTGATTGATTAAAGAAATGAAGTGTTATTTAATGATAAAATCATTATTAAACTTTGAATTATGAAACTAATATTCACTCCCTAATAATTTAATTGAATTGTGATTGATCAATGATTGATTAAAAAAATGAAGTATTATTTAATAACAAAATCATTATGAAACTTTAATTAAAATATATTAACTTACAGTCTGGTAATTTAATTGAATTGTAATTGGACAGTGATTAATTAAAATATGAAGAGTTATTTAATGGCAAAATCATTATGAAACTTTGAAATTGTGAAATTATATACTTACAAACTGGTAATTTAATTGAATTGTGATTGATCAGTGATTGATTAAAGAAATAAAATATTGTTTAATAACAAATCATTATAAACCTTTGAAATTATAAAACTATATACTTACTCACTGATAATTTAATTAAATTATGATTGATAGTGATTGATTAAAGAATTGAAATGTTATTTAATGACAAAATCATTATGAAACTTTAATTTAAAATAATTATATTAACTTACTGTCTGATAATTTAATTGAATTGTGAATGATTAATGAAATATTAATAAAATAAATGTTAAAATCATCATGAAACATTGAAATTATAAAACTATATACTTACTCCCTATTAATTTGATTTAATTGTGATTAATTATAATTAATCAGAAAAATGAAGAATTATTTAATAATAAAATTATTATGTAACTTTAATTTAAAAGTATATTAATTTACCATCTAATAATTTAATTGAATGGTAATTGATCAGTAATTGATTAGAGAAATGAAGTATTATTTAATAATAAAATCATTATAAAACTTTGAAATTATAAAACTATATACTCACTTTCTAGTAATTAATATCAGTGATTAATTAGAGAAATGAAGTGTTATTTAATAATGAAATCATTATGAAACTTTGAAATTATACAACTATACTCACTCCCTAGTAATTAATTGAATTATGATTTATTAGTGATTGATTAGAGAAATGATGTGTTATTTAATGGCAAAATCATTATAAAACGTTAAAATTATGAAACTATACTTACAAACTGATAATCATTAAATTGTTGATTAAAGATTGATTAAAGATATAAAATGTTATTTAATAACAATCAATAAGACATTCTAATTTAAAGTATAATATTAACTTACCATCTGATAATTTAATTAAATTGTAATTGGTTAGTAATTAATTATAGAAATGAAGTACTATTTAATAATAAAATTATTATAAAACTTTAAAATCATGAACTATATACTCACTTCCTGGTAATTTAATTGAATTGTAATTGATTAATGATTGATTAAAGTAATGAAGTATTCTTTAATGACAAATCATTATAAAACTTTAAAATTATGAAACTATATACTTACTCCCTAATAATTTTATTAAATTGTGATTGATCAATAATTAATTAGAGAAATGAAGTATTATTTGATAATAAAATCATTATAAAACTTTGATTTAAAGTATATTAACTTACCATCTGATAATTAAATTGAATTGCAATTGATCAGAAAAATGAAGTATTATTTAATGACAAAATCATTATGAAACTTTAATTTAAATATATTAACTTACCGTCTGGTAATTTAATTGAATTATGATTGATTAATGATTGATTAGAGAAATGAAGTGTTATTTAATAACAAAATCATTATAAAACATTAAATCATAAAACCATATACTCACAAACTGATAATTTAATTGATTAGAGAAATAAAGAGGTATTTCATAACAAAATTATTATAAAGCTTTAAAATTATGAAACTATTTACTTACTCCCTAGTAATTGAATTGTGATTAATCAGCGATTGATTAGAAAAATAAAATATTTAATGATAAAATCATAAAATTTTAATTTAAAATATATTAATTTACCGTCTGTCAATTTAATTAAATTGTAATTAATCAGTTTGATTAGAAAATAAAGCATTATTTAATGATAAAATTATTATAAATTTTGATTTAAAGTATATTAACTTACCGTCTGATAAAGCAATTGAATTGTGATTGATTAAAGAAATAAAGTATTATTTAATAGCAAAATTATTATAAAACTTTGAAATTATAAAATTATATACTAACTCCCTAATAATTTAATTGATTAGAGACATGAATTATTATTAATAACAAATCATTATGAATCTTTGAAATTATAAAATTATATACTTACTCCCTGGTATTTTAATTGAATTGTAATCAATCAGAAAAATAAGGTGTTATTTAATGATAAAATCATTATAAAACTTTAAATTATGAAACTATATCGATATACTCACAAACTAATAATTTAATTGAATTATTATTGATCAGCAATTGATTAAAAAAATAAAGTATTATTTAATAATAAAATTATTATAAAATTTTGATTTAAAATATATTAATTTACCGTCTAATAATTTAATTGAATTGTAATTAATAAAATCATTATTAAATTTTGATTTAAAGTATATTATTAACCTACCGTCTGATAATTAAATTATTTAATCAGTAATTAATTAGTATTTAATGACAAGTACATGAAACTTTGATTTAACCTACCGTCTGGTAATTTAATTGAATTGTGATTGATTAGTAATTAATTAGTAATTAATTAGTAATTGATTAAAGAAATAAAATATTATTTAATAACAAAAATATTATGAAACTTTGAATTAAAGTATATTAACTTACCGCCTGGTAATTTAATTGAATTGTGATTGATCAATGATTGATTAAAGAAATAAAGTGTTATTTAATAACAAAATCATTATAATATTTTGAAATTATAAAACTATATAATTACAAACTGGTAATTTATGATCGATTAGTAATTGATTAGAGAAATGAGGTGTTATTTAATAACAAAATCGTTATGAAACTTTGAAATTATGAAATTATATACTTACAAACTGGTAATTTAATTGAATTGTAATTGATCAGTGATTGATTAAAGAAATAAAGTGTTATTTAATAATAAAAATATTATGAAAATTTGATTTAAAGTATATTATTAACTTACTGTCTGATAATTTAATTGGATTGTGATTGATTAGTGATTGATTAGAGAAATGAAATGTTATTTAATGACAAAATCATTATAAAACTTTGTTTTAAAGTATATTAACTTACCGTCTAGTAATTTAATTAAATTGTAATTGATCAGTAATTGATTAGACAAATGAAATGATATTTAATGATAAAATTATTATGAAATAATGAAATTATAAAACTATATACTTACTTCCTGGTAATTTAATTGAATTGTAATTGATCAATAATTGATTAGAAAATGAGGTTAATGACAAAATTATTATGAAACTTTGAAATTATAAAATTATATACTCACTTCCTAGTAATTTAATTGAATTGTGATTGATCAGTAATTGATTAGAGAAATAAAATATTATTTAATGATGAAACTTTAATTTGAAGTATTAACTTACCATCTTATAATTGAATTGTAATTAATCAGTAAATTGATTAGAGAAATAAAGTGTTATTTAATAATAAAATCATTAAATTGTGAATTATCATTATATACTTACAAACTTATAATTTAATTGAATTGTAATTGATTAGTAATTGATTAAAAAAATGAAATGTTGTTTAATGGCAAAATTATTATGAAACTTTGATTTAAAGTATATTAACTTACATTCTGATAATTTAATTGAATTGTAATTGATTAATAATTGATTAGAAAAATAAAATGTTATTTAATAATAAAATTATTATAAAACTTTAATTTTAAGTATATTTATTAACTTACCGTCTAGTAATTTAATTGAATTGTAATTGATAAGTGGTTAATTAAAGAAATAAAGTATTATTTAATGACAAGATCATTATTAAACTTTAATTTGAAGTATATTATTTTACCGCCTAATAATTTCATTGAATTTTGATTAATCAGCGATTAGAGAAATGAATGTTATTTAATGACAAATCATTATGAAACTTTATAAAACTATATACTCACTCTCTAGTAATTTAATTGAATTATTGTGATTGATCGGTAATTAATTAAAGAATTAAAATGTTATTTAATAACAATGATTATAAAACTTTGAAATTATGAAACTATATACTTACTCCCTGGTAATTTAATTGAATTGTAATTAATCAGTGATTAATTAGAGAAATAAAGTGTTATTTAATAATAAAATTATTATGAAACTTTGATTTAAAGTATATTAACTTACCATCTGGTAATTTAATTGGATTGTAATTGATTAGTAATTGATTAAAAAAATGAAGTATCATTTAATGGCAAAATCATTATAAAACTTTAATTTGAAGTATATTAACTTACCGTCTAGTAATTTAATAATTTAATTGAATTATGATTGATTAATAATTATGAAACTTTGATTTAAAGTATATTAACTATTAACTTACTGTCTGATAATTTAATTGAATTGTGATTGATCAGTAATTGATTAGAGAAATCAAGCATTATTTAATAACAAAATTATTATAAAACTTTGAAATTATAAAACTGTATACTCACTCCCTAGAATTGTGATTGATTAGAGAAATAAAGTATTATTAATAACAAAATCATTATGAAACTTTAATTTAAAAGTATATTAACTTACCATCTGGTAATTTAATTGAATTGTAATTGATCAGTAATTAATTAAACAAATAAAGTGTTATTTCATAATAAAATCATTATAAAACTTTGAAATTATGAAACTATATACTTACTCCCTGATAATTTAATTGAATTGTGATTGATTAGTAATTGATTAGAGAAATTAAGTGTTATTTAATGATAAAATCATTATGAAACTTTGGTTTAAAGTACATTAACTCACTGTCTAATAATTTAATTGAATTGTGATTTGATTAGAAAAATGAAATATTATTTAATAATAAAATCATTATGAAACTTTGATTTAAAGTATATTAACTTACTGTCTGATAATTTAATTGAATTGTGATTGATCAGAGAAATGAAGTGTTATTTAATAGCAAAAATTATTATAAAACTTTGAAATTATAAAACTATATACTCACTTTCTGGTAATTTAATTGAATTGTGATTAACCAGTGATTGATTAAAAAAATAATGTGTTATTTAATAATAAGATTATTATGAAATTTTGAAATTATAAAACTATATACTTACTTCCTGGTAATTTAATTGAATTATGGCAATAATTAATTAAAGTTTTATTTAATAACAAATCATTATAATACTTTTAATCAATATTAAATATACTTACCTTCTAGTAATTTCATTATGAGTTATTAATACCCATGTATCATTTACATTTATTTTTGATAATTTATCTAAGCATGCAAGTGATTCTTCATATTTTTCCATCATAAAATAAGTTTCTCCTTGATATTTTAATGCAAATGCATTATTTGGCTCAAAATCTAATAATTTTGTTAAATTTGCAAGTACTTGTTCATATTTGCCTATAATAAAATAAAATTTTCCTTGACATTTTAATATATATGGAATATTTTGTTCAGTTTCAAATGATTTTGTAAGTGATTCAATCCATTTTTTTTTTAAAGATTCATCAATATCATCATTAGTCATTGCTATTTGTAAATAATATGGAAATAAGTAAATATTGACAAAAATTAGAAGCCGTTATTGGAGTTTTCAAAATTATTGAAATTGGAGTTTTTATGATAATTATAAATAAACACAAAACAGATTTTTAAAAAAAGAAAACAAAATTTTCTAAAAAGGAAATTTATGTAATAATACCAAATATATATGGAATGTTTTGCTCAGTTTCAAATGATTTTGTAAGTGATTCAATCCATTTTTTCTTTAAAGATTCATCAATATCATCATTAGTCATTGCTATTTGTAAATAATATGGAAATAAATAAATATTGAAAAAAATTAGAAGCTGTTATTGGAGTTTTCAAAAGTATTGAAATTGGAGTTTTTATGATAGTTATAAAAACACAAAAAACAAAAACAAAAACAAAAACAAATTTTTTGTGATCATTAAATTTCAATAATTTTGAAAATGACAATAAAATAAAAAATACCAGTGTATTTGAATTTTTTATGGCCAAAATTTCCTTCTATAGATCCATATTGTGATCCCAGTCCAACACAAGGATACAAAATACCTTTCAAATCTTGAAATGCAATTCCTTAAAATATATTATAAAGTATTAATACTAATCAATACTTAAAATAATCAAATCTCAAATATCAGTATTAAAATAATAACTACCTAGATTTACTCCATTCTTAGTAAAGAATACTGTATTGTTTCTAAAGTTTAAGCAGCATCCAATAATATCTCCAGTTGTAAATGATGGTCCATAATCATTGTAACAATATTCATTGTGATTTCCAGGAAAAAAAAAATTTCCATCATCACTATAATAACACCATGAGTTATTATCCAAACCTATAAATATTATAATAATTATTAATAATTTTTGTTTGCTAGATTAATATTAATAAAAATGAAAGATGCAATTACCAGGCATCCTATTTAGCTCAACTTCCTTTGTGCAAAATCCAATTCCAATAATCCTAAAGATAAAATTAAAGCAAATTTTAAGATAATTGATTCTATTTGTTAATATAACAACAATCTGGCCTACAACATACCCATCTTTCTCTGTATCTATAATGTCTACTTCAAAATAAAACAATTTGCATTGTGGAGGAATTGGATTTTTTGTTTTAATTACAACAGAATATTCATCATTTTTATCTGGAGCTTGTATTTAAAAAAAAAATAACATGTAAATTCCATCAAATTTATTTAAAACCTTAATGGTTATATTCCAATAACTTTACCTGTATAATTCACAATAAGTCCATCTGAATTTACACTTAAACGACCAGACTTATCATTAATACTCCATGTAGTTGGTAAATCCATATGATCATGTAAATCTTTATACGGAATATACTGTATATTTGAGGATTGAAATAAATGCTGACTGACTAACGGTAGTTATCCTTTATATTGCGATAGCACAAATAAAGATCGGCAAATTTTTAATTTCAAAAATAATAGTAAAAAGAAATTACATTGTTCGATAACCAGCTGACATGTCACAACAGCACAACAGCCGTCAATCACTAATTAAGTCGTGATCCGTGAGAAATCGGAATAAAATTACTATATTAAAAACAGGTAAAAATAATGAAAACTATCACCATACTTGTCGCCCATATTAAAAAAATGAAATTAAAACAATGCACTTGCCGATTTTTTATTGTTATAATTTCCTTTTTTGCATATGTGTAACAATTAGGCGTATCACAGTTCAACTTATACTTGTTGCCCATATTTAGGGATGGAAAAAGTTCCAAATCGAGCGACTCGAACGGAATTCATAATTAAAAATGCACGTTGCTAACTTGAAAATAACCAAATTTATTTTTTTAAGCGTAAACGAACAACTAAATAAAATAAAACTTGCTGGTAAGATTAGAAATAATCATTACTTTATGTACAGTACTTATTTCATAATGATCATACATTTTAAGCTCCAATGAACATGACTTTCAGTATTTCTGCTAAAATAAAAAAAAATTATGTTTTTAACCATTATAACTCGTTTCGTTAGAATAATTATTTTAATGATTTTTATTTCAATAGTATAGATGAACGTACAGTACTGTACCATCAAAGTCAAAAATGCAATGTGGTAATTGTATTATCTCAATACTGGTATTGTTTAAAGGCTTATTACTAATTTTATCAATCATAAATCATTTTAGGATTGAAGTACAGTACGTTAAGAACAGCAGTAAACAATACATTAATGGTCAATCGCAGTTTAAACGTTAAATAAAAATAAATCCTTTAATTTCTATGGTAGTTTATTCGAATAATTTAGCTCCAGTACATATTGCATTAGCATATTCATTTGGATTATTAACATGAAGCTTTTAATTGTTTCAATAACACTGGTTTTTCTATACTTTTTTTCGTCTATAGTCTTAATAACTAGTCTTCAGATTCGCTAGAAGTCAAGAATTATGAGGTGAAAAAAGTGCCCTGTATGACCTCTTTTCTTTTCTTTTTTGTAGGAACGAATACTTCTGTACGTCCCTGGGTAATGGGCATTTTTTTAAACAATATAATATAAGAACATTCTTTTTATTCAATTTTATAGGAACGGACCTTTCAGAACGTCCCTGGAGGTAATAGCAGGGTTGGTTTTTTTTTTTTAACATTATAATATAAGAACATTTACTAACATTCTTTTTTATTCAATTTTTGTAGGAACGGACATATGTGTTATAGTAATTATCCTAAGATAATTCGGATAATCCTAGGATTTATCCATTTGTAAATTTGCAGATCCGGATTATCCTAGGATATTATCCGTTCAGGGAAAGCTCTACACACCCGTCCTGGTTTGCAGGATAGACCATCACCACCATCAATCAATAGAACATTCAACACATTTCAACGTACTAACCGATTTATTAATACCTTTAAATAACAATTTTTCGAATTTTACATCCTTTTTACTCATTTTGCATCATCCTGTAACTAGGTTATTTTTATTTTATTTTTTTTTCTTTTCTACAATTTAAATATAGAACGCCATTCTACATATTACAGTATATACATTTAGTTTGTCCTAGTAATAGGGCAAAAAAGATTTATACGGCACCTTTTCCCTTTTTATAGCTAGCTACGGATAAGTGTGCTAATAAAAACTTTTTGCTATTGCGAATTTGTCATATAAAAAATTTTTGATCCCAAGAAAATATTTTTTAATCCAGATAGCGAGAGAGTAAAAGAACACGCTGGTAAAATTTTAGGGTTTGATTGTTATCGTTATGGGTGTTGGTATCACATATATTTGTCGATTATTTCAATTATATTGATCAACAGATGCTCTGTTATACACGAAGTTTAAAAAATTGCATATAAAAAATTGCCGATCAAATGATCTATTATGAAATCGTATATTCTATCAAGATTTATCTCTTCTCTTACTTTATATAAACATGTGAATATATTTTTCAAAAGCTTTTCAGCCAATTCTGCTTATTGATTTCCGGAATTAGCATAATTAATTTTCCATATTAATGCCGCATATAAAGAACAATATATATTTTTTGCTTCTCCTTAAAAGAAATAACATGAAACAACAGCTAAATGAAATTAACATCTTATTCCTTTTACCTGTACACAAAATAACCCAATTGAAATATAAACTTTGTGCGACTCGGGTTGCATATGTCTTGATTAACGTCTTGATTGATGATATGCAGACAATATGCGTAAGGCATTACAAATGAAATTTATTTGGAACAATTATTTATTAGAACAGCTATAACATTACTTCTAAAAAGTTTATCGGATTGATCTAAAGATGGGCGTAAAAGCAATATTAGTAACCAGCCGACTTGCATTTTATTGTGATTCTTTGTTGGATAATTAATAATTCAAAAATTGAAACCGAAAAATCTCTTGGCAGAACGCATGATTTCGTTTCTAAATAAACATTATTTAAGGGACATATCTCATTCTGAAAAAGAGCTTCATTCCTCTCAGTTTGTATTGGAATTATTTGTAACATGGAGATCAAGGATAACGAGAAGTAAGAAATTTTCCTTCTCTCGCGAATTGTTTGCATTAATTAATAATTGTTCCTATCCATGATAGATACGTTTATTTGAAGCCCCATAAACAGTGTGAGGTACGTCTGCCTCTTGAGACACTAATGACCGAGCCTGAATATAAGGAAAGAAGGGTTCTGTTTCTTCAAGGCCTTGCTGAAGTTCAACGAAAAGCGCATGGTAATCCTAAATCTTTTTATGCAGTTGCTGGAATCCATGGTCTCCCAAATGTACCTTACAATGAAGATGGTTCCAGAAAAGGTGGATATTGTGAACATAATACTATTTTATTTCCTACCTGGCATAGAGTATATGTCTTATTGCTTGAAATGCTCATAATTGAGGAGGCTCGTTCTATCGTTAAAAATAAGTAAGAGTTCCTTCATTCTTCCAAATTATTTACTATCTATTCGCTTATTTATATTCGTTTTATTTTGCTTCAAGGTATAATGGTAATGAGAAATACAAAAGTGAAGCCGAGAAGATTCGGTTTCCATACTGGGATTGGGCTGGTTCATCCGTTCTTTGTCAAGGAATACCTTCAGTCTTATTTGAAGAATTTGTTTATGTTGTTGATAACAATGATAATACTAAAAAAATCCGGAATCCTCTTCGTGCATACACGTTACCGGTAAATCTTGGAACCTTAGAACTTGTTGGTGATACTTGTAACCCAACACAAAGGCCATACAACCCAGATAAGATTCATTACCCTTATACACCAGTTGGATTTGCAACCGTCAGAAATCCAGACCAAAATTACCTTTCCAATAAAGATAGTACTAGTCTTAAAGTTATCACTTGTTGCTCCTCCACATTTCGTCCAAGTCTTTACGAAATTTTTGATAATGTTGATGAATGGAAAAAATTCAGCAACCCTGGTTCATCGGATGACCCACCCGATTTTGAAGATTATAAGAATTATACATCAATTGAAGGCGTTCATGATGTTGTTCATGAAGCAATTGGTGGAGATAGCGGTCATATGGCATTTGTTGAAACTGCGGCGTTTGACCCCATATTTTTCCTTCAGCATTCAAATGTGGATCGCTTTACTGCCATTTGGCAAGCTGTTTATACCGAGAGTTGGATTGTTGAAGAAGAGGATACCCGTCGTGGTAAAATCAACGAAGATACTGAGCTTAAACCATTTCTTAAATCTCCTAATAAATATTGGACCTCAAAGGAAGCTAGGTGAGCCTTTACAACAAGTTTTAATTTAAAAATTAATTTGACAATTCTCATCATTTTTTTGTTTAAAAACAGATACGTTAATGAGCTCGGATACACTTATCCTGAACTTGAGTTAGGTCTAACATCGGAAGAACTTAAAAGTTATATTAAAGAACAATACCAACCCGTTAATTTTTCGTAAGTATTGTTTTGTACTATCTGTATCTATTTCCCTAATTTTAAATATAATAATTATTTATATTACAATTCTCAAACAGTAAACAAAGATACAAACTCGCTATAACCGTCATGAAGCATAAAGTTGGTTCGCCATTTCAAATTATGGCATTTATAGATTTGCCAACCGACTCAACTTCAACTTCTATTACAAGTCCTAATTTCGCTGGTTTCATATCAATATTTGCTCGTAATAGTGAGACAATTAGTGATTGTGCAAATTGTGAAGCTTATCCAAATGTGTTGGTGAATGGCAGCATTGACATTACTGTATGCTTGCAAAGGCTCGGGCTTATTGGTATGATAGATGGGGATTACTTCAAACCCTCTTTGAATGAACGAATTACTCTTGTTACCGTGTTGAAGGATGGAAGTACAATAAGAAATGAAATGGCTGGTTTAAATTACCCTGTGCGTTGTTGGAAATTAGACTATACTGATACTGATCGTAAGAAACATAAGAAATTGCCAAATTATGAAATTATAGATGTAATTAACCAAAAATCTCACGGTTTATTAAAGGTTGCGTTATAGATAATATGACATGTGATGGAATCTTGTCGAATTTCAACTGCCCTTAAATCGCTTAAATCAACAGTTCAACTTTACCCACTTCGAATATATAAGTTTATCTATTATGACATAACATTCGCTTAAATTTTTATGGAGGGACGTCGATGTAAAGAACCACCTTCCGACCATACATTTTATTATAAACTAGATGATAAAATTTTTTATCAAGTAACTTGCAGGTTGATTTCACATTCATTAATTGCCCAATACATCATGGTGGAACGATTTCACGACGACATTATATCCAGTTGTTTCATTTTTTGAATTAAAATATCTGGGATTGATAAATAAACATTTTTAATTCTGAGTGTAGAAATATATCATTAGAAAGATCTTTGTCTGAATTAACCGAAAATGTCATTTTTTACCCAATTTATTATGTCAAATTTTCTATAATTCACTTTCGAATAAATTGTTCCGTTTTTTCAATTCATTGTTTTTGATCGTTTATTATTAAAAATTGTACATAATAAAATAAGACAGGAATGATACTTTCGGTTAATTCAGACCAAGTTCTTTCTAATGATACATTTCACCCCGAAATTCGACATTTTATTTTTCGATTATTTTTCGCTGCGTAATTTCCAATTCCTACTAGAATTACTTAATTTTGGCGATCAATTTCATTATTACCCGTAGAAAATAATACGAAACTTCTGAACGTAATATCCTTTG
>WNFZ01005130.1_pt1 | contig 18813 bp, 13 predicted proteins | sample 5400081 | NCBI WGS metagenome assembly WNFZ01 (sample SAMN13153365, study PRJNA577476) | soil metagenome | isolation source: 80 cm soil or saprolite under grassland replicate 1 | place: USA:California | collected 2016-06-15
GGCTACGCTGCCCGCTCCCCCGCCCGTTTCCGCTCCCCCTGCGTCAGCGCCGATGCTCGCATCGGTCGGTGAACCGCCGCCGCCACCTGCACCGCCGTGCCCACCCATACCGCCAGCGCCTCCGTTCGGGGTGGATGTGTCCACGGAGGCGTCAACGGCTGCATCGCGGCGAGCCACTCCGTCGTTTTCCGCGTCGATGACGGCACGATCCTGCCCGCCCCGCCCGTCGTGACTACCACCGTCGTCGCCGCTCGGCCCGCCGCAACCCGCGAGGAGAACGATGAACGATGCGAGCGCAACACCCGAGCGAACACCCCGGAACACGATGCGACAAGAGTACCACCTCGAGATGCGCCGGAATCCTCGCATCCGCCCGGCCGCGAATCACGCCTCAAAGGCGGAGAGGAACATCGACCGTCACGTTCGGACCGCTCTCGCACCCCGCACGACGTAGCCCGGCGCCGCTGGCCCGAGCTGGAACAGAGGGTCCACTATCGACACGGCGTGCTCAAACGGTGGGTGAAACTGGGGGTACTCCGCGTAGCTCGAATAGTCCTTGAACTCTAGTCCGATGCCCGCGGCGTCGAACGCCTGCGGATCGATGTAGGCCTTCGCGGCCGGGCCAGAGATGTAGTGGCCGGCGCCGACCTGCTTGAGCAGGTTCAGGAGCCGATCCTGTTTCGCGCCCTCGGCGTTGAACTGTCGCGAATCGATGAACTCGGCACGCAGCCCGAGAAAGTTCGTGGCGATTTCGCGGATCAGATAGTGGTTCAATTCGGACAGCGTCGCCCACGTCCGCTTCAAGTACGCGTCCTCGAAGAACGAGCGGTACCGTTCGAAATGCGGCGCCTTGCGGTAGTTCTGTTCGATCGTCTTGAAGTGCTTGGCCTGCCAGCGGGGCTCCTCCAGCTTCACCTCGCAGACCAGCCGATCCAGACTCTGCCCGACCGGGACAGTGATCCACTCGCTCCCGTTCGGCGTCTTGATCCTGTTGCGGTTGCGCCAGTCGTTCTTCGTGAACTGGACGTCGTCGTAAAAGACGAAGACGTCGGCCTCGCTGATCAGATCGAAGTAACCCTTCCAGGGCAGGTAGTTGGACTGGTTGACGACGACGCGCGGCCCGCTCACTTGTAGACCGCTCCCGCCTTGACGAACGCCCGGTCGGGCACCTCCCGGTGGTCGACGACGACCGACCCGGCGCCGAGGAAACAGTGCGCGCCAGTCGCGACGAAACCGCACACGATCGCGCCGGGGGACAGGAAGCAGTTGGCGCCGATTCGGCTGTCGTGGCTGACGATCGCGCCCGGCCATAACACGCACAGCGCACCGATCTCCGCGAACGCATCGACGTTCGCGCCGGCCATCAGGATGGCGCCTTCGCCGATCTGCGCGCCCGGCGCGACGATCGCCGTGGGATGAACCAGCGCCGGGGTGGCGTAACCATCGCCGCGAACCCGCGTCCACACCTGGTGGCGCGCCTGGAGGTGCTTGTACCCGATCGCGATCGCCATCCCGACGCCGTCACCCGGCGGGTGCCTGCGCCGCGCGGCGGCGTAGTCGCCGACGACGCCCTCGCCGTCCGGGCTGACGTCGTCGACGAAGCCGAGCGCCTCGTGACCGCAGGCGCGGACCAACTCACGCACCAGCCGGCCGAAGTCCTTCGATCCGTAGATCAGCAACTTCACGATGCTGCCGACTTGCTGGCGGGCACATACGTGCCGTATCCCGCCGTCTCCTTGATGTGGCTGAACGCCGCCGGCGCCGTGTAGTCGAACTCGGGAATCAGCTTGTGCTCGTCGACGCGCCCGGAAGCGGTCTCGAGCCGGAAGCGAGACACCGGCACGAAGTCGAACCCTTTGGCTCCCTTCTGGATCGCGACGTACTCGAACTCGTAGGTCCCATCGCCGATGCTGCGGGCGTACTCGACGAGCTTGCGCTCGAACAGATCGCGCTTGCTCTGGAAGTACTTCAGCGTCGTGAACACCGTGGTGACGGCGATGGACTCCGTCACGTGCAGGTAGCGGAGCTTCCAGCCCAGGCCGCGCAGGTTCGCGTAGGAGTATCCGGTCTCCTCGTCGGCGATCGCCTTGGTAGCGCCGGTCGCGGGATCGACCTCCCGGATCCGAATGAAGAAATTCGTCACGTCCGGCGTGAACACGCGCCACATGATGATCGGGACCCAGTTCTGGTACCAGGTGAACAACCGCTGGAACGGCTCCGGGAACTTCCGGGTGAGAAACAGGTTCGTGTACTGCATTACCTTCACGAACGGCAGCACCGCGACGTAGATCCAGCAGAGCGCGACCAGCGCCGATACGACGACGTGGGGAAGCGCGACCTGGGTGAAGTCCCTCGCGACCGCGCTGCCCACCAAACTGACCCCGAGGTCGGGAAAATACGGCAGGGGCACGATCATCATGAGCGCGGCGAGGCGTCCCAGTCGCACCATGAAGATCAGGTAGAAGAATGCGCCGGCGCACATGAGCCCGCCGACCCAGCCGAGCGGCGCGTACAGCGGAGACAACGCAAGCAATACACCCATCGTCACCTGGGACAGCGCCGCGTTCGTGTTCTGGGCGCGCAGTAACAGGTTTCGCGGATTCACGCGCTGAAAAAACCGCCAGTGATATCCCCAAATCGGATTGGCGAGGCCGTATTCCATTCCCTCGCCCTTGAGGTATCCGGACAGCGACTTGTAGGTACCTGAGCACGCGAGCACGACCCCGAAGTCGACGCGAAACATCGTGTACAGCGCGCCAGCGAACCGTGCCGATGGATCGAAGGTTCGCGCGATCTCGAACGCCAGGATGTACAGCAGCGAAAAATGCGACATGAAACCGGGCGCGCCGCCACCGCGGAACAACGTCTTCCACCTGCCCTTGATGTAGATCCGCCGAAACAGCGGAAACAGAACGGCGGCGCCGGCGACCGGATAAACCCCGAACAAAAGCGACAACGAGGCGAGCGCCCAGACACAATAGACGGCCACGCGGATCGGCGTCCGCTCGAGAAAGGTCCCCTTCCAGTAACCGGGGCCGAGGCATGCGCGTGCGTAAGGAAGAAACGCAATCAGGTCGAGCAGGAACAACGCGGCGGCCAGTTGCCGAAACAGCAGGTAGTTGTTAACCATGTTGCGTCTCCCACAGCGCGAACATCAGAAGGTTCCAAACCTTCTTCCCATCGGAGAAATCGCCGCTCGCGTAGAAGCGGTCCAGTAGATCGCTGACGGGCGCGACGTCGAGGAGGCCGAGGCGGTTGAACCCCGCTCCCCGCAGGTGTGACAGCGTGAAATCCTTCATTTCGCGCGCGATCCAGTAGACCGCGGGCTCGACGAAGCCCTCCTTGCGACGCGTGACCAGATCCTCTGGCAGGTAGCGTCGCGCCATTCGCTTGAGCACGTGTTTCGTCTCGCCGGCCCGAATCCGGTGGCTCGACGGAATCGAGAAAGCCCACTGCACGAGCCGGTGGTCGAGGAAGGGGGTCCGCACCTCGAGCGAATGCGCCATCGACAGCACGTCGGAGTAGTTGAGGATCTGGTCGACAAGCAGGTTGCGGCAATCGAATTCCAGCATCCGCGCCAGCGGATCCGATGCGGTCAGATCCGCCTCTCGCGCCGCGAGCATCTCGAACAGGCGTCCGCCGCGATAGGATGTCGGCCGCAACAGACGAGCGATCTCATCTTCGCGGAAGACTCCGAAGCGATCGACGATCCGCGCAAACGACTCGTCGGCGACCTCGCGTACGAACCGCGCCTCTGCCTCGGGGAGACGCGCCAGCACCGATTCGTCGCGCGTGCGGCGGAACTCGTCCAGCGCGGCGCTCACCCGGTGGAGAAAATAGGATCCGAACAGCTCGTCGGCCCCATCGCCACTCAGTGCGACCTTTACCTGCTTGCCCATCACCCGCGAAATGAACCAGTTGGAGATCACCGCGGAGTTCGGCTGCCCGTAGTGCGCGACGATCCGTGGCAACTCCGACATGAGCAGTTCGGGCGTCAGCGTCACCTCCGTGTGGCGCGTACGGTAGCGCTCTGACACGAGCCGGGCGTATCGACGATCGCTGCTCTTCTCGTTGATCTCCTGATCGTAGACGAGGCAGTACGTTCGGAGCGGATTGCTGCTGAGCTGCGACGCCAGCGCCACGACGAGGCTCGAATCGACGCCGCCGCTCAGGAACGCGCCGACTTCGACATCGGCGCGCATGCGCAACCGGACCGCGTCTGTGAGCAGCGCCTCCAGCTGGCGCGCCGCGTCCTCGACCGCGGTCTCGCCGTCGTCGCGTTTGGTCCCAGAGGCGGCGGTGGGAAGTTGCCAGTAGCGACGAACCTCGACTTCTCCGGTCGCGACCTTGAGACGCAGGTAGCTCGCGGGCGGCAGCTTGGCCACACGTTCGTCGATCGACCGGTCGGACGGCGTCGCTTTCTGACTCAGGTACCAGGCCAGGGCGTCGACGTCCACGTAGGCTCGAGACGTCTCGAGCCCGAAGACGGGAAACTCGCTCGCGAACTGGAATGGGCGATCGCCGTCAGCGCGCCGGTAGAAGAGGGGCTTCTTCCCAAGACGATCCCGGACGAGGAACAGGTCTCCCGATCGCGCATCGTGAAGCGCGATCGCGAACATCCCGACGAGGCGCTCGACAAACCGAATCCCCATCTCTTCATAGAGGTGGGCGATGACCTCGGTGTCGGAGGTCTTGGCTTCGAGGCGATAGCCCTTTGCAATCAGCTCCGCGCGCAGCTCGAGATAGTTGTAGATCTCGCCGTTGAAGACGACGGCGATGGTCCGGTCGGCGTTGAACTTCGGCTGCTTCCCGAGTGCGAGGTCGACAATCGATAAACGGCGCATGCAGAGGTGCACCCGATCGCCGGCGTCGTGGAAGAACCCGTCGTCGTCCGGTCCACGGTGAACCATCCTCCCGGCCATCGCCTCGAGCTTTCCCGGGACTTGGTCCCCGACGTATCCGGCGATTCCGCACATGTCAGTCGTCGAACCCGAAGCGATCGTAGATCAAGAACGCGGGACGGTTTTTGGTCGCGATGAAGATCTCGCCGATGTACTCGCCCAGGAGCCCGATGAACACAAATTGAGCGCCTGCGAAGAACGCGAAGAACGTGGCTAGCGTGGTGAACCCCGGCGCGATGGCGCCGTCCGAGAGCACGTAGCGGGCGAGAATGTAGGTTCCGTAGCTGAGCGAGCTGGCGCACACAATCAACCCGGTGATGGTCGCCAGCCGGATCGGCTTGGTCGAGAAGCTGACCACCCCGGTCACGGCGTGACGGATGAGGCGACCGAGCGAGTACCCCGATCGCTTGCGCTCGATCATCTGAACGTCGACGAACCCGATCGGCAGTCCAATCCAGGAGGCGAACCCCCCCAGAAACGGGCGCTCGTTGAACGAGCCCAAGTAATCGACGTACCTGCGGGTCATGAGCCGCATCGATGTGGCGTTGTCGGGGAGCTTGTATTCCGAGAGCAGATTGAAGGTCGCGCTGAAGGCCCGAGCCCCGAGATTGCGGATAGGGCTGCCGCGTCGGTTGACCCGCCTACCGACCACGATCTCGAAGTTACCGTCGAGCATTCGGGCGGCGAACGCCGGGATGTCTTCCGGGCTCTCTTCCAGGTCCGCATCCAGGAAAAGAACGTAGTCGCCTCGCGCGTGCCGCATGCCCACGGTCAGCGCCGTGTGCTGGCCGAAGTTCCGCACCAGCGAGATCACACGAACGTTCTTGTCCTGTTCGGCCAAGAGCCGCAGGACCTCCCGCGACCCATCGGGGGAGCCGTCATTCACGAACACGTGCTCATACGACCGGAACATGTCGCCCGCGATCTTCGAGACACGGCGCGCGAGCTCGGCGAGCGTGTCCTCGTTCCGGTACACGGGCGTGACGATCGTGAGCATGGCGTCCTTGAAGGCGCGCATGGGGCGCATTCTATTGGGACGTCCACGCCGCGGCGAGAAGAAGGTGCGCCTGGGCAATCCCGCCGGGACCTCGTACGATGGCGCGTCATGCTGGATTTGGCGCAAATCAGTGGGGGGCTACGCCGGGGCGACCAGGGCATCTGGGAGCCGCTCGCGGGCGACCCCAACCATCAGCTCAGCTTCCCCACCGGGGGGCACGCCGAGTGCCTGCAGGTAGAAGACCGCTCTTTCTGGTTTCGCCACCGAAACGCTTGCCTGCTGGAGACCGTTCGCCGCCTTCCTCCGGCGGGGGCGATCTTCGAGCTTGGCGCTGGAAACGGATTCGTGGCGGCGGCTTTCGAGAAGGCTGGCTTTCCGTGTGTGGCCGTCGAGCCCGGCGTCGAAGGGGCGCACAACGCGCGTTCGCGTGGAGTCGAGACGGTGGTCTGTTCGACACTGGAGGCGGCATCGTTCCGACGCGGATCGCTCCCAGCGGTGGGGCTGTTCGACGTCGTCGAGCACATCGAGCAAGACGAACCGTTCCTGGCAGAGGTGGTGCGCGCGCTCGCGCCCGGCGGACGCATTTACGTGACGGTGCCGGCTTATCGTTGGCTCTGGTCCGACGAGGATCGCATCGCTGGGCACTACCGGCGCTACACGCTCGGGCGCATTCGCGCCGACCTGGCGAGAACGGGCTTGCTGGTCGAGTACGCGACCTACTTCTTCATGCCCTTGGTGTTGCCGGTGTTCCTCATGCGAACGCTGGCGGGGAAGCTCCGCCGAAAAGCCGGCGCGCCGTCCTCTCGCGCAGTCGAGCAGCATCAATCGGCCGAGGGGCCTTTTGCGGTCGCCATCGTTTCAGCGCTCGAGCTCGAGCGACGTTGGCTCCGCCGCGGAAAGCGCGTGCCAATCGGCACCAGTTGCCTCGTGGTTGCGCGCAAGCCGCCCGCGCCGAGCGCCTAGGCGGAGGCGGCTCGACGGGCCTCAGGTCGGGCTTCGCCCGCCCCGACGGCGGCCACCGATCGCTTCTGCCCGATCACGCCCAGCAGCTGCCCGAGCCGAAGGCTGTCCTTGAGCGTCGGGATCGCATACTTCAGCTCCGGCGGACAGTAAGGCCATGCGTTGATGTATTTTGGATCGTCAAAGCCGGCGGCCTTGAACCAGCTGAAGACCTCTTCGACCGTGTGCTCGTGGTGATAGCGCGGCGCGTACCAGTCATAAAGGCAGCACTTCCTGATCTCGTGTGTCTTCTGCAACGAGAACCAGAAGAAGCGCTTCCAGAACACGCCGTTTGGCACGTAGCTCAAGTAACTCAACGCGCCGCAGACCTTGTCCATCACGGGAATCGGCAACTTGTTCATGACCGACCGCCAGAAGGTGTCTGACATTCGCAGCGGCAGCGCTGCTTGGCGAAATAGCGCCACGTAGAATGTGCCGCCCGGCTTTACGAGGTCGGGGAGGTTGTCGAACGATTTCTTGGTGTCCGGGGTGTGGTGAAGGACGCCATGGCTATAGACGATGTCGAACGACGCGGGCTTGAAGGGCTGCTGATTCACGTCGCACTGGATGAAATGTGCGTTCTTCATCTCGCGACAGAGCTCGAACGCCTTCTCGACCGCGATCGAATAATCGAGGCCGATGAACGTCTTGCACTTCGGCGCCACAATCCGAGCGAGGCGTCCACCTCCGCAACCCGCGTCAAAGATGGTCTTGCCCGCCAGGTCGGACGGCTTCAAATCGGTGATCTGAAAAAACTCGAATTCATCCTCATCGCGCAGCCAGGAGTACGTCGTCCACTGATGTCCGAAGGAGTCGGCGTAGACCTTTCGCAGCTCGCTCTCGGTCTTCATTCCGTCGATCATCCGGGGAATCCCTCCGACGATCGGAAAGTCGACGCCACAGCGCGCGCAGGAGATGACTCCCGACATAATCTCCCCGTCGTCGGCACGCTGCTGCGCGCGAAGAGAGAAGCTGCCCCCGCAGCTCCGGCAGGCGATGAAATCCAGTAGGGCATCCTTCATGGCGGCGGAATCATACTGACCGATCGCCCGGCCGCAACTGCAAAGGTCGCTCAGCTCTTGGCGACCCGTTCCCAGACCTCCCACCCCGATGTCCGGTGCGTCTGCCGGTATGAGGCCGCCAACCGCGACTTCAGCCGTGCGATGAAGACCTGGCGCGCCGCCGTGCCAGCGGGGCCGTCGGTCGGGTCATCGAATAGGACCTCCCCCGGGGCATGCGCCTCGATCCATTCGGCCGAGCGATTGAAATCGTCCATCGTGAATCCCTCTACGTAGGGATCGCTGAAAGGAAGATTTGGGATGACGCCACTGACGAGAGGCACCAAGTAGGTGTTGCTGCTGAAGTAGTACAGAGGAACGACCTTGGCGCGCGCCCGCACGTACGCCGCACGCCGACGAACCGCGTCCGCATAGGCCGGGTCCAGTCGCACGTCCGACACGATCTCGGCGGGGGCGCGCCGGCTCAATCGAAGCGCATTGAGATTGTCGCGCAATCCGCTCAAGACGATCGGCAGACCGTTCGCGACAACGAACACCAAGATCGCGGCGCCCAACGCGACGTGACGCTGGCGAAGCGCCGCCAGGTAGCGCTTGAATCCGTCAGCCCGCAGCATGTCAATCACAGAGAAACCAAACAAGAAGCTCAGCGTCCACAAGTTCCAGGGGTGAGGACGATTGGCGAAATAGCCGAACCAAACCAAGGTGGCGACCGCTATCGACAACGACACGCGCTGACGAGACGTGAGCGTAGACGTCGACATGGACAGAAAGACAGCCACGAAGAGGGCCTGCGCGAGGATCACGATCCAGGCGACGCCGAAGTGGATCCGAAGCCCTCCGTAGCCGGACGCGAAGCGAGTCAGAGCGTAGCTGCCACCGTCGGCGTACGGCGACGGGATATAGCCCAACACCAGCCTGAAGACGACGATGAACGCTGCCGGCAAAACGCCGGCGGCGAGTGCGAATACAGCAAGGCCCCTCAGAATTGACGCCCACCGGCGCGGCTTGGGCCAGTAGAACGTCAACAAGTACGTCAAGTACGCGATTGTCAGAACGATCCCCGTCTCGGGATTGAACAGAAGGAATCCCCCCGCGGCCAGGCCGAGAATCATCGCGACCCGCCGCTGTCGTTCGCGAATCGCTATGAGGACGCAAATGCCCCACGGCAGACCGGCGAATCGCCAACCCGACTGGTTGGGGCAGAACACGCTGATATGAAGGGTGTGCACGTACGCGAGCACTGGCAAAAACGCTATCGTCGTCGGTAGAAGGCGCTTGCCGGCCCAGAGCCAAAAGGACAGGAAGGCTCCGACCGCAAAGACAACTTGCATCAACTGGATCAGGCGGATGTGGTCTCCGAAGCTCAGGAGACCGCGTGCTCTTTCGACCGTCGCGAGCACGAACGGGGTGACCATGCCGTAGTGGGGCATGACGTTCGCGAACAACCGACCGCCTTGAGACAAGCGATCGCCCGGCGACACGATGATGCTGTAGTGAACCTCGGTCTGGTCCGCGGCTACTGCTCCGCTGCTGGAAAGGTCCGGCGGGAGAAGCAGACCAGGGACGACCATCAGGGCCGACGACAGCACGACCCCGATGAGTATCGATCTCCTGAACCAGACCCTGTCCGCGCAGCGCGCTCCAAAATAAAGGAGACCGCCTGTAGTCACCAAACTCGCGATGACCCACTTGAATTTCGGCAGCGCGAGCAACGACAGGACGACGATCAAAGGAGGGAAGGCGATGGAACTGGCGCGCCAGACCGCAGTTCCCGGACGGACCCGGGCCGCAACCCGGCGGACTAGGTCGGGCGCGCCACCCGAGACCGTCAGGGCCGTCATCGCCGCTGCCGTCGCGAGGAGCAAGAGCTCGTGCACGCGGCGCTGTCGTGTGCTGTCCTCGAAGTATCCGGCGTTTTCAGGCAACGGGAGCTGGGCGGTCGGGATCGGGGAGACGGGCAGCAGGGCGGCAGTCAGCGCAACCAGGCCGATCGCGAGGCTGATGACGATCGCAGCCGCGACGCGCGCTGTCGCATCGCTCGTGGCCGATTCGTCCGCGTTCATGCTCCCTCCACTAGCCGAAGCGCGGGGCAGGCGCAACGGCCACGCCTCCGTCGTGGCCATGCAGCGGGGCGCCGGGTTGGCGATGGCCCGCAGAAATGCTAGGGATCGAGGCCGCCGAGCGAACCGAGTCGATGATCCCGTTCAACAAGGCGAAGCGCTGGGGCAAGGAGCTCGAGTATGTGCTCCAGGCGATTGGCCAAGGACACATCTCGGGAGACGGCACCTTCACGAAGCTGTGTCATCGGCTTCTTGAAGAGGTGCTGGGCGTACCGAAAGTCCTGCTGACCACTTCGTGCACCCACGCGCTCGAAATGGCGGCGTTGCTGCTGGATGTCGGGCCCGGAGACGAGGTCCTCGTGCCGTCGTTCACGTTCGTCAGCACGCTGAACGCGTTCGTCCTGCGCGGCGCGCGGCCGGTCTTCGTCGACGTCCGGCGCGACACGCTGAACATGGATGAAACGCTGCTAGAGCAAAGGATCACGCCGCGCACGAAGGCGATCGTCCCGGTGCACTACGGCGGCGTCGGATGCGAGATGGACAGCATCATGGCGATCGCCGCAGAAAATGGCATCGCGGTCATCGAGGACAACGCGCACGGGTTGTTCGGGCGCTATCGCGGGCGGTATCTGGGAACGTTCGGCCAGATGGCCACCCAGAGCTTTCACGAAACAAAGAACTTCACCTGCGGTGAAGGTGGCGCGCTTCTGATCAACGATCTTCGGTACGCCGACCGCGCCGAAGTGATTCGAGAAAAGGGGACGAACCGCGCTCAGTTCTTTCAGGGAATGGTCGACAAATACGGATGGGTCGACGTCGGTTCGAGCTACCTGCCGTCGGACATGCTGAGCGCCTTCTTGTTCGCGCAGCTCGAGGCACGCGCGGAGGTGCAGGCGAAGCGCCAGCACGTCTGGAATTACTACAACGCCAACCTGCGCGAATGGGCGCACGCGAATGGCGTGACGCTGCCGGCGGTGCCGGATCACTGCGAGCACACGTACCACGTCTTCTATTTGTTGCTCCCGACTCCCGAGCGGCGGCAGGCGCTGATCGCCCACCTGAAAGAGCGCGAGATCCACGCGGTCTTCCACTACCTGCCGCTTCACCTCTCGAAGATGGGTCTCCGGTTCGGCGGCAAGCCTGGTGATTGCCCGGTGACGGAGGATGTGAGCGGGCGCCTGCTCAGGCTGCCATTCTTCGGTGATCTGAGCGACGACGACCTCGCCCGAATCGTCGCCGCTGTTCAGGCGTTCCAGTGCTGACAAGCACTTTTCTGTGTCGAACCGCGGCCTTGCACCCTTGCGCGTGCAGCTGCCGGTAGGCTAAAGTACCCCGGTGAATTCGCCCGCCGACAACCCGGCAGCCGCCGACGCCCTGGGCGAAAACTCCGAATCAAAAATTGATTTCCGGAGTTACTGGCGCACGGTTCGCAAGCGCTGGCCGTTCGTGGTGCTCTCCGTAATCATCAGCACCGTCATCGCGTTCGTCTTCACGTACCGGCAGCCGAAGATCTACGAGGCGACCTGCCAGATCATCATCGAGCCGATGGCCCCCCAGATTCTGCCTGGATCCAAGGACGTCGTGGAGCTCGGCACCGGGACATTCTGGGCGAACAAGGAATTCTACGAGACGCAATACCGCATCATCCAGTCGACGTCGGTCGGGCAGCGGACGGCCGAAAAGCTGGGGCTTCAGTACGACCCGGACTACGCGGCGTCCAGCCAGGACCTCACGGTCGTGGGGCGAATTCTGGCGTCACAGCTCTCGATCAAACCGCTCAAGGATTCTCGCGTCGCCCTGATCACCGTCGCGGATCGCAAGCCGCAACGGGCCGCCCTGATCGCGAACACGATCGCCGACACGTACATCGAGCACAATCTCGATCACAAGCTGGAAGGTGCGCGCTCGGCGATGGCGTGGCTCGCCGAGCAGGAAAGCGAGCTGAAGCGCGAGCTCGAAGGCTCGGAGATGAAGCTTTACCAGTTCAAGAAGGATCGCAACCTGCTGGCCGTCAGCCTCGACGACAAGCAGAGCATGCTCAGTCAGAACTTGGTCAACGTGAACGGGAAGCGCGAAGAAGAAGATGATCCAGCGGGCGCGTAGCAGCATCGCGGACGAGGAGACGTTGCCCGAAATTCGCGACAATCAGATGATTACGTCGCTGCGCCAGACGTACTTCCAGCAGTCGAAGGAATACAGTGACCTGTCCTCGCGATACGGCCCCGAGCATCCGAAAATAAAGGCGATCTCGGCGCAGATGGCGAGCACGAAGAAGGCGTACGAGGACGAAATCGATTCAGTTCTCTCGGCTTTCGAGAAGACGTACCAGCAACACGTCGATAACGAGCGATCTCTAAAGGCGCTCATGGAGCAGCAGAAGAAGGAGGCCATCGAGCTGTCCAAGATCGAGGTCGACTACAAGCCGCTCCAGCGGTCTTCCGAGCAGAACTCGAAGATGTACAGTCTGATCGCGGCCCGCCAGAAAGAGATCGACATCACCGGCCCGATGAAGACGAACAACGTCCGCGTGCTCGAGCGGGCGATCGTCCCCGGCGCGCCGGTGCGGCCCAAACCGGTTCAGAACTTGATGATCGGGCTGATGATGGGCCTCGGCGTCGGGATTGCGCTGGCGTTCGCCATCGAAGCGCTCGACAACACGCTGAAGACTCAGGCCGACGTCGAGCAATTCTTGGGCGTGCCCGTCCTCGGTCTGGTGCCGGTGATCGGGGCGGCGGCCGGCGCGGAGGCCGTGCAAGCGCAGGATCACCTGCGTGAGCGCGATCTGGGCGTGTTCCTCGATCCCAAGTCCGTCGCCGCGGAGTGCTGCCGTTCGATCCGAACGAACATCCTGTTCATGTCACCCGATCGACCGCTGCGAACGATGGTCGTCACAAGCCCCAGCCCGCAGGAAGGCAAGACGACCACCGCCATAAACCTCGGCGTGACGATGGCAGAGGCTGGCGGTCGCGTGCTCATCGTCGATACGGACATGCGCCGGCCGCGCTTGCACCGGTCGTTCGGTGTACCGAACCAGACCGGCATCTCGACGGTCATCGTCGGCAAGGCGACTCTCGAAGAGGCAATCAAGCGGACCGACGTGCCGAATCTCGATGTGCTGACCTGCGGTCCCGTCCCGCCGAATCCATCAGAGCTTCTCCACACCGATCGCTTCAGGGCGGTTTTGGCGGACTGCGCCAAGCTGTACGATCGGATCATCCTGGACTCGCCGCCCACGTCGGCGGTGACCGATCCGGCGGTGCTGGGCAACCTCACAGACGGCGTGGTCCTGGTCGTGAAGGCGGGCGAGACGACGCGCGACTCGGCGATGCATGCGAGGCGGCAGCTCGCCTCGGCGAAGGCGCGCCTCTTCGGCGTGGTCGTGAATGCGATCGACTTCTCCAACCCGGCGTACGGGTACGAGTACTACTATCGAAACTACTACCGGTACGGATACACCTACGGGAACGGTCCGGAGCAGAAGCCCTCGCCGCAAAGCTAGCGGGCACGGCTTGTGCCACAGCTAGACCGCACCGCTACCGCGCACGTTCGATTGGGCGTTACCTTCGACCGAATCCGTCAGGCGTGCGGTTCGACGCTATGGATCGCGCGCGCAGGAACCGAAACCGCCCTGACGAGCTCGAGCGCGTCACCGAGGTACTCGCAGAAGATGTCCACGGCGATCTCGGTGTCACGATCGATCTCCTGGCGACCGTCGGTCCAGCCGAGCTCCAGGCTTCGTTCAACCTTGCCGCCCGGTACTGCGAAGCGGCCCCGGAGCGGCTCCGCGGCTCCTTCAGCCGACTCCTGCCCGTAGCGAAATACCGGCGTGGGCGTCGCCGTCGGTTTCCCTGCGTCCTCCGACGTCAAACTGGCGCTCGTCGCCCCGAGCGTCTGCGCCGCTTCGATCACGACCTGCCAGATTTCGTCCGTCGTTCGCAGCTGCCGCAGCCGCCGCCCGAGCGGGCGCACCGCGGACAACAGCGCACGGTTCCGCTTGCGGTCCGCGGAAGAGGCGGAAACGCGATCGAATCGCATGTAGCCGAGGGAACGTAGAAAAACAATGGCCACGAGCGCGAGCACGAGCAACAGGAGCGCCGCTTGGCTGCTGTTCGCGTACGTGAGGATCAAGGACGCCGCGCCCAACAAGATGCAGAAACCGTAGAGGACCAGCACCGTCTGTCGGTGGCTCAGGCCCAACGCCATCAGGCGATGGTGAATATGCTCTCGATCAGCCTGGAAGAGCGGCCGGCCGCGGATGGCGCGACGGCCGATCGCCAGCAGCGTATCCAGGATCGGCAGTCCCAAGGCGATGCCGGGAATCAGCACGGCGACGGCCGTCGACGCCTTCTGATTGGTCTGGATCGCGGTCGAGGCCAGGACGAAGCCGAGAAACATGCTCCCGGTGTCGCCCATGAAGATGGATGCCGGGTTGAAGTTGTAGAACAGGAACCCGACGATCGCGCCGGCGAGCGCCGACGAGAAAAGCATCATCAGGGGATGCCCGCGCTGGATCGAGATCAAGAAGGTGATGATGACCGCCACCAGGGCCACGCCGCCCGCGAGCCCGTCCAGACCGTCGATCAGATTCATCGCGTTGATGACGCCGACGATCCAAAGCACCGTGAACGGAAGGCTCACCCACCCGAGCGCTATCGGCTCGCCGAGCGGGTTCGCCAGCTCTCCGACCCTGAAGCCCAGCCGATACAGAAGCCCGGCGACCATGAACTGCACCAAAAACTTCTTCCAGGCGTTCGCCCCACGCAAATCGTCGTAGAGCCCGAGCGTCGCGATGGCGATGCCTCCGACAAACAGGCCGATCACATGCTCGCGCTCGGCGAGGAACAGGTGCCCCACCTCCGTCTGGAACAGCAGGAGGGCCAGCAGAGGCGCGAAGAACGCCAGCACGATCGCGATGCCGCCCAGACGTGGAATCGGCTGGCCGTGAATCTTGCGAGACGAATGCGCGTGATCGAGGACGCCAAAGCGATGGGCGAGACGGCGGACGATCGGTGTCAGGACCGTGCCGCATATCATCGAGATCAGGAAGGCGACAGCCGCGGTTCTCATCGCTGCTTACCCTGATCGGCGGGACAGGACCCAATTGCCGAGCGCGAGAACGTCCATGCGCGTCTTGAGGTAACAGGACAGCGCTTCCCCTGGAGTGGCGACGATCGGCTCGTGCTCGTTGAAGCTGGTGTTGAGCACGAGCGGAACGCCGGTCTGGCGATCGAACTCGGCGATCAGCGCGTGGTAGCGCGGATTGGTCGCCGTGCTGACCGTCTGGAGGCGCCCGGTGTCGTCCACGTGCGTGACGGCCGGAATGCGCGCCCGATAGGCCTCCTTCACCTTGTAGACGAGCAACATGAAGGGAGAGGGTTCGCTGCGCTCGAAGATTTCCGGCGCCTTCTCCTCGAGCACGCTCGGTGCGAACGGGCGGTACGTCTCGCGATGCTTGATGCGCTGATTCAGGATGTCCTTCATGTCGGCGCGGCGCGGATCCGCGACGATCGACCGGTTGCCGAGAGCGCGCGGTCCAAACTCCATGCGTCCCTGGAACCAACCGACGACCTTGCCCGCCGCGATCGCGCCGGCCACCTCTTGGTAGAGGTCCCGGTCGTCCAATCGGCGCACGTCGATGGCCGGGTCCCAGCCGTTGCGTCGAGCGCTCTCGATCGCGCTGGTCACCTCGGCGTCGCCGTAGCCGGGCCCCGTGTAGGCGTCTCGCATCACGAACCGGCGCGGGTGCCCGAGGATCGCATGCTCCACGTAGAACGCCGCCCCGATCGCCGTGCCATCGTCGCCCGCGGCCGGTTGCACGAAGACCTCCCGAAATTTCGTGCGCTCGAAGATCTTGCCGTTCGCGACCGAGTTGAGCGCGCAGCCCCCCGCGAGCGAGAGCTTGTGCAACCCGGTCCGCCGCTGAAGATCGTCGACGACGTGAAAGAAGATCTCCTCGTAAACGACCTGGGCGCTGTGGGCGATGTCGGCCCACTTGCCGTAGAACTCGGGATCCTCGGGATCGCGCGCCGGGCCCAGCAGGTCCGCCATCTTGGGAGAGAACACCAACCCCATCTGCGGCGAGCCGTCGTCCCACGTCATCTCGACGCCTTCGCTGTGGTGCCGGAAATAGTCCAGGTTCAGTTCGAAGCGGCCGCCATCGATCGGACGGATCAGCTGGCGGAGCTTCTCCACGTAGGCCGGCTTGCCGTAGGGCGCCAGGCCCATCATCTTCCACTCTTCGCCGTATCGGTGGAAACCCAAGAACTGGGTCACGGCCGTATAGAACAGGCCGGCCGAGTGCGGGAATTCGATGCGGTCGAGAATGTCGATCTGTCGATCGCGTGCGACCGCGCGCATGGTCGACACGAAGTCCCCGAACCCGTCGATTGACAGACAGGCGGCCTCCTCGAACGGCGATACGAAGAACGCGCTCGAGATGTGGGACTTGTGGTGCTCGATGCTATGAAACTTCGCGCGCAGCGCCCGCGGCTCCACGCCCAGCGCCGCCGCGAGGCTGCCGTCGACGCCCCGCACCTTCGCGACGTTCGCGAGCCGATCCTTGACCAGCTTCGTGAAAGACGGGCGCTTCTGGATCGCGAAAAGGATCTTCTTGTGGAGGTTCGCCTTCGGATCGCGTGATACCGCCACGTGGTCGATGTCGCCCGCCGCGACGGCCGACGCAGCGAGCACCGCGGACGCAGCGAGGGACGGAAACCCGGCGCAGTGCTTGCGCCGATTCAGCCGCTCCTCTTCGATGGCGCTCGTGAGGACGCCGTCCACGACCAGAGCCGCCGCTGCGTCGCCGTGGAAGGCATTGATGCCGAGAATGTTCCTGGATTGGGCCACTTGAGGCCGGGAATTATACGGGAAGTTGGTGTTAGACTGCGGCGCGAAATGTCGACGGCACTCGTAACGGGTGTAACTGGGCAACTGGGGTTTTACGTCGCCTCAGAGCTGGCGGCACGCGGGCACGTGGTCTACGGCCTCGTGCGGCAGTCGACGGTGGGTCGAGACGCGAACGCGAACCACACCGCCCTGCCCTATCGGCCGATCACCGGTGACCTCCTCGATGAGTACTCGCTGCTGTCGATCCTGGAAGAGATCCGGCCCGATCGAATCTTCAATTTCGGGGCACAGAGCTTCATCCCGTCGTCGTGGACCCAACCGATACTGACCGCGCAGTACACGGGTCTCGGCGTCGTGCGCCTGTTGGAGGCGGCCCGCCGCGCCGTCCCGAAATGTCGCTTCCTGCAGGCGGGATCGAGCGAGCTTTTTGCGGGAGCCGACCGTTCGCCCCAGGACGAGAGCATGCCGATCCGCCCCACCAATCCTTACGGCATCGCAAAGGCATTCGCCTTCCAGACAGCGGCAGCGTATCGCCGACACTACGGACAATTTTCCACCAACGTGATCTTCTTCACGAACGAGTCGCTGCGGCGCACCAGTGAATTCGTCTTCCGGAAGGTCACGCGCACGGTCGCCGAGATCGTCGCCGGCAAGCGTGACTCGCTATCGCTCGGCAATCTGGACACCGTTCGCGACTGGGGCTACGCGCCGGAGTACGCGGCGCTCTCGATCGACGTCCTCGACCTCGACCAGCCCGACGACTTCGTCATCGCGACGGGAAAGGGCCACACCGTCCGCGATCTGGTATCGCGCGCGTTCAGCCTGGTGGATCTCGACTGGCAAAAGTATGTCCGCGTCGAGAGCGGCCTGGTCCGGCCCAGTGAGCAGCTGCCGATCATCGGCGACAGCGCAAAACTCGAACGAACGATCGGAAAGCGGCCGCGCGTCACGTTCGACGAGATTCTGCGCATCCTTCTGGCGCACGATCTGACCGCGCTTGGCCGCAAGGTGCCGTTTAGCCACCCGGACGCCCGCAGTCCATGAACCAGCCGCTGCGCGTCGCGCTGCTGCACAACTACCGGGATGAACAGCAGCCGAGCATGCGCCTATATGCCGAACGGCTGGGCGCCGCCCTCGTCAAGAAGCGGGTATGGGTGACGCGAGTCCAGCCGCCTGGGATCGTTCCCGAGGCGTGGCGCAGTCGATCGTCACTTTGGGCGAAGATCGACGCGTACGTCGGACGCTTCGCGGTGTACCCGCGGCTGGTGCGCGAGCTGAACGCGGACGTCGTCCACGTCGTCGACCACGGACAAGGGTACCTCGTCGCGAATCTCGATGCGCGGCGCACGCTCGTCACCTGCCACGACGTCATCTTGCTCGCGCTTGCCGCGGGACGGATCGGATCGGCGCATGTCCCGCAGATCGCGCTGCAACTTTTCCGGATCTCGCTCGAGCTGGTCAAGCGTGCAGCAGTCGTCGTCGCGGATTCCACTTCGACCAAGCGCGACCTCGTCAATTTTGTCGGCATCGATCCCAACAAGATCCGCGTCATCTACCCGGGCCTCAATCAGCCTTTCGCCCAGGATCGGGACGCCGGGGCGCGGCTGCGTCAGGAGCTCGGCATCGGCGGCGGGTTGCTGATGCTGCAGATCGGCCGCGCCTTCTACAAAAATATCCCGGCCTGCGTCCGCGTCCTGCACGGCCTGCGGAAGAACGGGTTGGACGTGCGACTGGCGCGCGTCGGCCGCGCCCTGGCCGGTGACGAACGCGTGCTGGCCGACCGGCTTGGCGTGACCGACCAGGTGGTCGAGCTAGGCGGCGTGACCGACGAGCAGATGCCGGCCCTTTACAATGCGGTCGATCTGCTCCTCTTCCCGTCGCTCTACGAAGGGTTCGGCTGGCCGCCGTTGGAGGCGATGGCATCGGGGACGCCGGTCGTCTGTTCGCGTGCTGGATCATTAGACGAGGTGGTCGGCGACGCGGCGCTGACG
>WNFZ01005067.1_pt1 | contig 18810 bp, 19 predicted proteins | sample 5400081 | NCBI WGS metagenome assembly WNFZ01 (sample SAMN13153365, study PRJNA577476) | soil metagenome | isolation source: 80 cm soil or saprolite under grassland replicate 1 | place: USA:California | collected 2016-06-15
TAACGGCTCGGTCGAGGGGAGGCAGGAAAAGAGGCAGATTCAAAAGCCCCTGTGTGCCGAGCGCGCTGATTACGAACAACCCAATCTGCGCCGTGAGGAGCATTCCCAGTCCGAACATCGTGCGGCGCGCCTGCGGGAATTCGCTTGATCGCCAGTGTGTATAAGCAGACTGCAACGCATTCCCGATGGAAAACACCAGAATGAGATGATAGATCAGGCTTCCTTCAGGTTTGGTGAGGAATGAAAAAATTTGACTGAGTGAGGCGCCCATGACAGGGATGATTATATTCCAGTTACTCAAATCTGTCCTGAAATAGAGTTTGGACTAGGTTACAAGACCGTTATTTGTTCTCACAAAGTGAAAATCCAATTCCCAACTTATAATAAGCGATATGCAACGCAATCCATGGCGTGTCGCCGTCACTCTTGCTCTTCTCGCTCTGGCCATTTTCCTGCCACTTGTTTCCTCCGGCTACTCAGAATGGAAGAAGGCTTCCACTGCTCATGGGTATGTAGACGCGGCGCAACATTATAAAAATGCTGCACAACGAATTCCCTGGCATGCCGATTTGTATGAACTTTCGGGACACGAATATTACTACGCAAAGGAATATTCCCAGGCGGATATCGTCTATCAAAAAGCCTTTCAGCGCAACGCGCTTTCGTCGCAGGGCTGGGTAGCGTGGGGGGATGTCATTTATCTCAACGGCGATCCACAGCGCGCGGCACAAATTTGGGAGCAGGCTCTCCAACAAAAAAATCCATCCGAAAATCTTTACTCGCGTCTTTCTCAAGTGTACAAAGAGAACGGAGATTATTCTAAAGCTGCCCAAGTTTTGCAAAAGTATTTATCGCTTCATTTGGAGGATGCCTCCGCCCATTACCGTTTGGGACTGCTTTTGACTCTGACCGACTCGAATCGTGCATTATCGGAACTGATCAGCGCTTCTCAACTGGACCCGCAGCTCGATCCCGCCGTAGAGACTCTTCGCTCTGCTTTGAATCTCGCCTCGTTAAATGACTCACCGTCCGCGCGGCTTGTGCTGACTGGGCGTGGACTCGCTCTCGTGCAGGAGTGGGAATTGGCGCGTGCCGCTTTTGAAGCGGCCATCCAAGCAGATGGGCAAAACGCCGAGGCCTGGGCATGGCTTGGTGAAGCGAAACAACAAGCGGCTGAGGACGGAAGCGCAGAACTCGACCGAGCCTATCAACTGAATCCCAACTCAGCCACAGTGCGCGGCCTACGTGGACTTTACTTCCAGCGAGCCGGAAATTTTCGCAACGCATTGACTGAGTTCCAAACCGCGGCACTGCTTGATGACAAAAACCCGACCTGGCAGGTTTCGATTGGTGAAACCTATTCGAAGCTAGGAAATTTGATCGCCGCCCTGCAAGCCTATCAAACGGCAACAACGCTCGCGCCCAAGGAGGCGAGTTACTGGCGTTTGCTGGCGCTGTTTTGCGCGCAGAACAATGTCAATGTCAACGATGTGGGAATCCCTGCCGCACAAAAAGCAGTTGTGCTTTTCAAGGATGACGCGGCTTCCTTGGATTTGCTTGGCTGGCTGTTGTTGATTGACAAACGCTACCCGGAATCTGAGCAGATTTTGTTGCACAGCCTCGAAGTGGATCCGCAAAACGCCTCGGCGCATTTGCATTTAGGCATGTTGTATTTGGAGCAGGAGAAACGTGATCAGGCATATTCCCATTTCGTGAACGCTCGCGACCTCGGGAATAGCGATGCACAGACAATTTTGAATCAATATTTTCCATAATCTGTCATTGCGAGGAGAGCGTTTTTCTCGACGAAGCAATCTCCGACCAATATGAGATTGCTTCGGGCTAACAGCCTCGCAATGACATGTACAACTCTGATAAAATCCCGCCATGAAATCAAATCGCATTTTTTCCTCTTTCCTTTTTCTTTTCTTGCTTACTGCTTGTTCTTCCCCAACGATTCCGGCTGCGCCTGCTGGCAAACCCGGAGATATTCTTTATCAAGAGGAATTTGAGAAGAACACGACAGGCTGGGATCGTGTCTCGAATGACAATGGCATCATGGATTATGATAGTGGTGGTTACCGGATCCTTATCAAGCAGCCTGAGTTCAATTTATGGTCCACGCCTGAAAAGGATTTTGGCGATGTGCGCGTCGAAGCGGATGTGTTTCGCTTGAATGGTCCCACCGAAAACCGCCAAGGATTGATGTGCCGTTATCAACATGGTGATTATTATTTCTTCATCATCAGCAACGATGGTTATTACGCGATCGGAAAGTTTATCGGCGGGCAAACATTGTTGCTGGGTCAGACAGCCATGCAGCCCTCTGAATTCATCCAAAAGGAGGCGGTCAATCATCTGCGTGCGGATTGCACGGGAAATTCGCTGACCTTTTATATCAACTACGATCAGGTCGCCTCCGCGCAGGATACTGATTTCAAAAATGGAGATGTTGGTCTGCTGGCGGGTGCATTCTCGCAAGCCGGCGTAGATGTATTATTCGATCATTTTACGGTGATACAACCGTAAGGATTTGTGCACGTGTTTGTAGCAACCAATTCCTTGAATAAACCTGTTCTCGATTACCTTCAGCAGCGAAATCCTTCGCAGCCTCTCGTCGCGCTTCCAGAAAGCGTTCGTGACCCCTATATGAGTCAGGGAAGCCATCCGGATATTGTTGAGCGCGTATGGAAGCAAATCGGTTCCACGTTGCCAATGGACTCGCGCTGTTTGGTGTATGGGACGCCCGCGTTAGTGCAACCTGTCTCGGGTATACTTCTTGCCTTTTGTCTGGGAACACAATATTGTTTACGCCTTATTCCAGAGATTCTTGCAGAAGCTTTAAATCATGGAACAAAGACCTCGACCAAATGGTCAAATGGTTCTGTATTGGACGCCACAGTTACTTTTGGTCCTGATTGGATCTTTGGCGCTTGGAAAGAAGAAGCTCAATGGTGTCGTAAGACGTATGATACGTACAATGAGACAGTAAGCGATTCGCAGATATGAAAATTTATCTCGATACTATTGGCTGTCGCCTCAATCAAGCTGAAATTGAGAGCATGGCGGGCCAATTCCGTGTAGCGGGGCATGAGATCGTCGCCTCGCCTGATCTTGCAGAGTTGGCAGTGGTCAACACCTGCGCGGTGACGAACGATGCCGCCTCTGTCTCACGCAGCAAGATACGTCAAATCGCGCGCGCGGGGGTGGGAGAAATTGTTGCCACTGGCTGCTGGGCAACACTTCAACCGAAAGAGGCAGCTGCTCTTCCGAACGTTCTTCAAGTTATACCGAATGCGCAAAAAGATAACCTTGTCGCGCAGACACTCGACCTGCCCCCTGCAACATTCGACCTCGAACCGATCTTACGTCAACCGTTGCCAGGTTTGCACCGCCGCACGCGTGCATTTATTAAAGTGCAGGATGGTTGTGATAATCGCTGCACGTTCTGCATTACGACCGTTGCGCGCGGCGCAGGGCGTAGTCGTTCCATTGCAGATGTGCTACTTGATATTCAAGCTGCCCTGCAAGGCGGAGCAAAGGAAATCGTTCTCACCGGTGTTCATCTCGGCTCATGGGGATATGACCTTGGTTCGCACTTGAAAGATTTGATCAAAACAATTCTGCGCGAAGCGGACACTCCTCGACTACGACTTTCTTCCCTTGAGCCTTGGGATTTGGATACAGATTTTTTCTCACTCTGGGAGGATTCTCGTCTGATGCCGCACCTTCATCTGCCTCTCCAAAGCGGATGCGAATCCACGCTGCGGCGGATGGCGCGCAAGACCACGCCCGACTCCTTTCGAGAGCTACTATCCGCGGCCCGAGCGGTGATGCCTGAGGTGGCGATTACAACGGATATCATCGCAGGTTTTCCCGGCGAGACAGATGAGGAGTTTGCCGAGTCATTGGCATTCGTCCAAGAGATGAACTTTGCTGGCGGCCACATCTTTACGTATTCGCCGCGTCCCGGTACAGGGGCAGCAAAGATGAAAGGGCAGGTCAAGCCCGAGATCCGAAAGAAGCGGAATCACATTCTGCGTGAAGCATTGGACGAGTCTGAAAAATCCTATCACCAAAAATTTATTGGACGGAGGCTGCCCGTGTTATGGGAATCTACGTCCGAGATGGGCGAGTGGGGCTGGCAAATGGAAGGGTTGACTGGAAATTATCTGCGCGTGAAATCATTTGCTCCCTCGCCGCGCTGGAATGAACTCGATGAGGTGGAGATTCAGCAAAGTGAAATGGATGGATTGAAAGGCATGATTCTCAACCCGGGATAATTGTCACTTTTTGAAAGCCAAGCGGGGTTGTAAAATGAATCAAGATTAAGAACAAGGAGAACCTATGACTGCTCAGCTCATTGATGGAAAGCTTATTGCACAACAGGTGCGTGAAGAAGTGGGGGCGACGGTCGCACAGCGAACGGCAGCGGGCAAACAAAAACCAACTCTTGCCACTGTGCTTGTCGGTGACCGCCCTGATTCGGCCGCGTATGTAGCATCGAAGGGCAAGGCTTGTCAGGAATTGGGAATGGGTTCGATCAGTGAACATCTTCCCGCGGATGCGACACAGGAACAAGTGGAAAGTCTTGTCAAAAGTTTGAATGCGGACCCCACCGTGAGCGCCATTCTCGTGCAATTGCCCATGCCAGCCCATATCAATGAAGAACGTGTCTTGTCTCTGATCAACATCGAAAAAGATGTGGATGGTTTCTCGCCTCTCAATATCGGTCGGCTTGCTCAGAAGGGACGCGACCCACTATTCGTTCCCTGCACGCCATATGGTTGTATTTATTTGCTGGAGAAAGCGGGCGTGAAAATCGAAGGTGCGAACGCGGTGGTGTTAGGTCGTTCGAATATTGTCGGTATGCCCGCCGCGTTGTTGCTCATCGGCAGAAATGCCACGGTGACAGTCTGTCACTCGCGCACCAAGGATCTACCCGGCACGGTTCGCCAGGCGGATATCCTCATTGCCGCGATTGGCAAGACCGAAATGGTGCGCGGCGACTGGATCAAACCCGGCGCGGCCGTGATTGACGTGGGGATTAATGCTGTTCCCGACGCGACGAAGAAAAGCGGGCAGCGCCTGGTTGGCGATGTCTGTTTCAGCGAGGCAAAGGAAGTGGCAGGGTTTATCACTCCCGTACCCGGAGGAGTGGGACCCATGACGATTGCCATGCTGATGAAAAATACCTTGCGGGCGGCCGAAATCCAGGATAAATAAATTATGTTACCGTAATGTCCCGCAGGTCGTCATTTACCCTGCGGGACGTTTTTGTTTTGATATACTTGAACTATGCATCCAGATAAGATCGGACGTTACAAGATCAAAGAGGAATTGGGAGAAGGAGAAATGGGGGCAGTCTATCGAGCGTTCGATCCCAGTTTTAATCGCGAGGTGGCTATTAAGGTGCTGCCTCTTGAGATGATGCGTAACTTGAAAACGTTGGCGCGCTTCAGGCGAGAACTGAAAATGATCGCTGTGCTCGAGCATCCCGCGATTGTGCCAGTGTATGATGTGGGCGAGGAAAACGGTCAGCCTTATTATGTGATGCGCTATATGTCTGGGGGGTCGCTGCGGCGTTGGATCAGTAATGGAAAACTGTCCCTTCAGGATGCGGCAGACATCATCGAACGGATTGCCCTGGGACTTGAATATGCTCATCGCAAGGGCATTGTCCACCGCGATTTGACGCCTGATAATATCCTCTTCGATAACCATAATAATCCATACATCACCGATTTCAGTCTTGCGAAATTGATCGCAGATACCTTCCGTACGAACAGCGGCAACGGTTTTATCGGCACGCCTGAATACATCAGCCCTGAGCAGGCGCAGAGTCTACCCGTTGATCATCGCACAGATATTTATGGCCTAGGCGTCATCGCCTATGAGATGCTCACAGGTCGAAAGCCGTATGAAGCCACTGACTCATTTGGGGTTCTCGTAAAGCATGTATCCGAGCCGGTACCGGAAATCCTCAAAGTCAACCCTGATCTTCCCGAGGAAGTAGACGCCATCATCAAAAAAGCGATGGCGAAAAACCGCAACGACCGCTACGAAAGCGCAGTGGATTTTGCCCGCGCCCTGACGAAGGTCGCATTCGGTGAAGAGCGGACTCTGCCTACGTCCACCACTCTGCTAAAAATGCAAGATGCGTCACGCTCCTCGCGACGCCTCGGCTTGGCCGCCATTGCTGGAATTATGTTCCTGGCCTTGGCGGGACTCTTTGCGTTTCGCGGTCAACTCCCGTTCCTTTCGGCTCCTGCAGGCGCTCCAACAATCATCCAAATATCGAATACAGTCATCGTCACCACAACCCCGGAACCAACTTTGCTTCCCACAATCACCGCGACGGTTCTGGCGGAGACTCCAACGGCCGTTCCACCACTTGGAAACACGGATAAGATCGCGCTTATTTCTGGGAATGATCTTTATTTAATGAATACAGATGGGAGTCAACTTACACTCGTACGAACCGACAATTCTCCCAAATCGAACCTGCACTGGATCAGCGGCGGCCGACTCATTTACATGTCGCACAATTGCGGCTTCATGCTCGATTCAGCAACGAACCGAACCCAACAAATCGTATGCTTTAATTCAAAAGAATCACTCGAGGGATTCCGCGTGTCCTCGGATGGAAAATTGGTCGCGATCAGCATCCAGCGTACATTGAATATTCTGCCTTTCGACATGAATGTATTGAATAGTGTCGCCTCTCGCTTTAGCCTGATCGTCCGCAAGGATAATTGTTTCTATAATCAATTTCCCTTCCGAGATGTGCGCTGGTCCAATGATAACACCCAGCTTGCTGCTCAAGTGATCGATACCAGGTTGGTAAACTCCGACCAGATATTCCTTCTCAATGTGGATATTCCGAACTGTGCAACAGTGGGTCCCGTTCGGCTGGACCGCATACCCGGCTCGCATATTGATTTTGAGAATGGCAGTAGCAATCGAATTGCTAGTTATGATTGGGACGGTAAGAATCTGTTTTTATTAAATGATTCCATTCGAAATGATGGTTTTGGAAATTTATATCTCTACAACAGTCAGACCAAGGAATCGGCGAAACTGAATCCGATCCGCGGCGAATGTTGTTATCGCGATGCACGGTTAAGCACCGATGGCAAATATATCTTTTTTGCTTATCAAAAATATGATGACACCGCAATTGAACTTTATTATGCTTCTCTTGACGATATTCGCAATGGCCAACCCCTGACGCCCCTTGACCTCCCCGGCGGATTCTTTTCTACACCGCGTGAAAAGCCACAGGCTGCATTACGACCTGCTCAATAATAAAAGTCTCGCCTCCTGCGGGACTCTTGTTTCCTTCCCTGATTCAACAATTCCTCACTCGTACCGAAATCGCCAAACACCCACACTGAAAAAGATCACCGCGAACCCAAGTAAGACTGCTGCCTCTGGCAGAATATCCCGCAAGCCTCCGCCGCGCAAGACGAGGTCCAGCATGCCCTGCATTGCCCATCTTGTAGGAAGGACCTTTACAGCATTCTGTATCGCGGGTGGGAATAATTCCAGTGGATACCAGCATCCACCCATCAGGGCGAAGACCATGCTGAACATAATACTCAATCCGTTTGCCTGGCTTTCGCTCTTGATGAATGTTCCCATGGTTGTGCCGAATGCCGCCGCCGCAAGGGCAGATGTCAACAGAATAAGGAACAACGCCAGTGGTTCCCGCCCCCAGTTCAATTTCATCACGAGGATTCCGAATCCCACCAGTAATACCATTTGCACAAGTGCCATTACAACCTGACCGAAGATCGTTCCTAAAAGATAGCTAGCTTTGCTGGTGGGGGTTGTCAGGATGCGACGCAGTGTTCCCTTTTGGCGTTCATAGGCAAATAAGGCTGAAATCCCAAATAGGGGAACGAACACCCAGGTGATTAATTGCCCTGCAGATGAATTTGCGCGCGGATCATAATCTACTTGATCCTGTGTGTTCCCTTCGACAACGGTGACGCGTTCGGGCGCGTCTTTTTGAATGGTCTGTGCTACTTCCAGCGAGGATTTGAAATATTCCTGCTTTTCTGCGTCAGAAGCAAATGCTTGTATTGTCTCGCGTTGCTTGATAGCACTCTGCGCAGCAGAGATTGAACTGCTGACGCGACGTATGGCTGTTTGTACAGCGCGCTCCGCAACAAGTGCGTTTATGTTGTTGGGTTGTTGCAGCAACTGCACTTGTGCAGAACCGTCCTGCAACGATGCAATATCAATCCCGGCAGGAATGATAAACACAACGTCGGCACGTCGATCATCGAATTGACTCTGCGCCGCCTCCCGAGTCGTCACCTCAGGACGAACCGCCGTGGAGTGCTGAAGTTCAGCAATGATTTGTTGTGAAATTCTTGTCTTTGATTCATCCACAACCAACAACGAAATACGCGGATCATCATCTCCAGAGGGAGTCCCTCCGGCGAGCAGAAAGGTGAAGACAATCGGTAACACAATGAAGAATAATAATTCCGTGCCACCGGCAAATCGGATGATGGCATCTTTCCAGGCAATTGCAAATATCTTTTTCATAATCGATTATCGATTCCTTGCAGGGCTAGGCAGCTTGCCGATCCCTACAACAAAGAATTATTTCTGCACGATTCCATTTCGATTAAATAGGACCACTGCAATCCCGAACAATACGGCACCCATGATCAGTAGTGCCGTAATCGGTTGCATCAGGTTGGGTAGGGTTCCGCCAAGGGCGAGAGTAGTGAATCCATCCAAGCCCCAGGCATTGGGTGTGATCTTGCTGAGTATTTGCACGAAAGGTGGCATATGTTCCAAATTAATAAAACTGCCGCCCAGAATGCCAAAAATCAACATGATCGCCGTACCGGCGCTTCCGATCTGTGCGGGAGTGCGGGCCAACGCGGTGATCAACATACCCCAACCTGTGGCGCCAAACACCGTAGCGATGATCAGAATTACGAGACCAAATGTATCGCCCCATTTCACGCCGAAGAAAACGGAAGTCGCCAGGATCAAAATCCCAACTTGAGCGATGCCCGTAAAAAAGATTCCCAACACTTTTCCGCCAAGCACTTGCGCTGTAGAGGTCGGGGAAACGAGCAAACGCGGTAGCGTTCCTTGTGAGCGTTCGGCAAGAATCGAGCGCCCACCATAAGAAACGGTGTACATCAAAAAGAGCAATGCCATACCAGGCGCCATATACGCAAGGATGTCGAATTGCACAGCGGCTGCACCTTCTTTATCTGTCGTGAGCGTGATCGCCGTGGCTTCCGATTGATTTACATTTTGAAATAATTTGCGAACTTCACCCTCTGCATTTTGCGGAGTTAAAAGCCCCGCTCGAATCAATTGCAAGATGGATGTGATACCACTGGTACGTCCTTCTTCGAGGCGCGAAATAAATTCATCTACAATGGCTTTGACGACGCCTGCGCTCGTGGGACGCGTGGGATTTGCATACACTTCGATCTTTACCGGTTTTGGCTCTACAAAATTTTCATCGAACACTGCCCCTTCAGCAGGGAGGATGGAACGCGTGAATCCTTCCGGAATGATAATCGCGGCTGCGGCTTTGTCCTCGTCAATTAAACGGCGAGCCGCTTCGGCGTTGGATGCGGCGCTGGGCTCCATTAGATCGGCGAGTTCCCGTGAAGAGAAAACATCCGCCAAGGCGTTGCCCAGTTGTTCCTTATCCAAATTGACAATGATCACGGGAATATCAGAAAGTCCGTTCGAGGTACCGCTAAAACGGCCGGTGACAAATCCCATGCCAATGGTGAGAAGAAATGGCGCGAGCAGCATAAAAATCAGCGCAGCGCGGTCGCGGAAGATCAGCTTGAGGTCTTTGATACCGATGAGAAAAAGTTTATTCATGGGGATACTCGTTTTTCGATGAATCGATATTCGTTTTCATTCCCAAATATCGAGTATCGAATATCGTTAGTCTCTTAACGCTCTCCCTGTAAGATGTAGGAACACCGCTTCCAGATTCGGCTCACGAATATCAATCGAACGAATCCGAATGCCGCGCTCGTTTGCCTTCGTAATCACTGCTGCAAGCACATCTTCAGCTTCATGTGCAGTAACTGAAACTTCGTGATCAGTTACCGTTGCTTCCAGGATATCCTTTAGGCCATTGAGCGATTTCGCAAGTGCCTGTGAGTCATCGTTCTCACCAACATGCAGAACCAATGTTTCCGATTCGCCTACTTGTTGCGTAAGTTCCTTTTGCGTTCCGAGGGCGATCAGTTCGCCATGATCCATGATGCCAACACGGTCAGAGAGCTCCTCTGCTTCCTCCATATAGTGAGTCGTGTAAAGGACGGTCATGCCCTGCTTATTGAGGTCCTTGACCGTATCCAGAATGGCGCGGCGTGATTGCGGATCAATGCCAACCGTGGGTTCATCCATGAAAAGCAAGCGCGGCTTGTGGAGCAACCCCACGCCGATGTTGACGCGTCGCTTCATACCACCTGAATAGGTCTTGACTCGATTCTTCGCCTTATCGGTCAGACCGATTTGTTCCAACACTTCATCGACGCGGCTGGCAAGGGGTTTGCCATTGAGTCCATACATTTGTCCCCAGAAGATAAGATTTTCACGCGCAGTAAGATCTTCATAGAGAGCAATTTCCTGTGGCACAACGCCAATGACTTGTTTGACTGCCATCGGATTCTTCGTGATCGAATGTCCGCCGATTGTTGCATCGCCTGAAGTGGGTACATATAACGTTGAGAGCATGGAGATGGTTGTGGTTTTCCCTGCACCGTTGGGTCCAAGCAAGCTGAAGATTTCTCCTTCTTTGATATCGAATGAAATTCCCTTCACCGCTGTGAAATTGCCATAATGCTTTGCTAAATTTCGTACTTCAAGAATAGATGACATAAATTACTCCTTGAATAAAATCTGCTGCGTTGAAAGTTTTTGATGAATAATTTAGAGAGCGGAGGCAGAATCAGGTTGGACATCCCCGCATCTTTATTTCTTGGGTGAGGTGAGTGGTGGCAGCTTACGGACGACAGGAAGTGTTTTTTCCAGCCAGTTGATTTCATTCTCATAGTAGTCAACGCCATAGTCGAGTGTCAATTGCCAAAGATTCTGCAGGCGACCCTTTTGCTTCTTGTAATGATCATCAATATGTTTTTGCGCGGATTGGCATTGTAAAAGACTTGCACGTAGTCGCTCAATCCGATTTTCGAATAAACTGGCGATTTCCTCGTTGGTAATGTTATGTGCAAAAAAGACCTGGATTAGCCACGCCTCACGCTTCGCCTCTACCGGTAAGGGAGTGGAAACCCAGCGACGCAATTCGGCTCTTCCCGTGTCTGTAATTTTGTATTGCTTTCGATTTGGCTTACCCTCCTGTTGGATAATCTGCGATTCCACCATCCCCTCTTTTTCCAGATTTTCCAGAGCCTTGTAAATGTGGCTTTGCGTGGCAGACCAGAAATGCGCCACGGACTGGTCAAAGTATTTTTTTAGGTCATAGCCCGACATCGGCTGATAATCGAGAAAACCAAGAATTGCATGCGCAAGTGGCACTAATATTCTCCTTTAGATATATATCTATGTAGGAGTATATCGTTAGTGATACATGTTGTCAAGATGGAATGAGATCGTATCTTTTATTGCATTCTGTTGTACTGCTTCAAAATCTCCTGCAATTTCTCATGAGGCAATGCCTTGGCGCTAACGCCCTTGTGCCCAGTCATATCCTGCGCTGCAATCATGGAATTAATAATTGCCTCTTCTGTCACATAAGCGGAAGCCATCAGGATGGGATCAATAAAATTGTTGCTTAGAGATCGTATAGATGCCAAGCCATTTTGATCGCCGAGCGCGGCATTTGGATTTGCTGTAGAGAATGCAATGAATATATCTCCTGAGCCATTGCCGCCAAGGGAACCCGTGCGGGCCATGCCAAGAGAGGCGCGCTTTGCAAGGCGCTTGAGTTGATGCGGGAGAAGAGGCGCGTCGGTCGCGATGACCACGATCAATGAGCCATCATCCTGTTTGAATGGATTCTCGCCACTTGTCCAAATGGTGTTGTCTTTTAAATGTTGACCAACAGGAGCACCCGCAATTGTTAATTGAAATCGACGTCCAAAGTTGGTTTGCGCGAGTGCCCCGACGGTCCTTTGTTTGCGCGAGGGCGCCAACTGTCCAACCGCCAAGTTTTTCGGGCATCTTGCGCGAGGATGTCCCCGTCCCGCCTTTGAATTCGTAACAGAGCATGCCTGTCCCGCCGCCGACGTTGCCTTCTTCAACCGGACCTGATTTCGCATTATGCAAAGCTTCCAAAACATGCTCGGGTTTGACAAAGAAAGCGTTAATGTCGTTGAGCCAACCATCGGCGGTTTCTGTGACCAGTGGACAGGACCAGCCTTGAAAGATCCTGCTGTGCTCCACCTGCCACCGGATGATCGTATCGCGGACAACGCCAACGCTATGAGTATTTGTAATTCCAATTGGACCTTCCAGGAAGCCGCCTTCCTCCACCCAGGCAGAGCCGGTCATTTCGCCGTTGCCGTTGAAAGGGAACCAGGCGGCAAAGACGGGATCATGGTCCTCTTGTCCACGCGGGTGGATAATGGTCACTCCTGTCCGTGCTGATTCACCTTCGATAACGGTGCAGTACCCAACGGTCACGCCGGGAACGTCTGTGATGGCATTGTGTGTCGCGGGCGTGCCTTCAAATGGAATCCCCAAATCGCGGGCGCGTGGCTTGGTCATATCTCTCCTTTGGAAAAAATTTATAAAATAACTATAAAGCCTTGCGAAGGCTGTACGCAGGACGTAAACCTTCGCAAGGTTAATTTGACGCTACCAATTCAACGAGTTGGCTTGTAATCCCTTGCATGACTTCATCAGGAACACCATCGACTGCCTTCGATTGAAGGCGCGTATCGATGCCATCGTTGACGTAATCCACAACGATAAATTGTTCGAGGGTCAATGCGATTTCGGTGGAGAACCAATCCAGTTTGCAGAGCGAGGCAATCTGTCGTGTAATGTCACGAAGAGGTGTGAGTTCATACCTGTTTTCATCTTGTAGTGTGACCATCGAGAAGACGTGGGTGAGCGGATGCCACCAGCATGGATACGTTTTGCCGACCGAGTAAAAAACGCGAAACCAGGCAGGTTGTCCATGAATGGTGCGCGGAATGACCGTTGCCTGAATTAAATATTTTTGTTCCGGGAATTGCATGCGGGCGCGCAGGATTTGATCCATCGAAAAGGCGCCCAGAATGACGCCTTCACTGCCACCCTCGTTCGTAGGCTTGATGACGAATTGATTGCCCAGAGGAGCGAGGTCAAATTCGGGGATGAGGGGCTGTTCGATAAATGGAGGCAGGATCACTGTGTAAGGCGTATGAATCCCAGCAGTGATCAACTCAAGATGCATGGTCGCTTTATCTTCTGACCACTTGGATACCTCCGCGGGATTGATACGGAGCGTGTGATGCTCCCGCGACCAGCGATGGATTGGCTCGAAACGCGGGTCATATTGAGAACGGTCAAGTATGGCACGAAATGTATTTTCCCCTTTATAAAGTGCAGTGATTGATTCGAGAAGATTATCCGGTGTGATTTGCCAGAGTGCCAATCCTTTATCATTGCAGGCACGTTCGATCATTTGGACGAAGTCGATGTCGTATTCCCAGTACCAGGGAAGGCAGAGGTCGTAGTGCATAAGATAATTATAAACGTTGAGTACGAGAGAATATCTGCTTCTATAAAATGCGAGTAAAATGTACGGGCTTACCAGCGTCCTACAGAGTGCCCCATAGCTATCTAAACTTGATATTTGAATTTCAACCTGCAAAAGCATTCGAAAAGTGTAGTTACGCATGTAGAACATGCGTGGGACGAGCGGCAAATTCACGTTGGCAAACTCGAAAGGAATTCAGATGAGTACCGATTCAGTTCAAAAAGATGTAGTGGTTTCCATGGAATATACACTGCAGGTGGATGGTGAAGAGATCGATTCCTCCAAGGGGCAGGATCCATTGCAGTTTCTTGTTGGTTATGGCAATATCATCTCTGGTTTGGAACGAGAAATGATGGGTATGAAGATTGGCGACAGCAAAGAGGTTGTCATCCAGCCTGTAGATGCTTACGGAGAGTTCGACGACCAGGCATATATGAAGGTGCCGCGTGGCGAGTTCCCGCAGGATATGCCAGTGGAAGAGGGATTGGAATTGAGCGTCCGTGACGATTCGGGACAATCACGCTATGCGCGTATAGATGGCATCGATGGTGATACCGTGACCTTGAACTTCAATCATCCGCTTGCCGGGGATGAGTTACATTTCAATGTAAAGGTTGTGGGCTTGCGCGAGCCAACCGGTGAAGAGCTGGAGCATGGACACGTCCACGATGGTGGACATCATCATTAATTACCCTCACCCTAGCCCTCTCCCAGTGGGAGAGGGGATATAATGGAAAATAAATCCCGCCGAAAGGCGGGATTATTCTTTAATCGGTAGTCACCGCGAGGTGCAGATTATCTTCTTCTTCTTCTTGTGCGGGAGCAAATTCAGGCTTGTTCCCGAGACGAAGATGAAGGAAGTAATAGGCGATGACGGAAAGTACGCATAAAGCCCCTGCAAGATACCAGAGCAGATTGGGGTTGTAATTGTCCAAAATATAGCCAGCCGCGCCCGGTCCGATCGTTGAAGGGATTGCCCACGAAAGTCCCGCGATCGCCATGTAACGTCCACGCATAGCTTCAGGCGCGAACCCTGCGACCAGCGCCTGGCTGGTGGGAACAACGATCATCTCACCGATGGTAATAATAACGATATTGAGGGCGAACAAAATAAAGGTGGTGAAGACGCCGAACAACGCAAATCCGATCACATAAAAAACTGTGCCAAATGCCATCATCAGGAATGGCGGGCGGTGTTTGATTTGGCGAGTCAACCAGAATTGGAACAACACAACTGTAATGGCGCTGGTCGTCATCAGGAAGCCATAGCCCTGTGGACTGATGCCATGATTGTCGCGCAAATAAACCGAGAGGGAACCATACATTTGTTGATAAACGATCAGCATGAGAATATTCGCCACGATGAATGACACGAACGCGCTATCGCGTACGACGAAACGATATCCTGCAACCGTGCTCAAGAACGACTCACCCTTTTCGTGTGCGTGTCGCTCCGGTTTGGTCTCCGGGATCGTGCGGGCAATAATCACGGCAACAATACAGCTCATAATTGAGTCAATGACAAACAGGTAAAAGAAGTTAATGTTTGCCAAGAAACCACCAATCGTTGGACCAATGATCCATGCAAAGTTGCCGACCACGCGCAAAATACCAAAGCCTTCCTGGCGTTGCTTTTCAGGTAATATGTCGGCGATCATCGCCTCGTGGGCAGGCTGGGCAACACTCGAAAGCAGACCGACGACGATTACCAGTGGATACAAGATGTTGAAGTCGCTGACGAGCCCGAACCCAAGTGTGCTGAGAGCGCTGAATACCAGACCAAAGAGGATCAACTGTTTTCGTCCAAATTTGTCGGTCAATGCGCCGCCAACCATGCTGCCGATAAGACCAAATAGCGACGACATCCCAAGCAGGATGCCGGCTTGTGTCATGCCGACGCCAAACTTTTGTGTGATGTAAAGCGCGAAGAAAGGAAAGAGAAGTGTGCCACCAATGCCATCTACAAAGCGTACAAGGACAACGATCCAAAATAGGCGCGGAAACTCATGATAGATTTTCTGGAAGCGAGTGAACATTCAACTCCTTTCGTTTTGGGGAGAATATATTATAGCACAATTGTTCTAATAATGAGTTGATGATCCGCGCGTTTTCCTGACACCATCGGTGCGCGTAGAGGGGTCTATTCAATGAGCCACGTCAAAAAATGAAATGTGCCTTAGAACAGGGTGCTAAGTATCACCGCTGCCACTACGATGATGATAAGAGCAAAAACCCATCGCGCGGCTCTGTTGTCACCGTACCCAAGCCGCTTAAGCGCGCTATAGGTCTCAACTTCCTGCACACGCTGGTTGATAAATTGTTGCGCCTCTTGATCAGACAGATGATCGTTGTACATGATAACTCTCCTTCCAGATCGGACGTTAGCCGAGCAATCCAATTATCCAGAAAATAATGGGGGTGGAAACAGCCAGAGTAATGAGCAACTTTCGCGTTGACTTAATCCTTGTGATCTTGTCCGCAAATGCGGTTCTCATATATGCTTCTCCTTTATTAGGTATCCTAGGTCCGAAGGATTGGCAAAATTTCGTTATTCTGATCTGTGCGAGATTCCGGACCTAATGCTGACCCAGCGTTCCTAACATGCGGACTCGGCGTTCTATTCGATAGAAGATCCATGAGCCAAACCACAACATTACAAACATGAAGACGATCAGCAGAACTACCTCTGCGCCGATTGATAAAAGAGTGTTGGTCTTCAACAGCAATCCACGTACAGCATCGAGACCATACGTCAATGGCAGGAGGAGCGAGATCGGAAGCAGCCACTTTGGTAGAACCGTGACGGGGAAATCTGTACCTGAGAAAACTTGCACGATAAAGGCGCTCGTGTCCACCAGGGTGTTCGCCTCACGCATGATGAGTACCAACCCTGCAAACGCAAAGCCGAAACCATACAGCCCAATCAGCATAGGAACAATTGCCCCGACAGCCTTCAGTACGTCACCGGTTGGATGGAACCCAAAGACAAATTTGCACACAATCAACATACCGAGCGATGTGACCGCGGTGACAAATAGATTGGTGACGGAACGTCCCACCAAAATATGCAGGCGCGGGATGGGAGTCAGCCAGTTGGATTCCATCACGCCCGAATCCATATCATTTTTGAGGGCATATCCCATTCCCCAAAATACAGCGTTGACAAAGTTGCCGAGGATCGCGCCCAAAATCAGAAAGGACATGTAATCTGCTGTGCCGCTGTATTGAGCGAAGCCCAATGCCTGGCCGTTGATGCTAAACGCCTTGCCCATAAAGTAAACCGGCGCCAGCCAGATCACTGGTTGAAAAACAGTCGAAACGGCATTGAGAGGATAGCGCCAGTATTGTTTCCAGTCTTTGCGGACAATTGCGGATAACGCACGGAACTGAGCTGCTAGTGTAGGTTGGAAAAGAACAAAGTCTGTTTTCATGATTAATATTGTCCAATCGCGCCGGTTCGGCGAGCGCGGCGCTCCATCCAGTTGAAGATTAAATATCCGAAGGTAAGCCAGAAGGCGCCAAATAACGCCAGGACTTTGAGATCACCTGCGATGGCGGGCAAGCCTGCGGTTGAGAGGGATGCGGAGCGTATCGCGTGGATGATGTAGGTCTGTGGCAGCCAGTCGGCGATGGGGCGCATCCACTCGGGCAGGATGCTAATCGGAAAGGTAATCCCACAGAAAACCATCACAATGCCACGGACGAGAAATACAAACGCGTTGGCTTCTTTTACATTAATGACCAGGCTGGCAAAGGCAAATCCGAGTCCATACACAGAAGGGATGGAAACCAACAATGCCAGTAATGTCAGCCACAAACTGCCTTCAAACCGCACGCCAAAGACCAACACAAATTCAATGGCAGAGACGGTTAGAAACATCAACATCGAGAGAAGCTGCGGTGCGCTGCTGCCAAGAAGATAAGCGAAACGCCATGTGGGGGAGAGCCAGTTTGACTCGAGTGTGCCGCGTAATTGTTCATTACGCAGCGAAAAGCCGATGTTCCATAACACCACGTTTTGCCACATCCAAATGATCGTGCCGATCGCGATATAGCCAGTGTAGTCGTGCACGCCGGTCGCCGCCTGGAACTGTGTCATGCCGATACCGTTCTTACCAGAGAGAGCATGCGCGGTGAATACATAGGACAATGGAAAGATAATGGGCCAGATAAACAATGAAATGACCCAACTTGGATAGCGGAGAAAGATCACCCATTCGCGTTTCATCACAGCGGCTAAGGCGCGCCAGGCTGATAAGAAGTTGGGACGACCCAGGGAACGAGTTAAAGGAATTGTTGAAGTTGTCATCACTACATCCTCAATCGCGCAATGCCTTGCCTGTGAGATGGATAAATACATCTTCGAGCGAAGGTTTGACAACATTCATATTGACCAAGCGTGTGCCGTTGCCGCTGATGCTTTCCACGATGCGCGGCAATGCGGTGCGGCTGTTTTGCGCCTGCAGACTTACTTCCCACAGGTCTGCTTCGCCTTGCTGATGGCTCGTCAGATTCTCAATGCCAGATATGCTTTTGAGCTTGCCAGCCAGATCATCGTGCCAGCCTGTGAGCTCGAGGCGGATGATTTCCTTCTGATCGATGCGACGTTTGAGTCCTTCGGGGGTATCCAGTGCAATGACTTTGCCTGTATCGATGATGCCGATTCGATCTGAGAGTTGATCGGCTTCTTCCATATAGTGGGTGGTCAACAGGATGGTGTGACCTTCCTGCTTCAGTTCAGCGATCAACTCTCTTACGCGGCGAGCCGCTTGCGGGTCCAGCCCGAGCGTGGGTTCATCCAAAAGAAGGATGGGAGGACGAGCCAATAACGCTTTGGAGATGGCGATGCGCTGTCGCATGCCTGTTGAATATTTTTCGACCAGTTCATTGGAACGCTCTTTCAGCTCCATGCGCTCGATCAATTCGTCGACGCGTTTCTTTGCGATCTCCTGTGGGATGTGGTACAGCGCCGCGAAATACTCAAGATTTTCGCGCCCGGTCAGCTTCCAATAAATGCTGCGCTCGCCCGCAAGGACCGTTCCCAAACTACGACGGACGTCATTGGCTTGTTTGACGACATCAAAGCCATTAACTTG
>WNFZ01002162.1_pt1 | contig 18802 bp, 20 predicted proteins | sample 5400081 | NCBI WGS metagenome assembly WNFZ01 (sample SAMN13153365, study PRJNA577476) | soil metagenome | isolation source: 80 cm soil or saprolite under grassland replicate 1 | place: USA:California | collected 2016-06-15
GCCGCCGCCCAGCCCGGCGACGTCAGCACCACCGAAGCCGACCTCACCCTGGCCCACGCCGCGCTGAGCTACCACCCGCAAGTCGACCTGGCCCACGGCATGACACGCCAGATCGACTGGCTCCAGACAGCGCGACCGCGACACCGGCTACTGGCCAACTCGGCCGTCGATCCGCTCTCGTAGGAGATCGGCGTGCCCGCAGTGCCGCGCGTACTCCTCGATCATGTGTACCAGCACGTCGCGCAGCGGCACCCCGGTCGCGCCCAGTGCGCCCAGGTCGGCACTGTCCGCGACGAACTGCTCGGCGAAGGCCACCTCCGCCCGCCACGCCCGCCACGCTTCGTCCACCACCGCGGGGTCCGCGACCGCGCCGTTCCAGTCGCCGTCACGGTCCACATCGGAGCAGTACAGCTTCGGTACGTCCTGCCGAGCCATCACGCGGCGAAACCAGTACCGCTCCACCTCAGCCATGTGCCGGACGAGCCCGAGCAATGACATGGTCGATGGCGGCACTGACCGGCGGGCCATCTGCTCGGCGTCCAAGTCGGCACACTTCATTTCCAGCGTGAGCCGGTACCGGCGCAGGTAGTCCAGCAACGTGCTGCGTTCCTCGGCGGCCGCGACGCCCGTTTCGCGCGGGTCGTCGTCCGGGTCGACCCACATATCGGGATAGACGGTCGCGCGCGTCCACCGAGTCGTCGTTGGTTCACTGGTGTGCTCAGGTAAGGCCATCCGAGCATGGTCGAGCAAGCCGGCGCCCTCCGCCACCGAGTATTAGCCAACCGCGCAGACGTGCGAGGTTGGCAGCGGCCCGCTCATTTCCGGCTGCCGGCGTGCGCGATCTTTCGGGACCGCTTGCCCGCCGGCTTCCCGGCGGACTTGCCCGACAACGTCCCGGCGGACTTGCCCGACGGCTTCCCGGCCGGTTCTGGCGCCGGCTGTCCCGTGAGCGCGTCCGCATGGTCAGGCACGAACGTCTGCATCTCCCGCGGGGTCCGCCGGTAACCGGTCGACGGCGGCCGGGGCGGCAGCTCCAACGGCACCCGCTGCACCTCGTGGTACGGGATCGTGGAGAGCAGGTGGGCGATCATGTTGACGCGGGCCCGGCGCTTGTCCTCGCTGTCGACGACATACCATGGCGCCTCGGGAATGTCGGTGTGCAGGAACATCTCGTCCTTCGCCCGGGAGTACTCCTCCCAGCGGCTGATCGACTCAAGATCCATCGGCGACAGCTTCCACCGCCTCATGGGGTCCTGCAACCGCGAGCGGAACCGCAGCTCCTGCTCCCTGTCACTGACCGAGAACCAGTACTTGCGCAGCAGGATGCCGTCCTCGATCAGCAGCCGCTCGAAGATCGGGCACTGGTGCAGGAAGCGCATGTACTCTTCCTTGCTGCAGAAGCCCATCACCCGCTCGACCCCGGCCCGGTTGTACCAGCTTCGGTCGAACAGCACCATCTCACCCGCGGCCGGGAAATGCTGGATATACCGCTGGAAGTACCACTGGCTGCGCTCCCGTTCGGTCGGCGCCGGGAGTGCGGCGATACGCGCGAGGCGCGGGTTGAGGTACTCGCTGACCCGCTTGACCGTGCTCCCCTTGCCGGCCGCGTCCCGCCCCTCGAAGACGACCACTACCCGGGCGCCCTCCGCGCGTACCCATTCCTGCAGCTTGACCAGCTCGCCCTGCAACCGGAACAGCTCCGCCTCGTAGACCTTCTTCGGCAGACGCTCGACCCTCGCATCCCTGGCCACAGACCTAGCCACAGCCGCCCACCTCCATCGCGCCGTGCCCTGGACGTAACCGTAGTTCGCCCCCGGCGTCATGGGGGGCGGCGAGTGCTCCAGCAACGACGGCGAATCGCTACGGGCCTTCGTCGACGTACTACAGGGGTGGAAGAGCTGTTTCCCGGACCGGTGCTGGCCGCGCTGCGTGATGCGCCCGGACGTCGGGCATTCGAGAACAGATCGCGGACCGTGTCACGCGGTGAGCTGCTCGCGACGGTGCGCCGGGTCGCCGGCGGCCTCCGCAACGCGGGGCTGGGCCCGGGCTCGGGCCTCGGGCTGGTCCTATCGCTGTCGCCAGAGGCGTACGCCGTGCATCTGGCCGCACACGCGCTGGGCTGCCGGGTGGCGGCGGCCCGGCCGGGGTGGAGTCGGCCGCAGCTCGCCGACGCCATGCGAGGGAAGGTCGACGCCGTGGTCAGCGACCTGCCGCCGGCCGGTCTGGAGGGCGTACCGGTGCTCCCGCTCGCCGACCTGCTCGCGCGCGCCGACCCTGGTGGATCCGTCCCGGAGCTGGCGCGGCCGGACGACATCGCCCGGCTGACCTACACCAGTGGCAGCACCGGAGAGCCCAAGGCGTGCGCGCACACGTACCGGGCTATCAGCCTGGCCTACCTGCCGGACCGGTGGGCTCCGGTCCTGGCGGAGCTGCTCACGCGCTTCAAACGCTGCCTGATCATCCAGAACCTGGCCAGCCCGGTGATGTTCACCTATCTCGGGCGCTGCCTGGTAACCGGGGGGACGGCGGTCATCGCGGACGGGCTTGCAATGCCGGAGGCCATCGAGCGCCACCGGATCACCGCCACCATGATGCCCCCGAGCCGGCTCGACCAGCTGATGCGTTCGGGCGCCGATTTGAGCAGCCTGCGGGCGGTGGTGCTCGGCGGGTCACCGGCCGGCCCGCAGCTTCTGCGGGCCGCGACCGAGCGGCTGGGACCGATGGTGTGGCAGGGCTACGGGCAGGGCGAGGCAGGAGTGATCTCCATGCTGACCCCGGAGGATATCGTCGCCGGTCACGTCGCGTCGGTCGGACGGCCGCTGCCCGCGGTCGAGGTCGCCATCCGGGACGGTGAGGTGTGCGTCCGCAGCCCGCACATGATGTCCGGCTACTGGAACGACCCGGAGCAGACAGCAGACGTGCTGCGGGACGGCTGGCTGCACACCCGCGATCTCGGCTACCTGGACGCCGACGGCCTGCTTCACCTGACGGGACGCGCCCGCGATGTGATCATGGTCAACGCTGAGGTCTGTTACGCGGGCGCGATCGAACGGGTCCTGGCCGGACACCCCCAGGTCGCCCAGGCATACGTCGTCGGCGTACCCGATCCGGAGACCGGCGAGGCGATCCATGCGTTCGTGGTCCCGGCGGGCGATCAGGTGCCCGATCGTGAGGTGCTGATCGAGCTGGTCCGGCAGCGGCTGAGCGCGAACTGCGTGCCGAAGTTCATCACGGCGATCCAAGAGGTACCGGTGAGCACCAGCGGGAAGCCCGACAAGCGAGCACTCCTGGGCCGAACCGTCGCCGCACCGCCTGCATGATGTCCGCTGTGACCCTCTCGGACGAGTCGCTCATCGCGGGCATGGCCGCCGGCGACACCGATGCGATGGCGGCCTTCGTGCGGCGTTTCCAGGCTCGGGTGTACGGCCTGGCGCTCGCCGTGGTGGACGACCCGGGACTGGCCGAGGAGGTCGCGCAGGACGCGTTCATGCGAGCCTGGCGGCACGCCGCGACCTACGATCCACGGCGCGGGCGCGTGCCCACCTGGCTGCTGACGATCACACGCAACCTTGCCGTGAACGCCATCCGGCTGCGTCGCGACCGCCCCATCGATCCGGAGCGGCTGATGGCCGAGGTGATGACCGAGGTGGCCGAACCCGAGTACGAGGGGAACGAGCAGCTGCGAGCGGGACTGCGGACACTCCCGGCCGACCAGGCACGGCCGATCGTGCTCGCGGTGGTCTATGGCCTGACGGCCAAGGAAATAGCCGACCTGGAGGGAATCCCACTGGGGACGGCCAAGACGCGGATCCGGCGGGGCCTGGCCCGACTGCGTGAGGCATTGGGAGTCAACGATGGATGAGCGGCCCGGCTGCGCCGAGACCCGCGAGCTGCTGCCGGAGCTCGCGGCCGGCGTGGCGGCGGGGGACGAGCGGGCGCGTGCGCTACGGCACCTGAGCGGATGCATCCATTGCCGGCGCGAGCTCGACGCGATGGTGGCGGTGTTGGACGAGCTGGTCACACTGGTTCCGCCGGTGGAGCCGCCCGCCGGGTTCGAGTCGGCGGTGCTGGCTCGGGTCGGCGTGAGCGAGGAGCGAGCTGGCGAGCCCCGCAGTCCACGCCCGGACGGTACCGCGCCGTCGCGCAGCCGATGGTGGCGCCGTCGTGCGCTGCGCTTGGCGACGGCGGCCGTGCTCGCCGTGGCCATCGGCGTCGGCATCGGCGCCGCCACGATGACGCAGGCGACCGCTGACGACCGCCGCATTGCCTCCGCGTACCGCCGGACGCTGCACACCGCGAACGGTCGATACCTCGCCGCGCGCCGGCTCAACGCTCCGGACGCGTCCGACCACGGAGTCGTGTTCGCCTACCAGGGCAAGCCGTCGTGGGTCTTCATCGTGCTGCAGTACGGTGTTGTCGGCGCGTCCTACCAGGTGCGCTTGGTGACGGTGGACGGCCGGGACCGGCCGATCGGCGAGATAGACGTGACCAGCGGCGAGAGCTCGTGGGGGGTCGCCATCGACGTGGACGTCGCACAGGTCGCCCAGGTCCGGCTCTCCGGTGCCGCCGTTCCGCCGCTCACCGCCGCGTTTCGCTGATCCGCGCGTCCACCCGGGCCCAGAACTTCGCGGGGTCGTTGAGGTGCGGATACGGCTCGTCGGGAACGGGTACGCCGAGAAAGGCGCACAGCGGCTCCCAACCGGCGCCGGCGGAGATCGTGAGCAGCCGGTCGGCGGGCGCCTCTCGGAGTACTGCCGCGTTGTGCTCCTCATAGACCCGGATCGCGTACTGCCGGTCGGCGAACCGGCCGGCGAAGAAGCCGTCCCAGATCATCCTCCGGTGGAACTCGGTGAACAGGTCGAGGCCGGGTACGGTCCGGCGCGCCTCGGCGACCCGCTCGTCCGGTGGTCCGTAGCCGAACATCCGGAAGATCGTGTTGTACACGCTGTCGTACCAACCCTCGGCGTCCCGAACGGTCAGGATGATCTTCGCTGCGGGGAACGCCTCGGCCAGCTGACGCCAGTAGGCCGCGCCCGGCCAGTCGACAGTCGCGGCGTACCCCGCGAAAACCGCGCCCCAGTCGACGGTCCCGCCAGCCGCGGCGGTCTGCCACAGCGGCAGCCGGTCCGGATGATCCAGCACGTGGCGACCGTGGAAGCAGGGTCCGAACCCGAGCCGGTCCAGCGCGGCCTTGAGGGAAAGCGTTCCAGTACGCCCGACGCCGGCCCCGATGACCTTCAGGGCTCCACTGGCCTTCAGGGCTCCACTGGCCTTCACGGCTCCACCTGGTCTCGGGCCAGGTCCGCGGGGGATCCGACGCCGAGGAGCGTCAACGCGTTGGCCAGCTCCTTCCGCAACAGCTCCAGCAGGTGACGGGCGCCCGCCTCGCCGGCCACCGCAAGCCCCCAGAGCACGGGCCGGCCGATCGCCACCGCATGGGCGCCCAGCGCCAGGGCCTTGGCGACGTCGGTGCCGCGCCGTACGCCGCCGTCGAGCAGCAGCGCCGCCCGCCCATCGACGGCGTCCGCGATGAGCGGAAGCCGGTCAAGGGACGCCGGGGTCGTGTCGAGCTGGCGGCCGCCGTGGTTGGACACGATCAGCCCGTCCACCCCGCGCTCGACCGCGAGCCTGGCGTCGATCGGATGCAGCACACCCTTGAGCAGGATTGGCAGCTTGGTGGTCGCGCGCAACCAGTCAAGATGTGCCCAGGAGATCTCCGGGGACAACACGACCTGGCGTACGTGGCCGGCGCCGCCCATGTTGGCGCAGTACACACCGGGCGGCAGGTCGTGGAAGTCGTTGCGGTCCCCCCGTTCGTTGCGGCCAAGCGCGGACGAGTCCACGGTCACCACCAGTGCGCGGCAGCGCGCCGCCTCCGCCCGCCGCACGAGCGACTCGGTGAAGGCCAGATCCGGCTGGATGTACAGCTGGAACCAGAGTTTCGCGCCGGTCATCGCGATCTCTTCGATAGTGACGGTGGACAGCATCGCCGCGATCATGATCACATCGGCGGCTGCGGCCGCGCGTCCCGTCGCGACCTCGGCCTCGGGGCAGGCCAGGCGGTGGAACGCGGTCGGCGCCACAAGGACGGGCATCGACGCGTCCTGTCCGAGTACGGTCGTGTCCAGTCGCGGCGGCCCGCAACCGCGCAGGATCCGGGGAACCAGTGCGCGGCGGCGGAACGCCGCTTCGTTGGCGGCGACGGTGATCTCGTCCTGGGCGCCGCTGGCGAAGTAGTCGTAGTACACCGGATCGAGCCGGGCGCGTGCAGCGGCTTCGAAGTCGCGCAGGTTGACCAAGTCGCGTACGGCCGCGGGGCTCGCAAGCTCGCTCTTCATGTTCACAGCGTCGCCTTAATGAAGGCGCGCAGCGGTTCCCGGTAGGTCTTCTCGTCGGTCCAGTCGTTGCAGATGTCTTCGGGCAAGCGGCAGGTCGCGACGGTCCGGTGATCCTTGCGCCGGCGGATCACCGGGTGCAGGTACCGGTCGTCGTGGGCCTCGTCGGCCTCCCACGCCCGGCCCGCCGCCACGTCGAACGGGTCGATGGCGTCGTGGCCCTCGCCGTACTCCAGGCTGACCGTGAAACAGTCGGCGAAGGGGACGTAGTCAAGGGGCATCTCCTCGTAGTACCGCCCGTCAGAGGTGATCACGTCGCACAGGAAGCCGAACTGCTGGAACAACGCCGATGTCCGGTTGATCCGGGCGAGCACCGCATCGGCGATGGAGCCCAACGGCACGCTCCTATGTGGCCACTCAACTCCGTGGTACTTCTGGTCGAGCATACGGACCAAGGCGCGGATGCCGTACCGGAAGCCGTGGATGAACGCGCTCGTATGCTTCTTGAAGTCACGCGACTGGGTGAGCGTCCCGGCGAAGTACAGGCCGGGTATGTTGACCGACTCCCACTCACTGGTCAGCGCCGGGAACCGCCCGTCGATCGCCAGCTCGGGCCGGCAGTCGTTGGCGAAGATGGACGGATCCATCCGGAAGCCGGTGCAGGTAATCACGCGGTCGTAGGCGAGCTGGACCACCTTGTTCCGGCGGGCGTAGGCGAAGGTGATCAGGTAGTCGCTGGTGCGGCGCTCGATGTGCAGGATGTCGCCATCGAGCACCATGTTCTGGGTCTTGAGCTGGTGGGTGTCCAGGAAGTTGTTGTTGACCGCGCGCAGGTGGCCGATGAAGTGGGTGCGCCACGCGAACTTGATCGAGCGCGGACCGGCGACGTGGATGACGGCCGCGTGCTCGGTCAGGTTGTCCGCCGTCTCGAAGGCGGAGTTTCCCTTGCCGATGATGAGCACGCGTTGGTCGGTGAAGTCGTCAGGGTTCACCGGAACGTCCCAGTAACGCTCGGTCGTTTCGATGCCCGGCATGGGCGGGATGTTCATCGCGCCGAAGCCGGTGGCGACGATCACCCGGCTGGCTTCGACCGTGTCGCCGTTGTCGCAAGTCAGCGCGAAACCGCGGGCGATGCGACTGACGCGGCAGCGGTACCGGATGTTGAGGCCACGCGCGAAGTCGGTCAGGTAGCGGACGTAGTCGTCGGCGTGCGGGAAGTACCGGCTGGTGTACCGGGTGAACCGCAGCTCGGGATCATTGGAGAGAAGCGAGTTCCAGTCGACGCGGAGGTCCTTCTCGGGGTCATGCCAGCCGGTGTGCGGTTTGTTGATGGAGATCATGCGGCGGTGGCGGGGAAACGTGCGATAAAACGTTCCGGCCGTAGGCCCCGCCTCCAGCACCACGTAGTCGCGTCCGGCCCGCTGAAGGAAATAGCCCAGCTGCAGGCCGGCGGGACCCGCGCCGATCACCGCGTAGTCCATGCCGGTAGTACGGGTGCTTTTGGCCTTCGGGATTCAAGGTGAATCCGAAGGCATGATCAGTCTCGTACAACTGATGTGATCATTGCGGTCGTGCTCGTGGCGTTGGTGCTGGCGAGCCTGCCGTACTGGCTGCCCCGCTCGGTCGTCGCGTTACGAATGTGGTTGTTCGCCCGCATCAACGGCGCTGAAGGAATCGCAATACCCGGCGACCTCGTGGACGCCTCGCGGTTTCTGGAGGTCTACTCCCACCCCGCCGCACGTGGGCGCAGCCGCGGAGCGGCGCTGTCCGACCTGTTCTGGTACTGGCTGTCGCCCGGCCCAGAGGTGCACCAGGAGCATCTTGAGCCGGAGCCGCGCTACGACGAGGTGGCCCGCTGCACCCGCCGCATCCTCACCATGCCGAGCGTCGCCGCTGACCGCCTCGCCGTTGCGAGTGTGCGTGCCGCCCTGCCGTCGCAGACCGGTCTGGTACGGCTGCGCGACCTGGTGATGCCGGTCTGGGCCGAGCTCTACCATCGGGTGGTCTTCGGCCGGCCCGCCACGGACGAGGTCCGGGCGCTGATCGTCACCAACGCCAACGACGTCGTTACCGCCCTCAAGTGCTGCGGCCTGCGGCACATGGACCGCAGGCTCCGGCTGACCGCCCATCTGGAGCAGGTGCTCGACCAGGTGCCCCACGAACTGCCCTCGATGCTGGACCACCGCGAGCGGGCGCTGTACCTCCAGGGCACGTTCTTCAACACAGCCGTCGTACAGAGCTCAGAGGCGACCGCGCACATGCTGATGGTGCTGGCCAGCGATCGGGCCCAGTCGGCCGCCGACGAACAGCTGCTCGACAAGGTCTTCGAGGACACGCTGCGACGCTTTCCGCTGTTCGGTGTCGCCCACCGCGTCACTACCGCCGACATCTCGCTGAGCCGGGAGTCCGCAATCCCGGCCGGCTCCGTCCTCTGCTTCAGCTATCCGGACTTCCACCGCGCGGGCGGCTACATTCCGTTCGGCGTGGCCGCCAACCGTCCCTGCCCCGCCTGGCACATCGCCCCCGTGACCATCAAGGCCGTAACCAGGGAGCTGCTCGCCCGCTTCACGTTCGCCACCAGCGCGGCGCACACCCGCCCGATCCCGAACCGCGGACCCTGCCTGGTGTCCCCGCGAGGCACACCCGAGCGGCGACGCCTGCCAGCGCTTGTCTACCTGCGCGTGCGCGATCGGTGGGAGGACGTGTGGCGCAGTCTCGTCCAACTCGTCCTGGGCACCTACATGGTGTGGCACGCGCGCCGCTTGCGGCTTTGTGCCAGGTACTTCGAAGGGAGCCCGCCCTAACCGTGCCCCAAACCAGGAAGGGAGCCTGGCATGTCGGCCATCAGCGTAACTTCGCCGCGAGGGTTGAGCGTCGCGGCAATCAACGAGCGCTACCACCGGGTGGCGCTGAACGTATTCATGTTGGTCGTACTGGCTCACTGGGCTGAACATCTGGCGCAGGCGTACCAGATCTGGATGCTCGGTCGGCCGCGCCCGGCGGCCCGGGGCGTGCTTGGCCAACTGTTTCCTTGGCTCGTCTCATCCGAGTGGCTGCATTACGGGTACGCCATTGTCATGCTGGCCGGACTGTTCCTGCTGCGGCCCGGGTTCGTCGGTCGAGCTCGAGCGTGGTGGACGGTCGCGTTGCTGATCCAGTTCTGGCACCACATCGAGCATCTGCTGCTGCTCGTCCAGGCGCAGACCCACACCTTCTTCTTCGGCGCTACGGTTCCGACCAGCGTGGCCCAAGTCATCTTCCCGCGGGTCGAGCTGCACCTGTTCTACAACTCAATCGTCTTCATCCCCATGGTTGTGGCGGTCTACCTGCATCGGCGTCCCAACGACCGGGACCTGCGAGCCACCTCGTGCAGCTGCGTCCAGCATGACCGCATGGCGTAACGCGGCTGTCGTGGCGCTTGCGGGCGCGCTGATGGTGTACCTGGCAGCGCGCCCACCGAACCCCCAACAAGCCGCCATCACGTCGACCGAACCGGCCGACGGGGCGGTGCTCGCACAGGCTCCCGCCGAAGTTGAGCTCTCATTCACCGCCCCGGTAATCCCCGACCTGTCCCCCACGTCTCCGTCCAGGACAGCTCGGGGACAGCATTGAGTACCGGTCGACCACGCCCGGTCCTGCCCGAGCGGCTCCGCCAGCCGGTCAACATCACCGCCACCGGCGATGTGAGGGTTGTCTACCACGTCACCTTCGTCGACGGTGCGGAGCTGACCGGCACGCTGCACTTCACCGTGAAGGCCCGGAGCGCAGCCGGTTCCGGCGTAACCACCGGGCCAGCCGCCAACACCAACGACGCCGTCGCCGGATCCACCCACCAGCACGGGGTCGATCCGATCAGCGCCGCGCTGCTGGCGCTCGACGGCATCGTGGCGCTCGCAGCGCTCGTGCTGCTCATGCGCCGCCCCAACCGCCCCGGCCGGCCGTAGGGTAGTCAGATACCTGCAAGGAGGGGAGGAGCATCACCGTGTCCGTCACCGATTGGACAACCGACGCCAAGGGCACCGGCCGGTACGCCGACGTCAACGGCATCAACCTCTACTTCGAGACGCTCGGGGCCGGGAGGCCGTTGATCCTGCTGCACGGCGGGCTCGGGTCGGGCGAGATGTTCGGGCCGGTCCTTCCCGCGTTGGCCGAGCGTCACCAGGTCATCGCCGTCGACTTGCAGGGGCACGGCCGCACTGCCGACATCGATCGACCGATCGACGTCCGGCTCATGGCCGATGACATCGCCGCGCTTATCGACCACCTCGGGCTGGACAGGCCGGACCTCGTGGGCTACTCGCTCGGCGGTGGGGTTGCGCTGCACACGGCGGCGAAGTACCCGTCCAAGGTCGGCCGGCTGGTCGTGGTCTCGGCGAACATCCGGCCCGACGCGATCTATCCGGAGATGCGCGCACAGCAGGGCCAGGTGAACGCGGCCGCCGCCGACTTCATAAAGGACACGCCGATGTACCAGCTCTACCAGCGGGTCGCACCGCGCCCCGAGGACTTCCCTCGGCTGCTGGACAAGATCGGCGAGGCGATGTCAAAAGACTTCGACCTCACCGAGGAGGTACGCGGTCTGCAGGTGCCGACGCTGATCGTCGCCGCGGATGCCGACATGGCGCCGCCAAGCCACTATGTCGAGGTCTTCAAGCTGCTCGACGGCGGCCTCCGCGACGGCGGCTGGATGGGCGAGGGCCGACCAAGGGGTGGTCACGCGCTCGCGATCCTGCCCGGCCTGACCCACTACAACGTCTTCAGCTCGCCGCTGTTCGCCGCGACCACGCTCGCCTTCCTCGACCAGCAGGAGACCTAGCCGGCGGCGTCGTCGGTCTCGTCTTCGAGGAGACCGCGCTGGCGGTCCGCGAACACGCGGGCGATGTCCACTCTGGACTGTGCGCCCAGCTTGGCGAGCACGTGCGAAACGTGACTCTGCACGGTACGGCGGGACAGGAACAGGTCGGCGGCGATGTCCGGGTTGGAGTACCCCTTGGCGACCAGGACCGCGACGTTGAGCTCGGCGGGAGTCAGTGCTTCCCAGCCGGTGGCGGGGCGCTGCCGCGGGCCGCGGGGACCGCGACGCACACCCAGCGGGCGCAGCCGCGAGTCGGCGCGCCGGATGTCCCACACCGCATCGAAATCTGCATACGTGTCGATGGCCTTGTAGTAGGTGGCGCGGGCGGCCTGGACATCGCCGGTACCGGCGAGCAGCACCGCCGCGTTCTCCAGCGCGAGCCCGCGTAACAGCGGGGACTGGAGGTCGTGGTACTTCTCGGCGGCCGCGAGCAGTACGGCTGGATCGGCGTCGAGCAGACCGCGGCAGTGCGTGGCGGCGGCCTGCTTCGGCGGTAGCCGCTCGTGCCTGGCATCGGACTCGGCCAGCTCGGTGGCCAACGTGGCGGTGGCGTGGTCGCCCGCGTCCAGGAGCAGGCGTACCAGGTCGGGCAGCATCATGTCACTGACCGCGGGCAGGTCTGGTGGCCCAGCCGGAACCGTCCTCGGATCGACCACGGAGAGCAGCAACGCCAGCGCCTGCTCGGGCTGGCCGTCGCGTTCGGCCGCCACGGCGCGGGCGACCCGGAACAGCTCCACGTACTGGCTGACGACCCCCTCGGTCACCGCCAGGTCGTCTGTGCGACGTATGTGCTCCTGGTACGCCGTCCGGTCGTCGCGGTGCACCGCGATCATCGCTGCCATGGCATGCAAGTACATCGACCGGACTGGATCCGACCGGAGCACGTCGACAGCGGCGTCCAGCTCGGCTAGCGCGTCGTCCCACCGCCCGACGCCGAACCAGTGGTCGGAGACGCGTAGCCGCAGCCGGGCCAGCTGGGCCGGGGTACCCGCCTGCTCGGCGAGCGCCATGGTCTCACCGACGACACGATGGACCTCGGCTATGCGGCCCAGGTTGGCCAGTGCCGCCATCCGGTTGCCGAGCAGGCTCAGCCGCAGGTCGGTCGCCTCCGGTTGGTCCCCGACGACGTTCAGTGCACGCTCGATGAGCTCCAGGCAGGCCGCGTTGTCGTGCCCTTGCCAGGCCTGAAGCAGGGCGAGGGTGTGCAGCGCGTACCCGACGGCGAGGCGGTCACCGGCCTGCTCCCCTTCGGCCTCGGCCTGGGTCGCGACCTCCCCTGCCTCGGCAAGGCGAGCGCTGCTGTTGAACACCATTGCCCGCAGGGCGCGCAGCCGTGCGGTCCAGACCGGCGTCAACGCCCGCCCGGTCAACGCCTCAGCCGTTGCCGCGAGCGCCTGGTCATGCTGGCCGTTGCGCAGCAGGGCGAACGCCCGCGCCCAGGCGATGCGCCCGGCCACGGTCGGGTCGGTGGTGGCGGCCAGGACCGGGCCGGCCAGCGCCTGTACCTGCCCGTAGCGGCCGAGCAGGAAGAGCGCGGTGACCAGGCTGGCGTCGACTTGCACCGATGTACCGGCGGACTCGCGTACCCGCTCCAGCAGCTCCACGGCGATCTGGGGCGCCCGGTAGATCAGCTGCTGGGCCGCGCCGACCACCCACTCGACGGTCCAGGTATCGACGGCTCGCGGCGCGGCCAGCAGGTGCTCGGCGACCCGCTCGGCCGGCGCTCCCGCCGTGGCCAGGGCCTGCGCCGCATGCCGGTGCAGCGCGACCCGCATCGCGGCCGGCATCTGCTCGTACAGCGCCTGGTGGATCAGGCCATGCCGGAACACGAAGCGCTCGCCTGAACCGGCCAGCACGCCAGCCGCCACGGCGTCGGCCAGGTCCGCCGTCAGCTCGCCGGCTGGGCGGCCGGTCAACACCGCCAGGTCCGCCACCGAGAACTCCGATCCGAGCAGCGCCGCGAACCGAAGTACCTCAGCCCGCTGCTCGGACAGGAACCGCAACCGGCCGGCGATCGCGCCGGCCAGGGAGCCCATGCCGGCGCCATCGCCCACAAGCTCGGCGACCCCGGCGTGTACCCGTACCCGCCCGTCGCGCAGCAGCGCGTCGATCAGCTCCCGTATGTAGAGCGGGTTCCCGCCGGCCCGCCGGGCCTGTTCGCGCAGCCGCGGTCCCAGCGAGGTGCCCGGCGAGGCACCGCAGAGCCGACCAACAAGCTCCGCCACCCGGTCCGGTGGCAGCGGACCCACCTCGACGAGAACCGAGTCGCCACTGGTCACGCTGTCGCGTAGCTCGCCCGCTTCGGCCCGTACCGGCACCGGCCGGGACACCGCCACCAACAGCAGCGGCAACTGCCCGACCAACCGGTGCAGCCGCTCCCACAACCGCAGGCTGGCCTCGTCAGCCCATTGAAGGTCGTCGACGACGAGTACGACCGGCGAGGTGGTGCACAGCCGATCCACCAACACCAGCAGCCGCTCTGCCACCGCCGCGGTCACATCGGCTGGCGTGATGATGTCGCCGGCACCTTCGCCGCGCAACAGGTGGGCGATCTCCAGCCGGAGCGGATCGGTCGCTCCCCGCCCGACGCGCAGGCAGTCCAGCAGTACCCACAAGGGAAACCGGTGCCGGGTCTGGTCGGCCGGCTCCCAGTACAGCTGGCACCCCGACGCCGTCGCCTCGGCCAGCCCAGCCGTGACGACCGCGGTCTTGCCTATCCCGGGCTCCCCCTCGACCCACACCGACCGGCCGCGGCCGGCGGCGACCTCGGCGACCAGCCGCCGCAGTCGACCGACCTCATGGTCCCGACCGACCAACCCACCCGACGGCAACCCCGGCATCACGCCGCCACCCTAGCGGCCGCCCGATGGCGCAGCGAAGCGCGTCAAGAGCAGGCCATGGGGCCGGCGTTAACCGGTCGGGTCGCCGGTGGCTCATCGGTAGCTTCCTCGCGGCTGCACCGTGCTGCTCTGCCTCGACATCACCCCGGACCCGCCGCGTCAGATGCGCTGAAGCGATGCGGTAGAGCCACACGCGTACCGAAGATCGGTTTTCGAAGGTCTCCCGGCTGCGCCAGGCGCGCAGGTACGTCTCCTGGACTGCGTCCTCAGCCTCGTCCCACGAGCCGAGCATCCGGTGGGTGTGCGCCAGCAGGCCACGCCGCTCCCGCTCGAAGTGATCGGTCAGAGACCCAACTTCGGTCGCGCCCATGCGGCAAACCTCCGGATCGCGTCGTCGGCCACGGGTATGCGCCCCGCGGCCATCTGGAACGTGTGCAACTGCCCCTCGAACACGTCGAGGCGGACCTCCACGCCCGCCTTCCGCGCCTGCTCCGCCAGCCTCCGGCTGTCGTCCAGGATTGCCTCGGCCGCGCCGACCTGAAGGAACATGGGCGGCAAGCCAGTCAGGTCGGCGTGCAGGACGTTGACCCGCGGGTCCGTTGGGCTCTCGCCGTTGCGCAGGTACGCCTGAACCAGGCCACGCACCATCTCACGGGTGAAGAACACGTCAGTGGCCGCATTCGACTCGAACGTCGACCCGGCCAGCTCCATGTCCACCCAGACCGACATCAGCAGCAGCGCGGCCGGGTCCGGCAGGTCCAGATCACGGATCCGCAGCGCCGCCGCCACGCACAGCCCACCGCCCGACGAGTCACCGGCGAGTGCCGCGGTCAAGCCTTGCCCGACGGTCCATCGATACGCCGCGATCGCGTCTTCGATCTGCGCCGGATACGGGAACTCCGGCGCCAGCCGGTGGTGCACGAGCAGCGCCCGCACGCCCGTCGCCTTTGCCAGATGCCCGAACAGCCTGCGGTGCGTGTAAAGCGACCCACCAACGAATCCTTCCCCGTGGTACGCCACGATCACCCGGTCCCGAGCCGCCCCATGCGGCTCGATCCACATCGCAGGCACGCCGCCGGCTTCGACCTCAAGATAGTCAACCCCGCCCGGCTCCACGGTCACGTCGCCCCAGGAGTCGTCGTCCAACCCCTCGCCCCGCGCCCAGCGCTGGTACATCTCCTGAATAACGTCCATACCGTGCAGACCTCGCGCGCGACGAAAAAGAATCGCTGACGGCCTGACCGTGGCTGAGTCGTCAGAGCTGTTGATGCGCTCGGCCGAGGTACGCGAGGACGGCCAGGACGCGGACGTGGTCCTCGTCGGAGTGGATGAGGCTGAGCTTCGCGATGATCGAGCGGACGTGGGTCTCCATTAGATCGCTGGCGTCTCCGCAACGCTACCAACGGAGCAGTGTCCACAGGGGAGGGTGCGGTGTACGTGGGTGATGACTGGGCCGAGAACCACCACGACGTCGAGCTCGTCGATGATGACGGCCGGCGCCTGGCACGGGCCCGGCTGCCGGAAGGACTGGAGGGCATCACCCGGCTCCACGCGTTGATCGCGCAGCATATGCCCGGCTCCTGGGCGTAGTTGGAGCCGGCCGAGGCTGCGGCAAAGGTGCGGATCGACTCGCGGACCACGGCGACGAACCGCCGGTCCGGGCGCTTGGCCCGCTCCGGCATGTCGGCGATACCACCGTCGCGGGGCGCGCGCCGGCACCGTAGCCGCCTGGTTCTGGGGCAGTCACGGCCGGTGGCCTGCGGCATACTCGTCCGATGTAGGTGCACCGATCTGTGCTGCCGACCGGGGAGGATCATGGGGAATCCATCGGAGCCGCCAGGGCTTCGGCGCGAGTTTTACGACCGCATCGAACAGGCCAACCGAGAGCTGGCGCGGGTTCGTGAGCAGGTTGAGCTGATGCGGGACCGGGTCCGCGCCGACCGGAGCGACGGAGCCGAGGAACTTGCACAGTTCGCCCGCTCGGCGGAAGCCCCACCGGAGTTGCGGGCGGTGCAGAGCCGCATCGACCGTGGCGAGTTCACCTGGGAGCAGGCGTGGACCGAAGACGTCGACGACGAGGACGTCCGTCGGCTGCGCCGTTCGGCGCGCACCTTCTTCGCCGATGTGGCGGCCGTCTTCGAGACAGCCGAGGAGATTGCGCGCGCACAGGGACTGTCGAGCGACGAAGCTGCCGACCTGGCGTTCCAGGAGCTGCAGCGTAGAAAGGAGGCGGACCATGGTTGACGTCGATCCCGCCCAGCTGGACGGCTACGCCGCACAGCTCTTGCGGAACGCGGACTTCTTCGACACTCCGTTGAAGTTGTACTGCTCGGCGAACTGCAACAAGACCGACGACATGACCGGCGTGCTGTGGCCGGCGCAGAAGGCAGTGCACCTGACCCACGACGCGACGGTCGGCATCCTGACCTCGGGCCGGCAGGAGCTGGGTCAGGTCTCCTTCCTGTTGAAGCAGGCGGCCGACGAGTACCGCAAGGCCGACAGCGCTTCGGCCGAGAAGATCTGGACCGTCTACGCCAAGGGCGCTGACAAGCGGCCGGCGGACTGGCACGAGAAAGACAGCGCCGCACACAAGGGCGTCTTCACCGACCCGTTCACGCCCAATCCGCCGCCGGCCAAGGATTTCAACGACTTCAAGCCGGCCGTGGGGCAGGCGAAGAAGGATCTCGGGAAGATCCAGGAGTGGTGCCAGGAGTACTTCCACTTCAACCTCGCGGGGATCCTCTCCGACATCAGTGGCGACTGGGACACCTTGCGGGAGGACGCGAGCGGTTATGAGTCGCTCGCCGGGCGGGCAGGCGTCCAGCCGATCGCGGACAACCTCGAGTTCGGCATGGACTCGCTGTCGTCCAGTTGGAACAACAGCGACGCCGCGGCCGCGTTCGACTACCACATCCGCGCGCGCTGGATCCCGGCGATCGAGTTCCTGCAGCATTTTCTCGAGATGCAGAAGGAGATGTTCGAGTACGTCGCCCAGGAGGCGAAGACGACCTTCGACGTCCTCGTGGTCGCGATCCAGGAAGCGATCAAGTGGGTACCCAAGAAAGTGCTCCAGATCCTTAAGCTCATCAAAAGCGTGGTGCTGGCGTTCTCCGCGGGCGTCGCTATCAAGCAGCTGGTCGCGTTTCTCCTCGACCTCAAAGGCACCATCATGAATGTGATCAAGATTCTCAAGGATCTGGTCGAAGGCTTTTGCGAGGAAGCGGAGGTCCTCGCCAAGGAGATCCAGGTCGCGAAGGAGATGTGGAGCGGCAAGCACGCGCCCCTGGTGGGCGGATGACGCCCGCGCAGCAGCCGGCCGGCCGTCCTTCGACGCGTGGGGCTGCCCGCGCCGCGGCGATCACGGCGATCGTCGGCGCGGTGCTGCTGTGTGCCGTCCCGTTCCGCGGCGAGAGCATCGACACGGTCTTCGGTACCAGCGCCAATGTGGCCGGACTCCTCGGGGCTGTCTCGCTGGTGTTCGCCGGACTCGCGCTGCGGCTGCGCCGCCGGCTGCTCCTGGCCTGGTTGCCGGTGCTCGGGTTGTTCCCGATCGTGACGTTCGCGATCGTGTTGCGCCGTGCGCTGCGCGTTGCCGATCGTGGTCTCGGGTTCCCGCGCGTCTGGTTCGACAACGGCGGCTACCTCCTGGGTCTGGTGGGCGGGACGCTGCTCGTCGTCGCGGGCGTGCTCGCGCTGCTGCGGCGCGGCAAGGAGTAGGGCTGCGGATGGCGAGGTGGTGGGGATCACGGGGACTCGACCGGATCCTTCTCGTGCTGCCGCTCGCCCTCACCGTGGCGCTGTGGTTCCTGGTGCCAGCCGCCACGGTCGGCCTGACGGCCTGGATGTTCGTGCTCTACGCCGGGTACCGGACCGGCAGCGGGTGGCTCAAGTTCTGGGGGTATACCTACCTGGCGTTGGCCGTCCTCGTGTTCACCGCCGGCCGGGCCGGATACCCGGTGGTCGGCGGCATCAGCTTCCTGATCCTGCTGTTCGCCGGCGGGCTGCACAGCGCGTTCGCCGGCCGGCGGGTGTGGTACGCGGTCCGGAGCGGCGAGCCGGCTTCTCCGCAGTCTGGAGCGGTGGTGTCTGGCCAGCCGGATCCGGCGATCACGAGAGCCCGATGGGTGCTGGAGCGGCGCCGCCATGCTCGCAGGATTCTGGAGGAGGACCCCGCCATGGGCCAGGAGCTGCGCATCGGCCGGCCGGACCAGCCGCGCAGCTTCGACGACGGCGGGCTCGTCGACATCAACCACGTACCCGCGCACGTGCTCGCCAGCGCCCTGGAGTTACCGGCCGACGTGGCCGAGCGCATCGTCGCCGAGCGGTCGCTGCGCGGCGGCTTCTCCAGCCCGGAAGAGCTGGTTGTCTTCTGTGGTGTATCGGTCGACCGGATCGCCCTGATCCGCGACCGGCTGGTGTTCCAGCCGATGTAATTCGGGCCGCCCGCGGGCACCTGGCGCGGCCCGCCGTGTCAACCGCCCGACAGGGCTCCGGTCAACAGCTCCCCTCCGCGTTCGTCGTCGAGCGTGTGGGGTGCCAGCTCTGAGTCGAGCCCGTGACCTGTGCAACGTCTGTGGGCTTGCCCGCGACGACGCGGTGACGACGAACGCGTTCAAGTTTCGACGTGCAGTTTCTGAACCTGTTCAAGTCGCTCACACACGTCGATCAAGGTAGAAGACAGTCCCAGGTCGGCGGCGCAGCCGACTAGTGGCACCCCACACGTCTCCGCCCGGCTCGGCCACGCCGACATCAACTTCACCCGCCGGACCTAC
>WNFZ01002244.1_pt1 | contig 18801 bp, 16 predicted proteins | sample 5400081 | NCBI WGS metagenome assembly WNFZ01 (sample SAMN13153365, study PRJNA577476) | soil metagenome | isolation source: 80 cm soil or saprolite under grassland replicate 1 | place: USA:California | collected 2016-06-15
CGACAAGCTGACGATACTGGCGGATAAACCTCTCGTCGCGTTTGCCGGATGGATCGAGCAGATCATTGCTGAATCAAGTGGAAAGAACGGCAAAGGAATTTTGCCCGTTCCATTGGAACCGGTGGGAGATCCAAGCGTCTATGGCAAGGACCGCGTATTTGTGTATTTGCGCCAAACTGGCGAAATGGACGAGGCGCTGAAGACTCTGCGTGATGCGGGGCATCCTGTACTCGAATTTAGAATTCCTGACTTCTATGAAATTGCCGCCGAAATATATCGCTGGGAAATTGCTACTGCCATTGCTTGTTCGGTCATTGGCGTTAACGCTTTTGATCAGCCAAACGTGGAAAGCAGCAAGAAGATCACCAAGGCAAGGATTGCCGACTTCCAAAAGAGTGGTTATTTGGATGAAGGCAAACCTGCCTGGCAGGGCGATGGTTTCAGTGTGTTCTCGCCGTCTGGTGCGAGCGGTTCGACACTTGCGGATGTGTTGAAGAATTTCCTCGCCCAAGCACAACCAAATGGGTATGTTGCCATTAATGCATATCTGCCACGCAATGAAGATATGATCGATATCTTACAAAAGATGCGTGTGGCGATCCGCGCAAAAACTGGTAACGCGGTGACAGCCGGCTTTGGCCCACGCTTCCAGCATTCCACGGGACAATTCCACAAGGGTGGACCGAGCAATGCTCTGTTCATTGTGATCACTGCCGAATCTGCTGCGGATTTTGAGGTTCCCACGGAAGGTTTGACGTTCGGTACATTAGTCCGCGCTCAGGCATTAGGTGACTACCAGGCGTTAATCGACGCAGGCAGAAAAGTGTTGCGAATCCACCTCCTCAGCACAATGGACCTTCAGGCGATTCCAGAACTCATCTGAGTGCATTGGCAGCCGATTGAGCAGCCGGACGAGGATTTCAAAAGCGTAATCTTCGCCCGGCTGCTGATTTAATCCGATACTCACCTTGGGGTCTTAGACTCATTTTGAAAGGAAGCTAAAATGTTTGATATTGGTTGGCCCGAACTATTGATCGTTCTTGTTGTGGTGGTTTTGGTCTTTGGACCTAGTCGCCTTTCCAAAACAATGGCGGAGCTTGGAAAAGGGATTCGTTCCTTCCGCGACTCGTTTTCCAGTTCCGAAGAAAAATCTGATAGCGCATCAGATACAAATACGGAACAGAAGTAAGTTCACATTTGTTCAATCCAACTAATTGGAGGAGAAGTATTGATCGATCTTGCACGCTGGTGAACTGGTGATTCGCGCCAGACTTGGCAAAGAATCTGTTTATGCCAGAGTATAGTTTTTATTGATAATGAACAGAGGTATTTCGATGTCAAATTTATATGAAGTGAAATGTGTGACTCCCCGTGCCGGAGAACCGACACTATCCGATAGCGAAATAGCCATGCTGCAGCCACAAGTTCCTGACTGGCAGATTAAGGAAGTGAACGGTGAAAAGCGTTTAGAGCGCGTTTTTAAATTTAAGAACTTCGCCCAAGCTTTGGAATTCACAAACAAAGTTGGAGCCATTGCAGAAGAGCAAGACCATCATCCTTTGATCGTCACGGAATGGGGTAAAGTGACTATCAATTGGTGGACACATAAAATCGGTGGCTTGCATAAAAACGACTTCATTATGGCGGCAAAGACAGATCAGCTGCTTAGATAAAAACACAAGAACAACCTGTATGAGTTGCTCTTGTGTTCTCTTAATTTACGGATCGTAGTCGGACATCGGTGGTGTGTGGAAAGATTTATCCGCAGACTGATAGTCGGATGTTTGAGGTGTATGGAAGGATCTATCCACAGGCTCATAGTCGGAGGTCTGAGGTGTGTGGAAGGATTTATCCACAGGGGGGTCGTCGCTTGCCCTGACGACAGTTTCTCGAACCGCAAACGCGAGACCTACCACGAGCGTCACGATTGCCAACAGTTTGAGGATGCGAATACTTAACATTTCAATCTCCTTTTATGAATGTGTTTGAACTTGTGCTTAGTTTAACAGCGGGTAGGTTGCAAAACTTGACATAATTCCCCAAGAATTCCCCAAAAAATCCTCTCTTCGGTATACTCCATTGATGAATCTCCATTCTTGCAGTTCATCGCTGGGTTTCCACCTTAGGTGGTCACGCGGACCTAATTCTCAGCCCCCGTGAGAACTCTCTTTATTGTTTATAAGGAAAAACCGTGGGTAAAACTGCCGTTTCCCCCGAGCAATTCTCTAACTTTGGCGATCTGCTTAAATATCTGCGTCGGCGTGAAGAACTCACTCAGCGTGAGCTTGCAATTCAGGTTGGCTATAGTGATACGCAAATCAGCCGCATCGAACAAAACCAGCGCGTGCCCGATAATGCAACGCTTAAAGCTCTGTTCGTCCCGGCGTTGCATCTGGAGCAAGAGGCGGAATGGGTAGCGCGTTTCTTGGATCTTGCCAGGCAGGTGCGCCTGGGCGAACTTCCTGAAACTGAGATCATCGAAAAATCTGACAATCCAAATAACCTACCTGCTTTACTGACGACATTTATCGGTCGAGAGAAGGAACGGGTAGATATTAAGCAATTGATCAGCACGCATCGGCTCGTGACTTTGACCGGTTCGGGAGGAGTTGGGAAAACGCGGCTCTCTCTAGAAGTAGGTAGGCAAGTTTTCGAAGAGTACGTCAATGGGGTCTGGTTCATTGATTTAGCACCTCTTAGTGACCCGGAACTATTGGCGCAGAATATCGCATCTGTTTTTGGTATCGTCACAAAATCCGCGACGATACCACATACTCAATTGCTGATTAACTTCCTGCGTGCAAAATCGCTCTTCTTGATTTTGGATAACTGCGAACATCTACTCGACGCCTGCGCTTCGTTAGCTGATACACTGTTGAAGAATTGTTCCCAATTGAAGATCCTGGCTACCAGCCGCCAGCCACTTGGCATTTTGGGCGAGGTTCAGTACCGACTTCCATCGCTTGGTCTACCTGATGTTGAACAATCGCTCGAAACATTGAGGGATTACGAATCTGTACGACTGTTTGAACAACGCGCCCAGCTTGTTGAACCTGATTTCAAGCTCACGGCGGAGAACGCTGCCTCCGTGGCACAAATCTGCTCCCGGCTCGACGGTATTCCCTTGGCGATCGAGTTAGCAGCGGCGCGCGTCAACATATTTTCCACGGCCCAGCTTGCGGAGCGGCTTGTGGACTGTTTCGGTCTGCTCACAGGCGGTAGCCGCACGGCACTGCCGCGCCAACAGACAATCCGTGCATCGATTGATTGGAGTTGGAACCTGATCTCTGACGATGAACGGACGCTACTGCGGCGGCTGACTGTCTTTGCCGGTGGTTGGACTTTAGAAGCTGCAGAAATTGTCTGCGGTACTGTGAACATTTTGCCAGAACAAGTGCCCGAGTTGCTGAACCAACTCTTAACCAAATCATTAGTCATGGCAAATCGGCATTCAGGGCGTGAACGGCGCTTCCATTTGCATGCGACTATCAAGCAATATGCATATGAAAAACTGGTTGAAGTGGGCGAGCGAAATCACAGCCGCGATCAACATCTAAAATATTATTTGGGCCTTTCCGCGCAAGCTGCACCTGCTATGCTGGGCCCACAACAAAGGGAATGGCATACCCGGTTGACCGATGAACGCGACAATATCCGCATGGCATTGAACCATGCTGTCAGAACTAACATGGAAGCCGGGTTGTATCTATCTGCGGCATTGGTTGGCTATTGGAGATACTTCGACCTACGTGAAGGTCTGCGTTGGACAACCCAATTTGTGGAAAATCCAGAGTCGAAAAAATTTATAGATGCACGAGTAAAAGCCTTACTGGCACAGGGAATCCTTTTATGGAACATGCAACAGTTCGAGACCGTACAGTCTATTGCAGAAGAATGCCTTGCCATTGCCCGAGATCGTGGCGATCCACAGGGCGAATACGATGCTTTGATGTTACTAGGAGGCGTGGCACAATTCTTGGTAGGTATGGAAGAAAAAGCTGAGCTTAATCGACAGGCGCTTGTCATCGCGAAATCCTTAGGGGATGTTTGGAGACAGGCGATAACATTATCGAGCTTAGGCTGGGATCAGCGCGATCCCGCCTTAGGACGCCAATATTGGGAGGAAGGCATCGCACTTCTGCGGCAGACAGGCGATTGGCGGAATCTGGCGCAAACGCTTGGCATTTTAGGTTTCACGGCTTTATCGAACGGTGATCTTAGATCGGCCCAAAAAGCTCTGGATGAGGCATATGAGATCAATCAACAGATCAATAATAATGAAATGGAATTTGTCTTAACCGGCAAAGCGATTCTAGCTTTGCTGAGCGGTGAATATAAACAGGCGCGCGCCTTTCTCCGGGCGAATCTCGAATCTCTGGAGCACGTAGGAAATCGAATGGGAGTTCTTTGGGCGCGCGCTCGCATTGCCTATGTTGCCTTGCGCGAAGGGAATGTCGAGGAGGCGCATCAGATACTGATCGACGTGATTGAAAACTTTCACCATGACAACAATAGAAGTGGACTTGCCTTTGCGCTAGATAAGATGGCAAGCTTGTACGTAGTGATCGGTAAGCCTGAGCTTGCCTCACCGCTGATCGGTTGGTCAGACGCGACCCGCGGCGAGATTGGCGACCCGCGCCCTCGCATCGAGCAGGAAGATGTGGAGCGCGATATCCAAACTATCAAAGGTAGCAAGGGTACTTCTGCGTTTAAGATTGCTTACAACACTGGTCGCAAGATGGCTCTTGATGAGATGGTTCTTTCTGTATTAGGCATAAAGTTTGACTCATTATGGGAAAAAGAATAACCCGCCGCGATTTTCTAAAATTACTTTGGATAGGTTTTATCGATTCCTTTTTACTCGCTACAGGAGGAACGGGCTATGGCCTGTTAGTTGAGCCAAGCTTGTTCAAAGTCGAAAATATTCGCTTGCAACTCAATCGGCTTCCTAAAGCATTGTCAGGGTTGCGGGTCGCTCAGATCAGCGACATTCATATGGGCGGCTGGATGGATCGAGAACGATTTCAGGAAGTAGCAGATATCGTCACTGCACAGAAACCAGATATCGTATTAATCACTGGTGATTTTCTAATTGGACATTATTACAACAAGCATTCTACTGGAGCGCTTGATGATTTGGTTGCAGTACTATCTCCACTTGCCAAATCTATTCCATCTTTTGCAGTCCTTGGCAATCATGATTACTGGACAAATGCTGATGCAGTGCGTCAGATGTTAGCCTCGTCCGGCATTATGGATTTAACAAATGCCGTATTTACTTTCAGAAGGAATGGCGCGCGTCTGCATTTCTGTGGTGTAGATGACGTCTGGGAAGGAACGCCTCGTTTGGGTCTCATCGCTTCTCAATTGCCGGATGGCGACGCAGCGATCCTTCTCGCTCACGAACCAGATTTTGCAGATAAGAGCGCGAGAACCGGAAAATTTGATCTGCAACTCTCCGGACATTCCCATGGCGGACAAGTCGTGCTTCCATTCTTTGGTCCGCCAATTCTTCCACACCTTGGATGGAAATATCCGAATGGGCTTTATCAGGTTGGGAACATGTATCAATATACAAATCGCGGTGTTGGAATGGCAAAGCTTCCCATCCGATTGAATTGCCCACCTGAAATTACGATCTTTCAATTGGACAGCGTGAGTTAAGCTTCTTTTCCGCTTGTTGATTTCTTTGACATAACACAAAATTTATGCATTATCGTATTTTTATTAAGATGCGAAAATGAAATATAAATTATCTGCTGTGTCATCAAAGAAACAGACATGGTCTCACAAATCTTACATCGATACAGAACCACCACTTGAAAAGAAAATTCCTACGGGTCCGTTTAAGACCGTGGCGGATATTGCACTGCTCTTATTCGTGCCGCGCAATGAGATTGGTCATACAATCGATGACCTGACAGGTAGATATGGCTATTCTCATCTCGCTGTAGATTGCGGGGAAGTGGATCAGCGTACCGGAAGACGCGTCATGATTGAGACGACAGTGCCCCTGGGAGTGCATTACGCTTTTCAGGAGGAATATGGTCAACGTCCGTTTGTACACATTCCTTTGCAAAACACGGGCATAGATGTAAATCAATTCTGTGAATGTGTGCATTCGAAGGTAGGTGAAAAATTCGATAATCTCGAAGTCATCACCTTGGGAATTCTCGATAATCCCGCCCGTCAGCTTTGCAGTGATATAGCAACCGTCTGTTTGTCTGAGGAAATGCGCGAGAAGATTGCACGCTATCACAAAGGCAAAGTTCTCCATCCATTATCTGCAACCCGTGATCAAACGTATAACACTGGAATTCGATTATTTGTCAGCCCAAATGGTTTTGGGGAATTCTTTGGTGCGCCGCGAGGAAATGAGATCAAGGAACTCGGTCGAGTTGTCGAGCCGGATATTGAAGAAAACAGTAATGAAGATCTCCTGCCAAAACTTTGGAAAATGGGAGATACCGTTGTGACCAGCGCCTTGAAGATGATCAAACACCGCAATTTATAGTTTCCAGCTTTTTAAAATTGCGGGGAGTGCCTGATGCCAGATAATTTTTAACAAACCTAGATTCTTTGCCAGCGCAATTGGAATATTTCTTTTTGACGATGAAATTGGAACGGCAGCACTAAAATCTACATTTCGTCTATCGATTTGATATTCGTAGCGTTTCTTTTTCTGGACTGTAGGACTTGATTCCAGATATTCTTTGAGTATTTTCCTGTCTGAGGCGTTCATCCACTGCGGCAGATCGGATGTCGCCTTGAAGCCTGAAATAATTCCCAGATCTTGCAGTAGACGATTTTCATGAGTACGCAGCGCATTATGTTTCGAACGGAAAAACATTACGTCGGGGTCAACATTCACGAGCGGACTCAACCACAAACGATGAAGACTCGTCCGAACGGCGTTCTGCGTGGATGTATCGTTAGGATTGTTGAGCCAGACCGCCAATGGAGTGTTCAGCCAAAAAGGGGAAACATCCGGACCAACCCGAATACCATCACATAGCCCAAGTGAAGGGATGATCGGCGCGCCACATGCCAGAATATAGGCATCGCCGGCAGCTTCTCGGATCACTTGTAACGCGTTGCGATAGGCGACCTCGCGCGGAATGTCGTTGTATCGTTTGCCGATCGCTCCGCCGATATATAAAAAATCCAGTTTCAGATAGTTGTATCCCCAACCGCGAACTTTACGAATGAGTTGATCGAGCCATTGCAACACGTCGGGATGAGTCACGTCTAAACACAAAGGGTTTCCGCTCCAGGTGATTCCCGCGCTGACGAGATTTCGCTTTTCATCGCGCAATAACCAATCGGGATGATCCTTCGCCAACTTTGAATCTGGCGAAACCATGAACGGTGCGAGCCAGATTCCGGGCATTCGTCCGGTTGTCGAGATCTTGTCGGCGATCGTTTTCATACCTAACGGAAATTTAGAATTTGCTTCCCAATCTCCATGAGCGAGTTGCCAGCCGTCGTCGAGTTGGAATACGTCAAAAGGTATATCGCCAAAATCATTTAGTGCTCTTAGGAAAATGCGTTCATTAATCCAGCCATACATGCTATACCAGGAACACCAAACGCGCGGTGCTTTTGGAAATTGTCCTTTGCCCAAAATGTCCTGGATCAGCTCTATGTATCTCGAAAACACTTCATCTTCTGTTCCGCGCACAATCAGCCATTGACCCTCATGACCGTCCTCAAAAAAGCCATGAAGTGCATTGCGATCCAGCTCTACGCGCCCGCTTAGATTCAGCGCACCGAGTAAGAGAATATCATCGTTGTCGAGTTCAACCGCACCAACCCAACAACTGATGTGATTCTTATGAAATGCGTAGCCAGGATCTTCATCCTTAACGCGGAATTCCGCGGCGCGTACTGGCAGGGGCGGGTCGTTCGGGTCCAACCATGTGGTCAACGTCCAGGATTGCCATCCGTGGCGGTAAAACTTTTTCGGAGGCTGAGGCAGGTTCAGGCGTAGAGAAGAGCCGCTGACGATGTGTGAGTCCCCGATCTGCGGTAGAGAATCCAGAAGTATGTTCGCAGTTGGCATGAACGTGATTATCCTGCAAGAAATATTGCCGTGCAAGTTGACGAAGGTCATGTGTTGTGGCATAATCCGCCACACAAAGGCAGTGAAGAGAACGAGTAGATTTGCCAAACCTGTCAGCGAGTGTGGAATTAGTGCGAGCCACATCTGGAAAGCAGATTGAAAATCATCTCGGAGCCGCAAGCTGAAACCCCAGTAAGCAAGCCGAAGTTGTTCTTCGTTATCAGAACAGGATGATGATAGTCATCTACTGAGTGCCCATTACAGGAATCAGAGTGGTACCGCGTGAGCCTTGCTCTCGTCTCTGAATGAGATGAGAGTTTTTCTTTTAACTATGAGACTAGTGTCTAGCTGACTAGGAGACTAATTATGTTCAAACCTGTATCGCCGAAACTCAACGTGACCTCGATGGAAGAGAACGTACTGAAGTTTTGGAAGCAAGCCGAGATCTTCAAGAAAACGGTCCAGCAGCGCGAAGGCGCGCCAGAATATGTTTTCTATGAAGGTCCGCCGACCGCGAATGGAAAGCCCGGCGTGCATCATGTGCTGGCGCGCGCCTTCAAGGATATGTTCCCGCGCTATAAGACCATGCGAGGTTATCATGTCTCACGCCGGGGCGGTTGGGATACGCACGGCTTGCCGGTTGAAATCGAAATCGAAAAGCAATTGGGTTTCAATAATAAACAACAGATCGAAGCCTACGGCATCGACAAGTTCAATGAACTTTGCCGAAAGTCGGTGTTTACCTATATTCAAGATTGGGAACGCCTGACCGATCGCATCGCGTTCTGGGTGGATCTGGAGGACGCCTATGTGACCTACACCAATGACTACATTGAGTCGGTCTGGTGGATTTTGAAAAACTTCTGGGATAAGGATCTGCTTTACAAGGGCTATAAGGTTGTGCCGTATTGCCCGCGTTGTGGCACGCCTCTTTCAGACCATGAAGTAGCGCTTGGGTATGAGGAAGCAGTTGATCCTTCAGTCTTTGTTCGCATGCCATTAGTAGATCAGCCCGACGTTTCGTTGCTCGTGTGGACGACAACACCATGGACCTTGCCCGGCAACGTTGCGGTCGTCGCGCACCCCGATGTGGATTACGTGATCGTGGAACGGGTCAACAACGGCACGAAAGAAAAGTTGATCCTTGCTAAAGCCCTCGTGCAAAGGGTTTTCGGCGATGAGGAAGTGCTGATCGTCGAAACCTTTAAGGGCAAGCGCTTGAAGAATGTGAAGTACCACCCACTGTATACATTCGTTACAGTTAACAAACCTGCCTACTATGTAGCGATGGGCGATTACGTGACAACGGAAGATGGTACCGGCCTAGTGCATACCGCTCCCGCATTTGGTCAGGAGGATATGGAAACCGGCAAGAAATACGATCTGCCTGTTTTGATGACGGTCCTGCCTGATGGAACGTTCATCCCAGAAGTGACTCCGTGGCGCGGCGTTTTTGTCAAGGATGCCGACCCGCTCATCGTCGAAGATTTGCGCGCTCGTGGTTTGTTGTTCAAATCAGAAGCGTATACCCACACTTATCCGTTCTGCTGGCGATGTCACACGCCGCTGCTGTATTACGCGCGTGAGTCATGGTACATCCGCACCAGCTCGTTCCGCGATAAATTGGTCGGTTTGAATAACACCATCAACTGGGTTCCTGAGCACATCAAAACGGGACGTTTTGGAAACTGGCTGGAGAACAACATCGATTGGGCGCTTAGCCGCGAGCGCTATTGGGGCACTCCACTTCCCATCTGGGAGTGTGAGAAATGCAAACATCGGGAAGGCGTGGGTTCGGTTCAAGAGCTTTCCGAGAAAGCCGGACGCGACCTGAGTGAGCTTGATTTGCATCGACCCTATGTCGATGAGGTTCATTGGGCTTGCCCGGATTGTGGCGGCACGATGAAACGCGTCCCGGATCTGATCGATGTCTGGTTTGACTCGGGTTCAATGCCGGTTGCACAATGGCACTATCCGTTTGAGAACAAAGAAAAGTTCGAAGACCAGTTCCCGGCAGATTACATCTGCGAGGCTGTCGATCAGACGCGCGGTTGGTTCTATTCGCTTCATGCAATCAGTACCTTGCTGTTCGATGAAGTGGCATACAAGAATGTCATTTGTCTCGGCTTGATCCTCGATAGTGAAGGCTACAAGATGTCGAAGAGCAAAGGCAACATCATTGCTCCGTGGGATGTCTTGAATGCGCACGGCGCAGATGCCTTCCGCTGGTATCTCTATACGGCAACACCGCCGGGGCAGGAGCGTCGCTTCTCTTCCGAATTGGTGGGTGAGGTGATCCGTAGCTTCACACTCACGTTGTGGAACGTATATTCGTTCTTCGTGACCTACGCCAACCTCGACAAACCCACCGTGACCACGATGCCCATCGCGACGAGTGATCTCGATCGCTGGCTGTTATCTGAATTGAATGTGCTCGTCCGTGACGTGACGGAGGCATATGAACACTATGACGTGCCGAACGCGACGCGTCCAATCGAAGCATTCGTGGAGAAAATGTCTACGTGGTATTTGCGACGTTCGCGCCGCCGCTTCTGGAAATCAGAATCTGATTCCGATAAACAAGCTGCCTACTCCACTTTGTATACGGCTCTTGTGACGGTCGCAAAGCTGCTGGCTCCATCCATGCCATTCCTCGCCGACGAGCTGTACCAAAACCTCATCCGCTCTGTGGATTCTTCTGCGCCCGAGTCAGTCCATCTTGCTCAATGGCCCGAAGTGCTGCCCGAGATGATCGACGAATCCCTCAATCGCGATATGTCATTGGTCACGCGCCTCGTTTCTCTGGGACATTCGGCTCGTCAGAAGGCAAATCGCAAAGTCCGCCAGCCGTTGGCAGAGGTGGCGTTCTCGTTGGGAAATCCATCGGATCGTAAGGCTGTCGAGACATATGCCGATCTGTTCATGGATGAATTGAACGTCAAAGAGGTGCGTTTGTTGAATGCTTCCACGGAAGCACTATCCCATTCAGTCAAGCCTTTGCCCAAGCAACTGGGACAGAAATACGGAAACAAGTTCCCGGCGATCCAGAAGGCTATTTTGGCGATGAATGCAGAAGAAGCTGCTCATCCATTATTGGAGGGCAAGCCATTGCATGTCGAAGCGAATGGCGAAGCATTCGACGTGTTGCCCGAAGAAGTGGAAGTTAAGGCGCTTGCAAAAGCTGGCTTCGCGGTTGCCGAGGATGGTGCTTATGTCGCCGCGCTGGTCACTGACCTGACCCCTGAACTTGTACAGGAAGGTCTCGCGCGTGAGTTTGTCCGCCGCGTGCAGGACCTCCGCAAAAGCGCAGATTTGGATGTCGCGGATCGCATAGACTTGTTCGTGGATGCCTCAGCGGGCTTGAGATCTGCCGTAGAAACATATAAAGATTACATCACGGCGGAAACGCTGGCATCCAGTCTCGAGTTTATGAGTCCTCCCGATGATGCATCTATAGTTGAAGATGGGTTTGAAGGCCAGAAGGTTAAAGTGGGCTTAAAGAAACAATAAATTTGAAAGGCGCATCGCAAAGATGCGCCTTTTGTTTACAGTTATAATTACGGTCATCGGTTTAGATCTAGCAACGATTTATACATTGAGGTGAACTATGTTTGAAAAACTTCCGCTCTTTGCGAAACGAGCCCTGGCATGGAGCGTTCATCTTTTTACAGCGACAGGCGCAATTTGGGGTTTCCTAACACTGATCGCCATTTTTGAGGAGCAGTGGCACATGGCGATTACCTGGATCATCGTCGCCATGTTTGTGGACGGATTCGATGGCATGCTGGCGCGCTGGTTCAAAGTCAAGGAATATGCCAAAGGTATCGATGGTGGATTGCTCGATAACATCATCGACTATCTCAATTATGTTGTGGTCGCCGCGCTGATTCTGATCAAGGCGCCGAACCTGCTTCCGTATGGCTTTGCCTACGCGGGTGCTTTTTCGATTCTGCTGACCTCCGGTTATCAATTCTCGCAGGTGGATGCCAAGACGGACGAGCAATCCTATTTCTTCAAAGGGTTTCCGTCTGTTTGGAATTTCCTTGTGATCTATATGATGCTGCTCGGCTTGAATCCCTGGATCAACTTGCTCGCGTTGATCGTTTGCAACATTCTTGTGTTTGTGCCGGTGAAATATCTCTATCCTAGTCGAAACACGCGCTTCCGACGGCTTACGCTTGCCTTTACATATGTATATGGTGCGCTTGGAGTTTGGGGCCTGCTGCAATATCCCAATGTTCCGGAATGGGTGGTGTGGGTATCGTTTCTTTATGTTGCCTATTACGCGCTGTTGAGCTTTTTCCCACTCATCGGCAGAGCCAAGCTGGCGTAATCTCTTATGTTTATTGCAAAAGCCGCCGAGACAACCGATGAGTTATATCAGGCAATGCAACGCCTGATTCCTCAGTTAGGGATTCACAAAATCTCGCCTACTCGCGAGGAATTAACGACACTTCTAAATACGCCGGGAGCTACACTTCTCATTGCGCGCGAACCTGATCAAAACGGTGAAATTGTCGGAGCACTGAGCCTGACAATTTATCGCGTACCTACCGGACTTCGCTCCATCGTGGAAGATGTGGTCGTCGATGAGAAGATGCGGCGTCGGCGTATTGGGGAAGCGCTGATGCGTGAAGCGATCAATTTGGCTCGCGAAGCTGGAGCAAATGGGGTGTCGCTCACATCCAATTTGCAGCGTGAAGCTGCCAATCGGTTATATCAATCGCTGGGATTTCAGCTTCGGAAAACAAATCCTTATTTCTATAAATTGAAATAATTTCTCTAGCCAGAATTAAATAAAAAGGCAGGTCTTAAATCGACCTGCCTTTTTGCGATTATCAAATATTATGGCTGGTTACCATTCCCGTTTCCGTTGCCGTTCCCATTACCATTTCCGTTGTGGGATCCACCACTATTCTTCTCTTTGTTACCATTACCGTTGTTAGCATTACCATTGCCGTTTCCATTATCGCTATTATTTCCATTGTTGTGAGACATCACAATACCAAGATGTTTGTCTGCAACGGCTTTTCTAAACTGTGCCCAGCTTGTTGGAATTGTGCCGTCATCCAGCTTGAAATTCTCAAAGTTGTTAGTCTTCTTTGCCTGGAGGATATCCTGAAACATTGAAGCATTGCCGCCCAATTTTTCGGTCAGGAAGAGCGCTTGCACAATCACACCGAATCCACTGCCGTCTACGTGCGCTTGCATGATCGTTTCATAGTTCAAGTCTGGAACGCTTGAGAAGAACGTCGCAATAGCGCTTGCTACAGGGTTGGGATGCTTTTCTTCGGAAATGACAGTTGTGGGATCGATCTGGATAGAACCAGGAAGCGGATTAACAATGACCGGATTTCCGTTGCCATCTAGGGTCACTAAACCCAAATCTGGAGATTCAGCCATTTCCAAACTGATTCGAACGGTTTGAGTCTTGCCATTTTCACCCCTGATTTCCACCACCACGGTTGTGACACCGGTATTTGGATCTGTATCCAAAGTGACCGCTTGCACTGTTCCTGCGATCGCATTCCCGCCCGGTGGTGCGGCAAAAGCAACGAGGACTTGGGCAAGAACTAGAACGCTTGCCAGGAGTATGCTGGTGAGGAATTTTACTTTGTTCATGGAACCCTCCAAGCGACCATGCTTGCAAAAATTTCAGGGATGAAAGCATTACAATTTTGCAAAGTCTTCTTTTGCTATTCTACTATCTTTGACAAAAAAGGAAGGGTTCTTTGTAACCTTTTCATATTCGCCGCGATACTCCAAGGGAAGTAGTTCTGCAAGACGATACATCATTTCATCCACGATCTGCTGGCGAGTCTCCCGTGTCATTCGCATCCCGGCAGTATTCAAATAAAACGGCTCCCCAACGCGGGCATGGAAATCTGTGCGTCGAAAGCGAACCAAATTTTTCAGGAAGTTTTCCCCACCCCAATGTGCCACAGGCAATAACGGAGCCCCGGAATGGAGAGCCAGCAGCACAGTTCCCGGATGTGCCCGTTTCAATTTTCCAGTCATATTACGATGCCCCTCTGGGGCAATACCGAAAATATAACCTTCTTCAAGAGCAGCCATTGCCTTGCGTAAGGCTGTCGTATCCGCTTCGCCTCGCCGGACAGGGATCAAACACCACAAGTTGAAAAGCCAATTCAAAAATGGATTATCCCAGGATTCGGCTTTCGCCCATCCGGTCAGTGGTCGGGGCTGTAAACGAGCGAATAATACGGCGACCTCAATTTGTCCCGTATGATTCGAATAGACGATCAACGGTCCACGCATCGGAACCTTATCCAAATCTGACGCGTCAATGCGACACATAATACCCGTTGCAAACTTTACGATCCAGGCGACAATTTTATAGATCATTGAAGAAGTCTCATTTCATGGGTGTGATGTTTGATAATCTTCTGGCGTATCCAAATCTGCAAGAATGCTTGCTGTATCAACCTCCACATAATCAATTTCATTGGCATGTCCATTTAGAAAATCACGCGGCGATTGAGGAGACTTCATTTCCAATAATTCCTGCCATAGAGAGCGTTCTACCAACCAGGGATGACCGCGCCGTTTTTGAAAGCTTGGCACGATCAATCTTGATTTTTGCTGCTTGAATATTTCACAGATAAGCTGCACGGTTCCGGTCTGGACCTGAGGCTGGTCGCCGAGACCGATCAACGTTGCCTGCATCTGACTCGACTGCGCCTCAAGCCCCAACTGTAACGATGACAACATTTCACCGTTTGCAAATTGATTATTGAAAACGCTGCGCGCTCCATATTGTTCAATAACCTGCTCCACTTGCTCGTGTGCACCGCCGGTGATAACAAGAATATTTTCAATGCCAGCCTCTTGAAATGTGGAAATCACTTGTCCAAGCACGGTGGATTTTCCCCAGGATAACAACATCTTCGGTCGTCCCATCCGCTTCGATTCGCCGGCAGCAAGGATAATGGCTGAGATCAACCCTCATACTCTTTCAGCGTAATAATCGAAGTGTGCGAGATCATAACGTTTCATCGGAGATCAAGCGCTGATACATTTCCGGCGTATCCACATCGAGCAAAAGACGATCATCATGCCAGGGAAGATATTCCACACGATACTTATGGAAGATTGCTCGTCCACCGACATCTCCTTCAATGGATAAAAGATCACGAAAGGTAGAGCGATCAAACAGAACCGGATTTGCGCGTTGATCGATCACCATCGGTACAACCACTGGATACAATCCTTCCGCATGTTTTTCTACTAGCGCTCGCAGAACTGATGTTGTGACCTGAGGCTGATCTGCAAGGAGGAATACCGCACCACCAACTGCACTTGGATTCAGCAACGACACTCCGGTTTTTATCGAGCTGCCTTGTCCACTTCTCCAATCCGCGTTATGTGCAATTCCTAAATCTAGACCGCTCACCGCGGATTCAATTTTCTCTGCATTGGCACCAGTCACAACCACGACCGGCGATAATCCTGCTTCCAACGCAGCTTTTGCAACCGCTCGAACAAATGGTTCCCCGCGCCAATCTAATAGTTGTTTTGCCTGTCCATATCTTTTGGATTCTCCTGCTGCAAGAATTACCCCGGCCACGTGTTCGTGAACTGCATAAATTTTTTCTTGTTGTAAACTGGAAATGATGACCGAATCAAAAGCAGATAACAAAGGTCGAACCATTGTGTTTGCCATCGATTGCAATTCATCTGTGTCTGCCTGATTCAGCAATATAACGCGACGTGCTTTTTGCGGAATACTCTTCAGCCCGCCCGAAGAATTTAGCAGGGCGCGATTGAGTGCAGTAGTGGTAACTGTTTCTTCTTCTTGTAAACCGCTAATCTGTGAAAAGATTTCCGCACGATGAACATATTCATTGTTCAACGGTTTTCCCAATCCTGTGAGCCCGACCACTTGAACGACAAGATTTACAAAATCGGGGATGGCCGGCTCATGTTCTGCCCAGGCTTTAAGCGGTCTTTGTCTCGACCCGTCTGCCTCAATCAACAAAGGGATGGAATGATCCGCGCAAAATTGATACAGCCAATTCAACAGATTCTCATGAATCGGTTTGCTTCGATCTCCCACTATTTCGCCGGTTACAAGGATGACTCCATTTAATCCGTCTTCCAAATTTTCCAATGGAGCAGGGGAGTCTGTCATGATATGTTGATCTGCTAAAGCAAATTGCCAGGCGCCGAGATGTGAAGTTGCCGTGACGATGACAGGTGTACGAAGTTGTCCCGCGAGTTGAAACGCTAGTGTTGTTTTTCCTCCCGCGCCCACAAACGCAATATGCGATGATGAATCCACGCGCAGTGCTTGAGCAATTGAAAGATTCATGTCCGTGATTATACTTTGAGCTTGTGCAAGGTAAGGTATAATTGCTCCGCCGTGAATAACAACGGTAACATTTTCCCCAAGGCAAAGTGATGGTACGAGACCCTCTAATTTCCACAGAATACTGGACAGATATCCAGATCAGCCGGCAAGATATAGAATTTCTCCATAACTATTTGTTTGAACACGAGACTCCGTTAACAGCGCGCGAACTTGTTTCCGTCTTCATCGATGAGCGAATTCGCGCGGAGAAAGACGATCTTCGGCAGCGACGTGAGTCGGGCGGTAAAACATATTTTCCTAAAGAAGCGTTCAAAGTCGGCGACGATGTCATCTTCCCCGCGCTAGGTTGGAAGCATGGCAAAGTATCCGCGGTCCGCGCCGGAGTTAATCCAGAGATTGGCAGTTTTGATGTGCTGACTGTCGATCTGGATGATGACGCTCAGCGACTCTTCGCCTCCAATCTCCCGGCTCATGCACTCAACGATCAACCCGTTACCGTGGAAGAAAACGAGTTCAACGCTGATGAAGTTTTACGCGACTATGGACCGAACCTCGAAAAGAAAATCGAATCAGCCTTTCGAGCAGATGAGGATCTTGTCCGCATTGCTGGACGATGGTTCCCCCGCGCCCTGCTGATCGATGTCAATGTAGGACATCTGAATTTAGCGGAGGCTGTTTTGGACATGGCAGGAGGCGAGCCGCTTCCTACGTCCACGCTGCTCAAGGATGTGGCGCTTCCTGAGGGCGTCAATCCCAAACTGGCAGAATTCTCCTTGAACTATGCTTTGCAAGAGGATGATCGCTTTGATGAAGTTGGACCGGCTGGACAAGTGCTGTGGTGCCTCCGCAGGCTCGAGCCGCAGGAAGTACGTGAAGTCCCTCTTTATCTTGAATACGATCCCATTGATTATGATCGTTCCTCGGTGGATGCCCAGATGCTCGATTTGGAAGCGCATTTGGATGATGAACTGAGTGACATTAGTCTGCCTCCGAATCCAAATTTGAAGGAAGTCACGATCTCGTTGATCTTTCCCCATCTGCGAGCGGGCACGTTGCCGCTATCGGCGCGAGTACGCTCCTTGTTCCCGACGGCTTACGAGTCACCGCGCGTTCGCTTCACATTGGTCGATGGCAGAACGAAGAAAAAGATGCCTGGCTGGGTGGTACGCGAGCACGGATATGTTTACGGTTTGCGCGAATGGTATAAGACAAATGAATTGATGCCCGGCAGTTTGGTTCGCATTCAACGCGGCGCGCAGCCCGGCGAAGTTATCATCGAAGCCAAGACATACCGCGCTACCAAAGATTGGATTCGCACCATAATCGTCGGCGCGGATGGCGGTCTTGTGTTTGCGATGCTCAAGCAGCCTATTTCTGCCGAATTCAATGATCGCATGGCGTTTGCTGTCCCATCGATGGATGCTGTGGATCAGCTATGGTTGCAGAATAAGCGCCCGTTTGAGAAACTGGTCGGCGATATGATCCGCGAAATGTCAAAGCTGACGCCACAAGGACATGTGCACGCACAGGAGTTGTATTCCGCGGTCAATATTGTCAGGCGCGTTCCCCCAGGTCCGTTGTTTGCATTGTTAGCTACCAAACCCGAGTTTGTTCATGTGGGCGATTTACATTTTCGACTGGCTGAATTGGAGTGATGATGGAAGGCAAACGTTTTAGCATCGCAAAACCAACGGTGAATACTCCCTTCCATATCGATTTTGAGTGGTGGAAGAAAAACGAACGGGACTGGCACGTTTATTTGCGTTCTCTTTTGTGTCCTGAACATCAGGAGGCCTTTTCCGATGTGGAAGAAGGGCAAACGATCGATTGGGTCGACCCTTTCACTGCAGAAGTGAAACCTGTGGAGGGCATCCAGAACGCGTTGATGACACATTGCGTCAAACAGCCGGATTTCCTGACGGATCAGACGGCCCTCGTAGAAGCCGTATTCCGCCTGTTCCTGACAAACGGCAATGTTCCGATGAATTCAACGGATATGGGCGCACGGCTGAAGCGTTCTCCGGAGACGATTTTCTTCCTAAGCCCGGACGCAAAACAATTGTGTTACCAGCCCTCTAAGTTGTTGATAAGCAGCCTCAAGCAGTCCTATAGGCCCAAGATTTACTCTACAAAACACTACTTTTCGGAATGAGAGGTAGTGTTTTTATTTAAAAGTAGGACAAAAGTTTTCCGTGGACTGTTAGAACAACTTATCGGATCGTAGGGAAATTATATCTTCAGGAGGTTAAAGCGATCCCCAATAGACCCTTAATAAAAAGATGAGTACCCCTGGTGCGGATCGAACGCACAACCTGCGGATTAGAAGTCCGACGCTCTGTCCATTGAGCTACAGGGGCAAATCGGCGGTAATTATAATCTAATAGAGATTGATTCGCAGGATGACCGT
>WNFZ01018117.1_pt1 | contig 18801 bp, 19 predicted proteins | sample 5400081 | NCBI WGS metagenome assembly WNFZ01 (sample SAMN13153365, study PRJNA577476) | soil metagenome | isolation source: 80 cm soil or saprolite under grassland replicate 1 | place: USA:California | collected 2016-06-15
GGGGCCTACCTGGTCGCCTACTGGGCACCCACCCTGGCCCACGCCGGCCGGCCCACCAGTCCGCCGCCATTGGTTGGGGTCGGCACAGCCCTGTCGGCCCGGCTGACCACCGTCCTGAGCGCCGGCCGCGTTCCGGTGGCCGTCCTCGCCGGAATGCTCGTCGCCGGCGGCCTCGCCCTGACCATCCGCAAGCGGCACCAATCCATCAGGCGCCCACACGCTGCCACCTCACTGGGTTCGGGTGGCGCGGCAAATCCAAGCCCGACAGCCGCTTCGTCCAGTCTCGACAGGAGCGACCGCACAGGGGGTGACCTATGACCCGCGAGCCGAATCTCCCAGATCTCGGTGGCGGCCCGGCGTTCGAGCACACCCTGCTCGCCAGAGCGTTCCACCTGCTCCTCGACGACCACCGGCCCGTCAGCGCGGCTCGCCTGGCTCAGGCGCTGGCGTGCGACTCTGACCGGGTCGAGCAGGCGCTGGCGTCGCTGGACCGCCAGGGCCGCCTCCGGCGGGACCCTGCCGGGGCGGTGAGCGGGAGCCACGGCCTGTCGCTGACGCCCACCGCGCATGAGCTGCTCCTCGAGCACCCCGCCGGGCGGGAGCGGCAGTACTGGACCTGGTGTGCCTGGGATGCGGTCGGCATCCTGGCCGCCCTGGACGCCAGCGGGCGGATCCGCTCGACCAGCCCCTCCTCAGGCGCGCCGATCCAGCTCGACTTCCACCACGGCCACCCTCGCGACCCCGAGCCGAGGCTGGTGGTGTTCTTCGCCGACACCGACTGCTGCACCCCTGCCAATGGCGCCGACGACGATCCGGACTGCTGCGGCTCGCGGTCGGTGATCGACCAGTGGTGCCCGCTGGTCAACTTCTTCGAGCACGCTGACGCCGCCCAGGCGTGGGCCGCCGAGCACAGCGTGCGCGGCACCGCGGTCCCGCTGGCCGAGGCGATCAGCCAAGGCAAGGCCGCCTGGCGGCGATGGATCGTCGACCACGACCAACCGGCGAAGCAGGTCGGGAGCCAACCATGACGGCGAGCAGGACCAGCGATACACCCGCCGTGGCCCCGATCCACGAGGCGGGTGGACGGTCAGCTTGGCAGGCGGATGATGCCGCGCTCCAGCGCGACGGTGACCGCCGCGGTGCGGTCATCCACGCCGAGCTTGCCGAAGATGCGCAGCAGGTGCGTCTTGACCGTGGCCTCGCTGACGTACAGTTGCCGGCCAATGTCCTTGTTGGACAGCCCCCGAGCCACGGCCGCGAGGATCTCCAGCTCCCGGGAGCTGAGCGCCTCCTCGGCGGGGGCGCGCATGCGCCCGAGGACCCGGGTGGCCACGGTGGGTGACAGCACCGACTCGCCGCGTGCGGCGGCGCGGATGGCGGTGAACAACTGCTCTCTGGGCGCGTCCTTGAGCAGGTAGCCGGTCGCGCCGGCGTCGATCGCGCGGGTGATGTCAGCGTCGCTGCCGAAGGTGGTCACCACCAGGACGTGCACGGCAGGCTCGCGCTCGCGCAGGGTGGCGATGGCCGCCGGCCCGTCCAGTTCGGGCATTTGCAGGTCCATCAGCACCACGTCGGGCCGCAGCAGTTGGGCGCGTTCGACCGCCTGGGTGCCCGTGGCGGCCTCGCCGACCACCTCCATGTCCGGCTGGGTGGCCAGCATCGCCCGCAGCCCGTCGCGGACGACCGGGTGGTCGTCGGCGATCAAGACCTTGATCATCGGGCCATCCCCTTAGGGTTCCCCGAGCCCCTCCGGCGGATCCCACCGGTCACTGGAGTTGCCTTTCGCTGTTGGTGGGGAGCTCGGCGGCAATGGTGGTGCCCTCGCCCTGCGCGCTCTCGACGGTCAGGTGCCCACCCAGCTCGGCGACCCGCTCGCGCATGGCACGCAGCCCCAGCCCGCCGCCCGCCGCCGTGGTGGCGGCCGGGTCGAAGCCGACCCCATCGTCGGCCAGGTCCAGCACCACCACGTCGTCCAGGTAGGACAGCGTGAGGGTGACCTTGGTGGCGGAGGCGTGCTTGCGGACGTTGGCCAGCCCCTCCTGCGCGATACGCAGCAGGGCCGTCTCGGCCGGGGCGCCGAGCGGCCGCTCGGCGCCGGTGATCGTGGCATGGGCGTGCAGCCCGGTCTCCTCAGCCAACCGACCGGTCAGCTCTTCCAGTGCCCGCTGCAGGGGCTGCTCCTGGATAGAGCGAGGACGCAGCGCCCAGACCACCCGCCGGGACTCGGCCAGATTGTCGCGGGCCGACCGCAGCGCCTGGGTGATGTGCCGGTCCACCGGCTGGCCGGTGGCAAGCGATTCCTCGGCGGCCTCCAGCAGCAGCACCACGCTGGCAAAGCCCTGGCTGAGGGTGTCGTGGATGTCGCGGGCCAGCCGCTGCCGCTCCTCGAGCATGCCGGCCCGGCGCTCCGCGGCGGCCAGCTCCGCACGGGTCGCCTGGAGCTGCTCCAGCAGCCGCTGGCGCTCCCTGCTCTGCCGCACGATCGCGCCGACGTAGCCGACCGACAGCACCGTCCCGGCGGCGAAGACAGAGACCGCCACGACCGCCGGCCACGGGACGCCACCCTGCTGGTGGGCGAGCTGCCACAGCAATCCGGCCGCCACCACCAGGACCACAGCGGCCCCGTGCCGCAGGTCGTGCAGGCACAACGGCGCCAGCACGCCAAAGCCCAGCCACAAAAACGCCGGGTGCAACGCGATCAGCGGCGCCCACAACGCCACCGCCCCGACCAGGTAGATCACCTCCGCGCGGGCGGCGGGCCGGGCGATCATCCACCAGGCATACCAGCCGCCCAGCGCCCCCACCAGCGCCAGCCGGGCCGCCACGCCCGCAGCCGATGGGGAGGCGTCAGCGATCGCGGTGGCGGTGGCATAGGCGACCAGCAGGTAGAAGAAGCCGTGCCAGGCCAGCCGCCACCTTCCCCAGGCGACCTCCCCTGACATGCCCGGATCGGCCCGCTCGCGCCGGCCGGCAGATGTCCGCCTCGTGTCCGTCGCCCCCTCGCCCTGGTCAGCAGCCTCGCCATCGCGCCGATCCCACCCTAGAACAGGGTCTTGTGGGTGGGTATCCACCGCTCGGTCACCGCGGTGTCCACCGCCCGTTGCCCCAGATCCCCCCTGCCGGCCGATCCCAAGTTCGCCCGAGCCCAGCACCCTCGTGGCAGAGGCCGACCTGACCATGAGGAGGAGGCACGTGACGCAACCCCACGCCTCGATCGTCAGCTTCGACGACGTCACCCGCCAGTACGGGAGCCTCATCGCCCTCGACAGGCTGCGGCTGCAGATTCAGCCGGGCGAGACCGTCGCCCTACTTGGCCCCAACGGCGCCGGCAAGACCACCACCGTCGAGCTGCTGCTCGGCCTTGGCACCGCCGATCAGGGCGTGGTCCGCCTGTTCGGCGGCCCACCGGCCGACGCCATCGCGCGCGGCCGGGTCGGCGCGATGCTGCAGGACGCCGGCCTGCCACAGGGCCTGCGGGTGGCCGAGCTCGTCAACCTTGTCCGCGGGCTGTACCCCAACCCGCTCCCGCCGGCCGAGGCGCTGCGGCTCTGCGACCTCGAGCAGGTCGCCAACCGGCCAGTGGAGCGGCTGTCGGGCGGGCAGCGCCAACGCGTGCGGCTGGCGCTGGCCCTGGCCGGCAACCCCGAGCTGCTGGTCCTGGACGAGCCGACCGCCGCGCTGGACGTCCAGGCCCGCCGCGCGTTCTGGCAACGCATGCACGCCGGCGTGGCCGCGGGCCGCACGGTGCTGTTCGCCACCCACCGACTGGAGGAGGCCGACGCCGTGGCCGGCCGCGTCGTCGTCCTGGCCCGCGGGCGGCTGCTCGCCGACGGCCCCCCCAACCAGGTCAGAGCCCAAGCCGCCGGCCTTGGCACAGCAAGCCTGGAGGAGGCGTTCCTGCAACTCACCAGCGAAGGAGACCCATCATGACCGGCTACCTCGCCTACCTGTGGCTGGAGGCCAAGCGCCAATGGCGCGACCGTCAGGCGCTGCTGTTCCGGCTCGGGCTGCCCACCACCGTGTACCTGATCCTGATCGCGGTGCAGGACCGGCCCGAACGGCCCACCGGGGGCCTGCCCTGGGAGACGGGCCGGATGGTGGCCCTGGCCGCCCTGGGCGCGGTCATCTCGGGGCTGGCGGCCGGCCCCTCGCTCGGCGAGGAGCGGGCCAGCGGCTGGCTGCGGCAGCTCCGCGTCACCCCGCTTCGCCCCAGCGCCGCGGTGGCGGCCAAGATCGCCGTGGCGATGAGCTTCGCGCTGCCGGCGATCACCCTGGTCGCCGCCACCGGTGGCCTCACCAGCCATGTCAGCCTGGAGGGGACCCGGTGGATCGAGCTGGTCGCGCTGATGTGGCTGGCCACCGCCCCAATCACCGCGCTGGGCGCCCTCCTCGGCCTGACCTTCGCCGCCCAGGCCGCCCAGGGCGCCACCAACCTGGCCTTCCTGGTGCTGTGGCTGCTGGGCGGGATCTTCACCTCGCCCGACAGCCTGCCGGACACTCTGGCCGCCGTCGCCAGGAGCCTGCCTTCCTACGGGGCAATCCAGGTCGGCCAGGCCGCCGCCAGCGGCAACCTGGTCCCCGCCTCGGCCCTGCTGGTGCTGGCCGCCTGGACGGCGGGTGCTGGCGCGCTGGCCGCGCTTGCCTGGCGCCGTGTGGTTGCCCAATGAGCGCCGCGCACGACGGTCGCCAGTATGGGAAGAGGTAGCCGGATGCCAATGAGCGAAGAGCTTCGCGTCTCGGACGGCGAGCGGGACCGGGTCGTTGAGTTCCTCAAGGACCAGACCGCACAGGGACGCCTCAACCTGGAGGAGCTCGAGCAGCGCACCGGCGCCGCCTATGCGGCCAAGACCCGCCTCCAGCTCCAGCGGCTCACCCAGGACCTGCCAGGAGCGCCCGACTTCGGGCCTGATCAGCGGGAACCGATCGCGGACGAGCAGCACGTCCCCGCCCGCGCGCCCTGCCTGCTCACCGTGCTTGCCTGCTGCGGCGGATGGCCGCGCCACTGGCGATCCTGATCCACTTGGCGTTGCGGTGGCGCGAGCGGCTCGCCACTCGCACCATCCGGTGTGCCGTCGGCTGCCGGGACAAATGGGCGGCGGCGAGGTTTCGAGGGCCTCTGGTCAGGTCGGCGCCGCTCCGCTCACGGCCAAATTCCGTAGCCTGCGGGCGGTGTGCGCGCCATACTCACGAGCTGATACTTCGGCCTGTGTGAGGAGGCCAGGATGCCAACAGCCGGCTACACCTGACGCTGACGCGCACGATCTCCCCCGGTCGTCCGGCGGTGCCCTGCGGACCCGTCCGTGACGACCACCGAGGAGATCATCATGTTCAGCTTCAGCCAGCAGCAGATCGCCCAATTCCAGGCCTTCGGCTTCGTGGTCATGCGCGGCCTGCTCAACGAGGCGGAGACGGCCACGCTCACCCGCGAGGTGACCGCTGCGCTCACCGACGCGTTCGGCGGGATCGGCACCGACACCGACCCAGCAGGCGCTGGCGGGATCCGTGGCCACTACCTGCCGCTGTCGGTGGACCGTACGCCGCTCAGCCAGTCGCTGATGGCTGACGACCCGCGCCTGTTCCAGGGCTCCGCGGCGCTGCTCGGCCACCCGACCGTGCCGACGGCGCCGATCGCCACCTGCTTCACCAGCAACGCCGGCTGGCACACCGACCAGGGACCGCGGGTTGGCGGCGTCAAGTTCCTGGCGCACCTGCAGCGCCGCACCGGCGGGTCGTGCCAGGCTCCCACGACCCGGCGTTCGCGGAGCGGGTGCGCGGCTTCTGGTCAAGGGACCCGGCCCTGCAGGGCTTCGAAGGCTGGCCGGTCCCCTGCGTGGTACTGGAGACCGAGCCGGGTGACGTGATCGCCTTCGACGTCCACCTGTACCACTCGTCCGCCGGCGGGGACCAGCGCCTGGCGTGGACGATCGAGTACCTCCCCTGGCCTGGGCTCGGCGACCCCGAGCGGTTGCGGCTGGTGTGTGACCTGGTCGTCGACACCGTCGACTTCGACCATCAGGGCTACGATCGCCAGCGCTGGCCGACCTGGCGCGAGTGGGAAGCCGCCACCCGATCGGTCCCGTCCCGGCAGGTCGCGGTTGAGCGGCTGCGGCTGCTCGGGGTCACCGCAATGGACGACAGCAGCACTGACAAGGAGCGGCTCGTGGAGCTGTACGAGGCCAGGGGCGACGCCGATACCTTCGCGCGGGCCAAGCGACTGTACGAGCAGGCGCTCGCCCGGGCGGAGGCGGCCGATCCGGCGGTGCTCCTCGGCTACGGCTACCTGCTGGAGTGCCATGGCCGCTATTCGCTGCGAGAGGCCGTGGCCCAGTACGAGCGCGCGATCGAGCTGAATCCTGACGCCGACAAGCCGCACTACCAGCTGATCTTGGCCTACGCCGCGCTTGGCGAGCCCGAACGGCCGGTCGAGCGGTACCAACAGCGGCTGGCCCAGTCGCCAGGCGAGGTGCGGGAGCACCGGTTCCTGGCCAACGCCTACCTAGCGGCTCGGAACTACGGCGAGACGGCCAGGGTGATCGACGCAGGACTGGCGCTGGCGCCCGACGATCGCCTGCTCCTTGAGATCAGAGGCCAGGTGCGGGCCGCGACCGGCGATCCGGAGGGCGCGTTGGCGGACTGGCGCCGTGCGGTCGACCCCGACCACAACCTCGGCCCGGTCTATTTGAGCGCGTTCCTGCTTGAGCGCCTGGGGCGGCTGCAGGAGGCCGCAGGGGCGTGGCGGTCCATCGTTGACTGGTGCCGGTCGCACGACGCGCCACTGACCGCCGAGTGGCCAAGACAAGAGCTGGAGCGGCTGCGCGGACGGCTCTCCAACGGCGGAGCGCGGTGATGGCACGGTCACGTAGGAGAGAGTGGTGTAGCAAGGCTTGCGGGCCGGATCCTCGAGATCGCCAGCGAGCAGGGGTTGCGGTGCACGGTCTGCTACGCGGCGATCGCGCGGCTCGCGCTGACCCGCCAGCACGCGGAACGCGATCAGCTGCTGACGTGGCGTTGCGTCACCGACGCGATCCTCGACCAGTGGGCTGACTGAGATGGGCCTCCCCACGCAGCGTCAGACTCGTTTGTCAATGTCAGAGACGCTGCTTGTCTGCTACATGGAGTTCTCGGCGGTGGGCCATGTGATCGAGCTGCTGCGGCACGCGCTGGGCTATCACGCAGCTGACCCGTCGCGGCGGATCGGGGTGCTGCTGCCGGCCAACTCGCCGCGGGAGCTCACCGACCTCTGCCCGTTCGTCGATGCCGTGTATCCGGTCTCTCCGATGCTGGACGATCTTCCAGACTCGTTGGCGCAGGTGCCGCGCGACTGGGACTGGATCGTCGACAACCCCCGCCGCTACGATCCCACGCATGTGGCGGCCTGGGACGGCCTCGACCGCTTCTTCGAGACGACCGAGCGGGTCTTGCGGGCCCGGCGCGGCCGCGCGGTCATCGGTGTCGAGCCGCCCAGCTATCGGCCGCACCAGCAACTGCGCCTCCAGATCCCCGACACCGACCGCCAGGCGGCCCACAACCTGTTGGCTGACGCCGAGGTACGGATCGCCGTGATGCCGACCGGGAGCGGCCCCCGCGCGCACTATCCCTCGACCGCCTCCTGGGAGCTGGTCCTGCGCGGCCTGACTGAGCGGTTTCCCGGCGCCCGGATCTGCCTGCTGGGCAAGCTGCGCGCCGACGACCGCACGTGCAGCACGCTCGGCGCCGACGAGCTCGCGCGACTGCTGGCGGCGTTTCCGGACGCAGTCGACGGTTTCGACCGTCCGATCGTGCAGCAGCTCGCGCTCGTCGAAGCCTGCGATCTTTTCATCTCGCCGCACACGGGCTTCGGCATGGCGGCGCTCGCCGTCGCGACCCCATGGCTGACGATCTCGGGCGGATCCTGGGGGGAGTACTTCTTCAACGGCGTCCCCTTCTACTCGCGCCTGCCCGACCCGGAGCGGTTCGGGGCCTACACGCCCTACAACCCGCCGCCGCTGCTTGCCAACGACGAGGACGGCGAAGGCCCCCGGACGCCGAGCATGAGCCGGGCTCGCATCATCCACGACCTCAACCAGCTGCTCGAGGCCGCGACGCTGCTGATCGAGCACCGTCTTACGTACGAGCAGGCCCTCGAGCAGCACTTCGGTCGCTTGCTTCGCATCGTCGACCGCTCCCAGATCTGGACGTTCGAGAACCTCCACCGCGACTACGTGTAGCGCACTCCTTCCCCTGAGGCCAAAGCTGGGACGCGGGTTGGGACGCGCTCAGTCCGCGAGGGATGTCCTGCTGAGACGTGCGCGGCTTCGCATGATGCGCCATGCACCGCAATCTGATGAGGCCAGCCATGGGGAACGCGGGCCCTGGCGCCGCCCGCTGCTGCATGCATGCCCAGCCAGCGCCGGAAACCGGGGTCGTCGCGGACCGGAAGTGTGGCGGTGGCCGTCAACGCGCGGCGGCGAGCGAGCTTGGCCCCCGGCTCGCTCGCCGCCAGCGATCCCGCTCAGCCGGGGCGGGCGCAGAATCCCTGACTGCGGCACGATGCCTCGATGGGTGGCCACACGCTCTACCTGGTCGGCGGCGCGCCGCGTGTCGGCAAGTCGTCGCTGGCGCATCGGCTGCTGGAGACCGACGGGATCCCGTGGCTACCGACCGACGTGCTGCGGACGGTGCTGCGCCGGGTGCTCCCGGAGCTGGATGCGGTCGATCAGGATCCGGTCGACGCCCAGCTGCTCGCCGAGGTCATGTACCCGCACGTCGAGCAGGCCGCCGAGGTGTGCGCCGAGGAGTACGAGCGGTTTCTGATCGATGGGTTCGAGCTGTCGCCGTCCTATCCTGCGCGGCTGCGGGCGGCGCTGGAGGGGACCGCGGTCTGGGCGTGCTTTTTGGGGCACGAAGGGTTTGCGGTCGAGGACCTCGTCGGCTACCGGGGACCAAAGCCCCAGCACCACGGCGCCTCGCGCGAGGAGCTCCGCCAGGCCGCTGCCTGGATCCGGCGGCGGAGCCGCGAGCTGCGCCAGGAGTGCGCCGCCGTCGGCGTGCCCTACGTCGACGTGGGTGAGGTCGGCTTCGAGGCGGCCATGGTCCGAGCACGAGGCCACCTGCTGGCGCGCGGCTGACTGCCCGAAATCCGGTCATCCTCCAGGGTTGATCCTCGTGCTCGCGTCATGCTGTGGGGCGAGTGGGTGGGGTGACACCTCGGCAGAACAGCCAGCCGATCCCAAGCAGAGTCGACCCCAGGACGGTGATCCCAGTGACCAGGCCCGCCGGCTGGACAGTGCCGCCGAGGAGCGCCAGGAGCCCGGTGGCGAGCAGGCCGTACGCCCCGGTTGCCATTCGCTGTCGGTCCTCGCGTGGCCGGTCGTCGGTCAGCCGGTCGAGCCGGTAGGCCAGGTCCGTGGCGCCACCGAAGGCTGGGGTGGTGGTCGGGGCCGGACTGGCTGCGGCGGCCAGTGCCGCCTTGGCCAGGGCGCGTGCGACCACCCGCCGATCTCCGGCCACGCCTGCCGCTGCCTGGTCGGCGATGACCTCCAGCTCCCGGGCAAGCGAGGAGGCCGCCTGATGGACCGCTGGTGCCACCGGCCCCAGGGTGGCGGTGACGACCTGCGCGAAGCCCAGGAGCCGATGGTGGCGAAGCCGCAGGTGGGCAAGCTCGTGGGCCAGCATGGCGTCGCGCTCGTCGTCGTCCAGCAGGCCCAGCAGTGCGCGCGACACGACCACGCCGCCGGAGCGGCCGCCAACGGTGTAGGCGAAGGGCCTGAGGGAGGCCAGGACGTGGGTGACCGGCCCGGCGCCGGACTTTGGGAGGAGTTCCGCGGCGGCCAGGGCGGTGCTGGTGGCCAGCCGCGAGTTCGCTCTGGCGGCTGCCGCGGCGAGCCAGCCGAGGCGTAGCAGGTAGGCGCCGGCCAGGGCGCGACCGTCGAAGAGCCGGGCGGCAAGCCATGGGCTCACCAGCAGTAGGGCGATCGGCCCGGCGATCAGTGCGGCCGTGGTGAGCCTCACCCCGCGCCGCCTTCGTGCGCGGCGCCGGTGCCGTCGGTCAGGGCTCGCAGGCGGCCGAGCAGCTCGGGTGAGGCCTCCAGGTCCTTGACGAAGTGGGCCAGCACCGCCCGCGGGTCCTCGGCATCGGCCAGCACCTCACGCAGCGCGCGGGCGGCAAGCTCCTCCTTGGTCAGTGCCGGCCGGTAGACGAACCCGCGGCCCTCCCGTCGGCGCTCCAGCAGGCCCTTGTCGCACAGGCGGGTCACGATCGTCATCACCGTGGTGTAGGCGCGCTGCTGGCCGTGGAGGGCGGTGAGGAGGTCGTGCACGCCGACCCAGTCGCCCCGGCTCCAGGCAAGCTCCATCACCTCGGCCTCCAGCTCGCCGAGCCGCCGTCCGGCCACCTGCCGCCTGGTCACCATCCTCTTCGCCTTCTACGGCCGCGTAGTAGTCCGTGCCTGATCCTGTCGGTCCGGGCGGCGCCTGTCAACCGCGATCGGATCGAGGAACGGCCGCGGCGCGGGGGTGGATCGGGCCACCGGTCACCCTGGCGGTGATCTCGTCCCCGTTGGCGGTGGCGGCCTCGGCTCGGGGCCGGCGGCGCTCGCGCAGCCACAGCCAGCCGCCGGCGCCGAGCATCACGCCGACCGACACCCAGCCGTTGCGGGACACCCGAACAGCCGATAGGTGGTATCGGTGCGCAGCAACTCCAAGAAGAACCGTCCGAACGCGTACAGCCCCAGATAGGCCAGCACGATCGAGCCGGTGCGCAGGCGATGACGCCGCTCCAGCCACAGCAGCGCACCCACCACCAGCAGGTCGTACAGCGACTCGTACAGGAAAGTGGGATGGAAGGTGGAGAACCCCAGGTACCGCTCCGGCCGGTGACCGGGGTCGACCCGCAGCGCCCACGGGAGAGTGCTGGGGGTGCCGAACAGCTCCTGGTTGAAGTAGTTGCCCCAGCGGCCCAGCGCCTGCGCCAGCGGGATCCCGGGGATGGCGGCGTCCAGCGCCTCCAGCACCGGCAGGCCGCGGCGGTGGGCGACCCAGGTGCCGAGCAGGATCCCAACGGTGAGGCCGCCGTACAAGGCTAGGCCGCCCTCCCAGATGGCGACCACGTGCAGCCATCGGCCGTGGAACTGGCCGCAGTGGGTCGAGACGTAGGCGGCGCGGGCGCCGAGGTAGCCGGCGGCGACCGCGCACAGGATCGGCCGGTCCAGGTCGGCCGGGTCGTGGCCTCGCTCGGCTCAGCGGCGCCTGGCCAGCGGCACGGCCAGCAGGATGCCGACCGCGTGCAGCAGCCCGTACAGGTGCACGACCAGCGGCCCCAGGTGGAACCCATTGGTGGGCGGTGCGGGGATGACGGCGAGCACGGTCGACATGGTTGGGTCACCCTCCGGTGCTGGTGAGGTCCGGTGTCGTGAGCTGCTGGCGGGTGGTGGGCTCCGCCGCGGCGGGGGAGAGGATGAGCGCGGCGCTGGTCACCAGCCGGCCCGTTCGGCCCACCCCTTGGACGACGGCGTCGGCGGTCGAGCCGGTGGCGTCGTAGGCCTCGTGCATGCGGGCCAGCAGGAACACCTCGTAGTCCATCGAGAGCCCGTACAGGAACGCGAACACGAACAGCGGCACGAAGTTGTCCAGCGGCCCCGGTGCCGGCCACCCCGCCCAGCGCGCGGGCACCATGCCCGAGCTGCCAGACCAGCACGATCGCGCCGATCGACAGCAGGTCGACGGCCACGGCCTTGGCGGCCAGCAGCAGCGAACGGAACGCCCGCGCCAGCAACACGAAGGTGATCGCCGCGATGACCGCCACGATCAGCGGGAAGCGACCGTAGACCGCGCGGGCAAAGTCGAGGTTCTCAGCGCCGACGCCCCCGACCCGCGCGCCCGGTGCCAAGCGCTGCATGGTGGCACGGACCCGTTGGACGGTCTGCTGGCCGCGGGCTCGGCCACTGCCGCCACCTCGACCAGGGCGGTGCCGGCCCCGCCGCCAGGCGGGCTCGTTGGGCGCGACCGCCGCCCACACGCCGGGCACCCGCGCCAGGCGGCTCGCCAGCGCCGCAGGGTCGGTCGCGGCGCTGGCGGGGACCAGCACCTCGATCGGCGTGAGCACCCCGGCCGGCACCCCCGCGGCGCGTAGGGCCACCAGCGCCTGGTGAGCCGGACCGGCGCTGGCCAGGGAGCTGGCCTGCTCGTCGCCGACCTGCAGGCGCAGCGCGAACCCGCCGAGGATCGCCAGCGCCGCCACTGCCGCCACCGTCGCTCCCCCAGCGGCCACGCACGACGGCACGCGCCCACGTGGTCCAGGCACGGCTTGCTCCCACATGCGTCCGGAGCCGCCGCCGCGGCCAGTCGAGCCGGCCGCCCGCGCTGGCCAGCGCCACCGGCAGCAGCGTGATGGTGACCAGCGCGCTGAGCACCGGATCAGCAGGCCGGCAACGCCGACACTGCGCAGGTAGGGGACCGGCAGCACCACCAGCGACAGCAGGCCGACCGCGACCGTGGACGCGCTGAGCACCACCGAGCGGCCCGCGCTGGCCATCGCCCGGTGGACCGCCTGGTCGCCGGCGTGGCCGGCGGTCCGCTCCTCACGCCAGCGGGTCACCAGCAGCAGCGAGTAGTCGATCGCCACCCCCAGGCCGATCAGCGCGACCAGGTACTCCACGATCAGGTTCACCTCGGTGAGCACCGTCAGCAACCCGACCAGCAGCAGCGTGGCCAGGATGGCGACCGCGGCGACTAGCAGTGGCGCCAGCGCCAGCACCGAGCCGAACACCAACAGCAGCACCGCCAGCGCGCCCAGCCCGCCGATCAGCGTCAGGTTGACCACCTCGGCCCCCGCCGACCCGCCATCGTCGTGGGCGCTGAGCTGGTCGATGCCGGTCACCTCCAGCGCGGTGCCCGCTGGCAGCGCGGTCCGCAGCGCGGCCGCCGTCGCGACCGCCGGATCGCCACGGTCGGCTGCGCCGTCGTCGCTTGGGAACACCAGGCCGTAAGTGGTCCGGCCGTCTGCGGAGACCAGGCGCCGGTCACCGCTGCTGGCATAGGAGGCAACGCGGGCGGGCAGCGAGAAGTCCGTCGACAGCCGCTGGCTGACGGTTGGCGCGAGCACGACCCCACCAACAGCGCGACCAGCCACCCGCCCAGCACCACCAGCTTGTGGCGCAGCAGCCAGCCGGACAGCTGCGTCATGACCAACCCTCCACCTACTACAAGCTTGTGGAAACCATGTGATGCCGATCTTCTACAAACCTGTAGAAGCTTGTCAACTGGGAGGAGGGTGTCTGCGCCCAGCGTGGTTGGGCGGCAAGCCGCTCGACGGCCTCACCGCCGCCTGTTCGGAACCGGGGTGGGTGGGTCGAGGCCGAGCCACACGGCTGGCTGGTTGTCCGTGAGTCTGCCGATCACCTGGCGATGCTGACCCGCCCAGCCACGATCGCCGGGCTGCTTGACCGGCTGATCAACGCGCTCCTGGATGCGCGACCCCAGGCGCCAGCGCCGGGACGACAACCCGACCGACGGGATCGCTGAGTCGACCGGTGGTGAATGGGCATGACGGTGCTCAGCCCGGCAGCGGCATGGGTCATGAACAGCGGGCCGCCGCGTCCTCCTCCAACCCCAAGGTGGCCAGGTAGGCGTCCAGGCCGTGGATCATCAGGTCGACGCCGATGCGGAACTGGGCGGTCATGTCGCAGTCGCCGCAGACCAGCAGCGCAGTGCGCACCAAGTCGTCGGGGGCCTGTGGGGACAGCATGCCGGAAACCTGGCGGATGAGCGCGATCTCGCTGTCGGGGCCGGGTGGAGGTGGCGGGGGCAGCGACAGCTCGGCAAGGGCGTAGCCGATCCCGTAGGGGAAGACGGTGCGCAGCAGGGCGACCGCGCATTCCTCCGGCACGCCGTCCTTGCGCATCAGGCGCAGGGCGCCGTGCGCGAGGCGCAGCGGGCGCTCCCGGATCTCTTGCCGGCTGTACAGCAGCGTGGCGGCGTGCGGGTGCCGGTGGACCAGGTCGCGCAGCGCCGCGGCGAGCTGGCGGATCGCCTCCCGCCAGTCGCCAGCGGCGGGTTCGGTGGGGATCTCGTCCCACAGCAGTTCCACGATGCCGTCGAGGATGTCGTCCTTGTCGGCCACGTGCTTGTACAGCGACATGGCCTTGACCCCGAGCTCGGCGCCCAGCTTGTGCATGCTTAGCGCCTCCAGCCCGTGCTGGTCGACGTAGTCCAGGGCGGCCCGCAGCACCTGCTGCCGTGACAGCGGTGCCCGGGCCGCCCTCTCGCTCTGCGCAGTCACCGTCATGGCTGACAGCATACCACTTGACTGACAGAGCGACAGACGCATGTCCCCAACCGAAGGAGCGGCAATGGATAACCCTGCGGCCATCGAGCTGGCCGGCCTGACCAAGCGGTACCGGCGCGGCAAGGACCTGCTGGAGGCCGTCAGGGACGTCACGCTGAGCGTGCCGGCGGGGCAGGTGATCGGCCTGCTCGGCCCGAACGGCGCCGGGAAGACGACCATCATCAAGATGATCTGCGGGCTGATCCTGCCCTCGGCCGGGACGATCCGGTTGAACCGCTACGACGTGGCCCGGCAGCGGGCGGCCGCGGTCCGGCAGATCGGCGCGGTGCTGGAAGGCTCCCGCAACGTGTACTGGCCGCTGAGCGCCTGGCAGAACCTGCTGTACTTCGGCCGCCTCAAGGGCCTGCGCGGCGCCGAGATCAGGCCCCGCGCGGAGCGGCTGCTGACCGAGCTGGGCCTGTGGGAGCGGCGCCACGAGACCGTGGGCTCCTACTCCCGCGGCATGCAGCAGAAGGTCGCGGTCGCCGCGGCGCTGATCACCGACCCGCCGATCCTGCTGCTGGACGAGCCGACGATCGGGCTGGACGTGGAGGCGGCCCGCACGGTCAAGGACTGGATCGCCCAGCTGGCCCGCGACGAGGGCAAGACGATCCTGCTGACCACCCACCAGCTCCCCATCGCCCAGGAGCTGGCCGGCCGGATCGCGGTGATCCGCGACGGCCAGATCATCGCCGACCTGCCCACGCCTGAGCTGCTGTCCCGCTACGCCGAGGACCGGTTCGAGGTGCGGACCGCCAGGCTGCAAGACGGATTCCAAGGCGTGCTCCCGCCGGGAACGCGGATCGAGCCGGAGCAGGGCGCCACCCGGATCCTGCTCCCGGACACCGACCAGGCCGGGCTGCATAAGGTCCTGGACGGGCTGCGCGCCAGCGGGGTGCCGCTGCTGTCGGTCAGCCAGGCCCAGCCGGGCCTGGAGGAGGTCTTCCTGTGGCTGATCCGCCCCGGCGACAGCGACGGCCGCGCGGCAGCCACGGCAGCCGACGGAAGCCGCGGGGGGCGGGTGGCATGACCGCGATCACCGTCCCGCGCGCCGCTGCGCCCGGGCTTGGGCTGCGGGCCTTCGCCAACGAGGCCGGCAAGGGGCTGGCACTGCTGTGGCGGCGGCGCGCGATCACCCTCACCGCCATCGTGCTGCAGGGGTTCCTGTACCTCATGATCCAGTTCTTCATCGGCGGCGGGCATCTGGTCCTGCCGGTGCTGGCACTGACGCTGCCGGGGCTGTTCGCCTACACCGTGGCCGGGGCGGCGGCGCTGGGCGGCAGCGGCGGGATCGCCGAGGAGGTCAACGGGGGCACGCTGGAACAGGCGCACCTGTCCCCCGCCCGGCCGTCGGTGCTGGTGGGGGGCCGGCTCGCCGCCCTGGCGGTGGAGGGGCTGATCCCGGCGGTCGTGCTGGCGCTCGCCTTCGGGCTGGGGTACGGGCCGCACTGGGTGATCCGGCCGGACGCGCTGGCGCCGCTGGCGCTGACCATCGCGGACGCGCTCGGCTACGGGCTGCTGATGACCGCGCTGACGCTGCGGCTGGCCAGCATCGGCGCGGTCGTGCACGTGTTCAACATGGCAGTCATGTTCTTTGGCGGCATGTTCATCCCGATCACGCTGTTCCCCCACGGCATCGAGATCGTCGCCAGGTTCGTGCCCACCGCCCTTGGCGTGGAGGTGCTCAACACCACGCTGGCGGGCCGCGGGCTGCGCACCGCCTGGGCCGACGGCACCCTGGCCTGGCTGCTGGTGCACACGGTGGCGCTCATCGGCCTGGGCTGGATCACCTACCTGTACACCTTGCGCCGCGCCCGGCGCGAAGGGGGGCTTGGCCCGCGATGACGAAGTTCCTCACCGCCCTTGGGAACGAGATCCGCAAGGGCCTGTGGTTCGCCTGGTCCGAGCGGCTGCAGATCGCCATGGAACTGCCGTTCTTCACCGTCTTCATCCTGCTGCTCGGGCCGATGCTCGGCGCCGGCCAGCAGATCGCCGCCGGGCACCTGGACTGGACGCTGGACGGCCGGCGTATCGCCCTGCTGATGGTGGGGTTCCTGCCGGCCATGTTCTTCTACTTCCAGGCGGTGAAGCTGTTCTGGCGGCTGCTCGGCGAGATCCAGGCCGGCACCATCGAGCAGGTCTACCTGTCCCCGCTGCCGTCGTGGCTGGTCGCCGCCGCCGGACGGCTGCTCGCCGCGATCCTCGAGACCCTCGTCCTGATCGTCGTCACCTACGGCCTGGTCAGCGCGTTCGTCAGCCTGCACGTCCACTGGACCGCCGCCGCGCTGGTGCCGATGGCGTTCCTGGTGCTCACCGGCGCCGGCTACTCGCTGATCATCGCCGGGATGACCCTGCTGTGGAAGCGGATCCAGCTGCTGCAGGAGACCTTCCTGCTGCTGGTCCAGATCTTCGCTGTCTCCGCGCTGCCGCTGCTCGCCGTCCCCGGCTGGTACGCCACCATCGGCCGCGCCTTCCCGGTCACCAGCGCGGTGGCCAGCCTGTACGGCGTGATGCTCGACCACCGTGGCGTCACCCAACTGTGGGGCACCGGCGGCCTGGTCTGGCTCACCGTCACCGCCATCGCCTACCTGGCAGCCGGGATCGGCACCTTCCGCGTGCTGGAGCACATCACCAAGACCCGCGGCACCCTCGGCGCCTACTGACTTTCGTTCAGAGACGGTTCTTGGCGGTAGGAGCGGTCGACGCCCGCTGCATATGTGGGGAGCGCCGGTGGGACGGCGGCCGGGATTTCCCTCTACTTTCCCTCCGCCCGACGCCAAGCCGCGCGGGACGGGGCGCAAGGGGCGGGGACGCCGGGTAACGGCGAGGGATATCGGTTGGCCGTTTGCGCATGTCACGGCCGGTAATCAGGAACGGATAGGGATGTGAAGGGACCTGCGGGGAGCCGAATTTGCGGCCTGTAAAATCGCCGGCTAGCGCCTACCCAGGTTCGAATCCTGGTCCTGCCACCACTAGCCACAACCAGCGGAGACATGGTTGCCGCCCGCGCCCGGTCACGCAACCCCGGCGGACCGGGCTTCCCTCCGATTTCCCTCCACCGGAAGCGGTCCGGACGCCGACTGTGCGTCCCACGCCACTTGGGGGCGAACACGGTCTCGACCGGGCCGTCGTGTAGGCGAGCACGCCGGTGCGGACGCCCCAGGCGAATGCTTACGCGGAGCGGTGGGTCGGCACGGTTCGGCGTGAGGTGCTGGACCGGATGCTGACAGTCGCGCGACGAGATCGACTCGGTGGGTTGATCCATGAGTATGCGCAGGTCGCATGAGGTGACCGAATATCTGGCACCTACACCTGCGACACTTCGCGTTACAGTTAGGAACCTTTACTATATTCATAGTTGACGGCGCAGCCCGAAAGTCAACCCCAGGACAATCGATCACGCCAGCGCAGCGTCCACTTCGGTCCAGAGCCCGCCGCGAACCGGTACCGCGGACTCCAGGAGGTCTGACGGGACCCAGCGCGGCCCGCTACCCGCTCGTAGCGGCCTTGCCTTCTGCCAGCTCGCGGCATGCTCGAGGCCCCCTTGTCCTGGAACAGGTTGCCGAGGCACCAGCCGATGACGAGGACGATGCCGTCGGCGGGAACCGAACGCCAGCGAAGACAGCGGGCGGACGGGTTGGCGAGCCAAACGAGTCAGCGGTTGTGATGCTCGAAATCTGGCTGCCCAGTCGATCCGACGCGCGAACAGAGCCTCTTGACCGCGTGGGAGACGGGACCTAATCTAAATTAGTTAATTAACCTTACTGGCTATTTGTTGGGCCGGAGGAGAAGCCGCATTGTCCGCGCCATCAAGTGGCGAGCCTGGTCGGGTCCCTGGACGGCACGCGCCGCCCATGCCGAAAGGCGCCGCGGTGGAGGTTCGAACGGCCACCCTCTACAAGGGATTCCTGACCGGGATGCGGAACTGCCCACCGGATGACAGCGACGCGATCGCGCAGTTCAACAGCAAAGCCGGGTTCGAGGATGACATCGAGTCCCTTCCGACGGTCGAACCGGCGGTGGACCCGATGGCGACGAGCCGTTGGCGTTCGCCCGTCAGGCGACAGGCCTGTTCTGAAGAAGCCCGCGGGCCGGAAGCCCTCAGGCGAAAGGGGCGATGGATGAGAAGGATCGCGCGGATGCGTTCACCACAGTCTCGCCTTCGTTCGAGGATCCTGCTTTCACGGACAGCCATCGGAGCGCTCACCGTGCTCCTGTCGGGTTGGGTGGTGAGCCCGGCGCCGGCGGCGGCCGCCTCGACGGTCGTCACGATCGGGTTCGACGACGGCACCGCGGATCAGCTCGCCGCGTTGCCGCTCCTCCAGGCGCATGGGATGACAGCGACCTTCTTCGTCAACACCGGCTTCATCGGTGACGCCGAGCACCTCTCCTGGGCCGACCTGCACACCCTTTTCAACGCCGGGAACGAGATCGCCGGGCACACCGTGCACCACGTGGACCTGAAACCCTTGACCACGGCCGAGGCCCGCCAGGAGGTG
>WNFZ01002166.1_pt1 | contig 18788 bp, 20 predicted proteins | sample 5400081 | NCBI WGS metagenome assembly WNFZ01 (sample SAMN13153365, study PRJNA577476) | soil metagenome | isolation source: 80 cm soil or saprolite under grassland replicate 1 | place: USA:California | collected 2016-06-15
TGGACAGGTTTGTAGGCGTCCCCGGGTGCCCTCCCGGGCCCGCCTGGTCGTCGGTGGTGGTGTGCGGGGCGGCGGCGTCGGTGACGAGCTGGCGGTAGACCACATCGGACAGGCGCCGGCGCAGGCAGCGCAGGGCTTCCAGCGGTGTCTTGCCTTCGGCGAGCTTGCGCCGGTAGTAGGCGCGGCCGGGGGTGTCGTGGCGGATCTGGACGATGGCGGCGATGTAGAGGACATGGTTGAGACGGCGGTTGCCGGCGCGGGACAGGCGGTGCCGGATCTCGCCGGAGGAGCCGTCGATGGGTGCGGTGCCGGTCCAGGAGGCGAACCGGTTGCGGTCGGCGAAGCGGGCCACGTCGCCCACGTCGGATGGGGATCCGGGCGAAGCCGGCCGGGCCGGTCCCGAACACCTCGAGCAGCCCGGACCCGGCTGCGTGCGGGTACCGCTACGGGTGCGGATCAGACCACCAGGCTGAGCAGGGCGGCGACGCCGAAGGCGGTGCAGCCCTGATCGTTTCCAGCACGGTCCAGGACTTGAGGGTGTCCTTCTCACTGATCCCGAAGTACCGGCTGACCAGCCAGTAGCCGGCGTCGTTGACGTGTGAGGTGGCGGTGGCTCCGGCGCCCATCGCGATGCAGATCAAGGCGAGTTGCGGCCCGGAGAGGTGGGCCTGGGCGACCAGGCCGGCGATGATGCCCGAGGTGGCGACGATCGCGACGGTGGCTGAGCCCTGCGCGATCCGCAGGGCCAGCGCGATGACGAAGGCCAGCACGATCAGTGGCAGGCCGGTGCTGGTCAGGCTGCTGGACAGGACCCTGCCGACGCCACTGGCGACCAGGATGCTGCCGAAGACCCCGCCGGCGCCGACCACCAGCAGGATCATCCCGACAGGCTTCAGCGCGCTCTCGGCCACCGTGATCAGGTGTTCCCTGCTCCAGCCGCGCCGGATGCCCAGGATGTAGAAGGACGCCAGGACCCCGATGAGCAGGGCCACCAGATGCCAGGAGGTGGAGTCGACGTCAAGAGCCCGAGCCGAACTTGTCAGATAGGTTGGAGCCGTTGGCCCTCAGCAGAGATCGAGAAAGGGAGCGTCGGATGCGCCAAGGGCGTGCGGCCGCCACCGCGGATGGCCTGCTTCAGCTGGTCGTCGAAGGCACGTTCCCCCCGGGCAGCACCCTGCCCAGCGAGGCCGAGCTCGCGGAGCGCTTCCAGGTGAGCCGTCTGACCGTCCGCGAGGCAATCCGCTCGCTGGCCTCCACCAACGTCATCCGTGTGCAGCAGGGCCGGTCGAGCGTCATCAACCCGGCCGACCAGTGGTCCCCGCTGAACCCGTACCTGCTCAAGGCGCGCGGCAAAGCCTCGGGTGAGCCGCTCCGGCTACCCAAGCGCCTGCTCGAGGCCCGGCGCACCGTCGAGGTCGGGATCGCCGAGCTCGCCGCGACCCGGCGCCGCGACGAGCATCTGGCTCGCATGGCGGCGTTCGTCGAGCAGATGCGCGACGCGCACCGACACACCGACGTCCCACGATTCGTCGAGGCCGACCTGGCCTTCCACGACACGCTGTTCCAGGCCGTCGACAACGTCTTCCTCGACGCGCTGTTCGCGCCACTGTCGGAGGTTCTGCGCACGCTGCGGCACGAGACCTCCTCGGTGCCCGCGATCCGCGAGCACGCGATCGAATGGCACGCGAAAATACTGGCCAGCGTCGCAGCGGGCGACGCCGACGCGGCCCGCGAAATGATGCGCGGACACCTCATCCAGACCGAAGACGACACCGACCACTTCCTCGGAGACCAGCAGGTCGTCCACGCCGCGCTCGGCTGACCTCCGATCGCGGCGACATCCCCCGTAGCGTTCACACGGCCAGACCACGCGCAACGGCAACACCTGGCAGCGCTGGCGTGGCTGCTCGTCCCGGCACGGGCCAGGCGGTCCACCAGCCAGGCGTCCTATGCGGACACGGGCCTCGGCCCGCCACGCCAGTTTGACCGGCGCTGCGGAGCTGGCCGGCCGAGGGTGGTGCGGCGCCGACGGTGATACGGCCACGGGAGACGGCGCGGACGATTCCCGTGGCCGCACCGTCATCTCAGGCCTTGACCCAGAAGGCGTAGTCGGCGGTGTACGGGATCGAGGCGGTCGTGCCGTCTGCGCACGCCCCGGTCGGCGACAGGCCGCCGGTGGTGTCCAGCCGCTGGACGAACTTGACGGCGGCCAGCAGGCCAGGGCCGCGGTTTGCGGTCGAGCTCAGCAACAGCTGAGGGATGGCGTCCTCGCTCGGCGCGCTGCCGACGACGACAGTGGCGGACACCGAACTGCCGTCGATCACGGATGTCCACACCGGACCGCGGGTGTGCAGTACCTGCGCGCGGCCATCGAACTGCAGGATCGCGTCCGGCTGCAGGAAGGTCCAGACACCGTTGGTGCACTGGTAGGTCTGCACACCCCGGCTCGACATCTCAGCGATGCGCTTGAAGCCGTCCGGCACCCGGATCGCCTCCGGCACACCGTTCTGGTCGGACGCCTGGGACTGGTCGGCGCTCAGCTTGGCGGACAGCGTCGACGCGGCGCCGGCCGGAAGCGCCGCCACCCCGATACCGACCGCGGCGAAGGCCGCGGCGGCAACGCCCCCCGCAATGCGGTGTGCTCGAGTGAGTCTGTGTCGGTTTTTCATATCTTCTCCTGGTTCGATTCGATGGCGCGCGCCGTGATTGGTAGGCGCGCTGCTTCAGTGCGCATTCGACAACTGGAGCGACGGACTCCGGTCCGGAGAGCATGAGCGGGTGTCCCCGCAGCGCCCGGCCCGTGCCCGTCGTGGTCCGGTGGGCTTGCTGTAGGCACCGTGACAGGGCTCGCCGACAAACCGCCGACAACTGGGCGACACCGCAGGTCAGGCCCGGGCCGCGGCGTCCATGCGGGTCCGCCGAGACGCCTGCCGTCACCTGCAGACAACGCCAGGTTGCTCCACTCCACTGCCGAGGGCCGTGATCGCTAGCTGTCGTCGAGCCGGTCTGTCTTCGCCGGGTTGCGGGGTGACTGGTCGAGGGTGGCGAGCTGGGCGCTGATCTGGTCGGTTTCGGAGGCGCCGAGGTCGGTGTAGATGGCCAGGGCCTGCTGGAGGTGTTCGCGGGTGCGGGCGGGGTCGGCGAGGGCCTGGTGGGCGGCCGCGAGGCCGGTGTGGGCGCGGGCCTGCTGGTCGCGGGCGCCGGTGCCGGTGGCGGCAGCGTGGGCGGCGGTGTGGTGGGTGAGGGCATCGGCGGGGCGGCCGGCGGCGTGGGCGGCTTCGCCGAGGCCGTTGAGCGCCCACGGCTCGCCGTCCCGGTCGCCGATCTCGCGGAAGAGGGCAAGAGCCCGGTGGTGGTGCTCGGCGGCCTGGTCGGGCCGGCCGAGGCGGGTGTGGACCTCGCCGAGGCCGGTCAGCGCCCATGCTTCGCCGGTCCGGTCGCCGGCCTGCCGGTACAGGGTCAGGGCCTGCTGGTGATGCTCGGCAGCCCGCCCGTGCCGGCCCAGCCGGGTCTCGATGTCGCCGAGGTTGGTCAGCGCCTGGGCTTCGCCGGTCCGGTCGCCGGCCTGCCGGAACAGCCTCAGGGCCTGCTGGTGATGCTCGGCGGCCGGCCCGTAGCGGCCCAGCCGCTCCTCGACGGAGCCGAGGTTGTCCAGCACGCTGGCCTCGCCAACCTGGTCGCCGGCCTGCCGGTAGAGGCCGAGGGCTTGCCGGTAGTGGCCGACGGCCGACCCATAGCGGCCCAGCCGCTGCTCGGCGGTGCCGAGGTTGCCCAGCGCGCGGGCCTGGCCTACCCGGTCGCCGGCCTGCCGGAACAGGGCCAGGGCTTGCTGCAGATGGTCGGCGGCCTGCTCGTGCCGCCCCAGCCGCAGGTGGACCGTGCCGAGACCGTGCAGCGCCTGGGCTTCGCCGGCCCGGTCGCCGGCCTGCCGGGCGGCATCGCGGGCATGGCGGTGAACGGTCAGCGCGTCGGTGTAGTGGCCGCCGACTAGGTAGCGGAACAGGGTGGCGGCCAGCAGGACGGCATGTGCGGGCCAGCCGTGGGCGGTGGTGTACGCGGCGACCGCGACCAGGGTGGGGCGTTCGGTGTCCAGCCAGGCTCGGGCGGTGTCCGGGTCGGCCAGCGCCGGGGCGGGGGTGGACCGCGGGGTAACGCGAGGCCGGCGGTGCGCCTCGGCCGGGTGCAGGCGGTCCATCGCGACCGCGGCGACGGCCAGGTAGTAGTCGAACAGCCGGTCCAGCGCCGCCCGGCGGTCGGGCTCGGTGTCCTGGGTGGTGGCAAGGCCGGTGGCGTAGGCGCGCAGCAGGTCGTGCATCCCGTACCGGCCGGCGCTGGTGGGGTGGATGAGGTGGGCGCGGGCGAGCACGTCCAGCATGCGGCGGGCCTGGCCGTAGCTGGCCTCGGCCAGCGCGGCGGTGGCGTAGGCGTCGGCGTCGGGGCCGGGGTGCAGTCCGAGCATCCGGAAGGTGCGGGCCGCGTCCGGGGGCAGGTGGCGGACCGACCAGGAGAACACCGCTGCCACGGCGGCGCGGGGATCGCCGCCGGCGTCCAGCAGGTCCAGCCGCCGCTGCTGGTCCCCCAGCTCAGCCACCAGGTCGGACAGGGGGGTGACGGGGCGGGCGGCCGCCAGCTCGGCGGCCACCCGCAGCGCCAGCGGCAGCCGGGCGCACTGTTCGGCGAGCCGGGCGGCTGCGTCGGGTTCGGCCTCGACCCGCCTGCCGACGAGCTCCCGCAGCAGGGCCAACGCGTCGGCGACCGGCAGCAGGTCCAGTTCCAGGCGGCGGGCGCCGTGCAGGGCCACCAGCCCTGCCAGGCTGTCGCGGCTGGTCACCACCACCACCGCGGTCGGCGTGCCGGGCAGCAGCGGTCGGACCTGCTCCACCGTGGCGGCGTTGTCCAGCAGCACCAGCATCCGCCGCCCGGCGATCTCGGTGCGGTAGCGGGTGGCGCGGTCATCCAGGCCCAGCGGGATGTCCTGACCGGGCACTCCCAGCCCGCCGAGGAAGCCAGCCAAGGCATCGGCCGCGGTCACCGGCGCTTCGGGGTCGTAACCGCGCAGGTTCACATACAGCTGCCCGTCCGGGAACCGGTCAGCGACCCGGTGCGCCCACCGGACGGCCAGCGCGGTCTTGCCCACCCCCGCGGTGCCCGACACCGCCGAGATGACCAGCGTCGTCGGCCCGCTCGCAGTTGACCCGGCGGCACCGGGCATGATCGCATCGAGGTCGGCGAGTTCGCTGCTTCGGCCGGTGAACGCCGGCACCGCCGGCGGCAACTGCGCAGGGCGGGCGCTGGGGCCGCCCGGCCCGGCGGTACGCGGGACGAGCAGGCGGTCGTCCTGAGCCAGGATCTGCCGTTGGATCTCGGCCAGGCCCGGCGACGGCTCCACGCCGGATTCCTCGATGAGGACCGCGCGGGCGCGCCGGAAGGCCGCCAGCGCATCGGCCTGCCGCCCGGCCCGGTACAGGGCCCTCATCAGCTGCCCCCACAGCCGCTCGTGCCCGGGATACCGGCCGGTCAGCCCTTCCAACTCCGCGACCAACTCCGCACCCATCCCGGCCGCCAGGTCCGCCTCGACCCGGTCCGCCACAGCGGCCAGGCGCACCTGGTCCAGCCGCGCCCCTTCAGCGCGCAGAGCAGCAGTGTCGGTGAACTCGCCGTAGGCCTCGCCGCGCCACAGCCCCAGCGCGGCAACCAACCGCTCGGACGCCACCGCCGGCTGCCCGGCCTCCAGCGCCCGCCGCCCCTCCCTGGCCAGCCGCTCGAACCGGGCCGCGTCAACCGCGTTCGGATCCAACCGCAGCAGGTATCCCGGCGGCCGGGTCACGATCAGTTCCTCCACCATGCCCGCGGCGGCCGGCAGCAGCGCCCTGCGCAGCCGCGACAGGTAAGCCCGTGCCGTCCGGTCGGCGTCCGGCGGGGCGTGCCGCCCCCACAGCCCATCCACCAACGCCGCCACGCTGACCACCCGGCCGGCGTTGGCAACCAACAAAGCCAGCACGACGCGCAACCGCGGGCCACCCACCTCCAGCAGGCGGCCACCCACGTCGACCTCCAAAGGGCCGAGCACCCGAAACTCCGCCCACCGCCCACCAGCGCCCATTCGCACCTCCCGGCAGTACGGCCGCCCGCGCTACCACCGTCAATATGAATCACGGCCACGGCGTTCCGACACCCGCGCCGGCCCGACCGCCGCCGACCGACGATGATCTTGAGGACACGGCAGCACCTGCCCGGTCCGCCGCCCATCCGCGACCCTGATCCAGGGAGGCTGCGGTGCCGAACGAATCCGCCGCTCGTGGATACGCCCTCAGCCCGGGTGAGGCGTTGCCGGGCGGCCGGACGGACGTCAAGGCCTCGCGCCGGTCCATCGGCGGGTAGGTACCGTCCAGTGTGGACAGATAGCCGCCCAGGCAGGCCTCGGGCAGCCCGAGCAGGCGCACCTTCAACCCACGCGCGGCGGCCACCAGCCGCTCGACCCGGGCGAAGCAGCCCTCCAGGTCGCGCCCGAACGGGGCGGCCACGGCCGCGATGCCGATCGTGCTCATCTCTCGACTCCGGCTCGCTCCGCACCTGCACTCCACGAAAACGCTCCGCAGGCTCCGCGTCTGCACCGGAGCCCCGCAGCTTGCTCGTTCCTCGCTGCGAAGCCGGGGAAGCAGGTCAGCCAGTCCCCCATGGCCGCCGATTCCGGCCGAGGCACCGGCGGCACGTCGAGTACCGCCCCGCAGCCGCCGGCCTCGACCAGCATCCCGAGCGTTCCGACGATGCCGGCCATCGAGACGTCCTTGGCCGCCTTCGGCCGGACCTCGGCGACCGACCCCAGCATCGCGCGCAGTTCGGCCGTCGTGCGGCAGGTCGTGCTGTCCCACTGCCGGCCGGTGTAGCCGGATCGCCACCCGCCGGCGAGGTCGGCGGTGAGCGGAGGCGAACAGCAGGCGGTCGGCGCCGAGCCCGCGTCGCTCGATCTCGGCGACCATCCATCGGGCGGCGAAGCCGACGGCCAACTCCCGTCGGTGTAGACGCGCTTGCCGCGGCCACCCAGTCGAAGAACCGGCCACCGACGAGCTTGCCGGATCGGTGGGCCGCCCGCCGAGCAGAAAGCTCAGCTTCAGCGCCCGGACACCGGCCTCACCGGCCAGCGTCAACGCATGCGCGGTACGCGCCTCGTCCTCGGGACGCGCCGACACCCACAGTCCCGACCCGCAGCCGGTCGTCGGCCGCGGCCGCCTCCAGGCACAATTCGTTGAAGCGGAACACCATGTCCGGATCGGGCACGCCGTAGTTCGGCAACACCAGGGCTCCGCGGGTGCCCTCCGCGTCCAGGTCGGCGAGCAGGGCGGCGACGGTTGCCCGCGCCCCGACATCGGGCCGCGCCGGCGGTCCTCCGTAGAAGGGGAACGCCGGCATCGCGCCGAGATGCCGGTGGGCATCGAACAACGCCATTGGCCGCATGTACTGGCACCCACCCAGCTGATTACCGGAAGGACCCATGTCTGAACCGGTAAGTATGATCAGCCGGCGATATCGGGCCGGCACAGTATCGGGCCAGCACACAGCCGATAGCGACCAAGCCCGGAAAATGTTCGGCTGGTCATTCGTGGCGGCGGTTCAGGCGGGCAGCGTATCAGCAATGACAGCGGACGCTCGATCACCCACAGGGTGCAACAATGTGGCCGACTTCGGTGCAGGACCCGTGCAGGATCCGTGCAGGACCCTTGCAGGACCCGTGCAGGAGCCGTGGAGGACCGGGCATGGCCGGGTCCACGGTGGACCTGGCAGTGGTCAGTTCTTGGCGAACCCCCCGGGGACGGGCCGGTAGCCGAGGGCCCGGTAGACGGCGTCGACCAGGGACTGGCCGCGTGCGTTCACGCCGAGACCCGATCCCTGCTTGTTCATTGTGTAGCCGAATGACAGCCGCGCATCGGGATCGGCGAATCCCAGTGAGCCGCCCAGGCCGGGGTGCCCGAACGCAGTCTCGTACAGCAGTATGCCCTCGGAGTCAGCGACCGGCAGGTACCTGTTGTCGATGGACTTGAAGTACCCGAGTGCGAGACGCGTCGGCACCAGCAGCAGGAAGTCGACCGAGGTCGCCGAGGCGGCCGCGGCCATCAGCACGAGATGGTCCGCGCTGACGAGCCGGACGCCGCCGGTGGCTCCGCCGTTCGCCAGTGGGTTGTACATGCTGGCCAGGGCCCGGGCGTTGGTGATGCCGCCGACGGCGCCCATCTCGGCGGCGTGCGCCGCACGGCTGTCCGACTCGCCGGGCGTCGTCAGGTACCCGCCGGTGTTGAACAGGGCCAGTGCCTGCACGGAGGTCGGGTCGGTGAACGCCACCTGGTACAGGCTCGGCAGGGGGTCGCCCGGCTGCGGCGGATCGGCCGGGATCGTCGGGGCGACCCGCGGCTCCAACTCGGCCGGCAGCCCGATCCAGAAGTCAAGCCCTCCCAGCGGCTGGGCCACCTCCTCGCGGAAGAACGTGCCGAGCGACCGCCCACTGACCCGCCTGACGAGCTCGCCGACGAGGAAGCCGAAGGTGAACGCGTGGTAGCCGTTACGGGTGCCGGGCGCCCAGAAGGGCTCTTCGGCCGCCAGCGTCTGCGTCATCAGTTGCCAGTCGTAGAAGGCCCCGTCCGGCAGCGGCGTGCGGACCGCGGGTTGGCCACCCTGGTGAGCGAGCAGTTGCCGGACTCGGATCTTCTCCTTGCCGTTCGCGGCGAAGTCCGGCCAGTAGGCGCTCACCGGCGCGTTCAGGTCGAGCTGCCCGCGGGAGATGAGTATGTGTGCGCAGAGTGCGGTGGCCCCCTTCGTGCACGACCAGACGTGGCCGATGGTGTCGCTCGCCCAGGGAACCGCCGGGGTGGTGTCCGTCGCCGGGCGGGCGATACCGCCCCAGAGGTCGACCTCGGTATCGCCCCGGACCTTCACGCACACCGACGCACCGACCTCGCCGCGCTCGGCGAAGTTGCGCTCGAACTCATCACGCACCCGGGAGAACCGGCGTGAACACGTGCCTTCGATGGCCATGACCACTCCCTAATGCCACGTCTGACTACCCGATCGGGCTCCCGGTCCGACCCGCTTCACCGGGGTACGGACGAGCCGCCTGTGTTGTCTGCGCGTAACCGGAGATCAAGTGCCGGTTCGAGGGTCCCTGCCGTTCCGGCGCAGGAACATCAAATGCCTATCCACGGGAACAAGCTCGAAGGCTTGTCCGCGGCCTCGGCCGTGGTCGCGCTCTCCTGGCGCGGCGACAGCTTGTCGCTCGTGCTCCAGCCGGTAGCCGCCACCACGCTGATAGCGGCGAGGCCGGTCACCTGAACGAATTCTCGGCGTGAAGTCGTACCTGGCATCGCAGGCCCCAATCCCAATCTCGCACCACCGGCACCGGCAGCGGGCAACACCAAGAGATCAACAGCAATGGCCAGGCCCACCGTCCTGGACATCCGCTTGCCGGTGGACAACTTCTGTCATCTTTCAGGGTCAATGCACCGCGATCGTGCGGGCAATTATGGCCGAGAACTGTTCATTGCAACATAGGCTCGCGGGGATTGGCCCATTCTCGCCTAGCCGTCCACTGAGACAATGTCAATCACCCCGAAGCGTGACGGAACGAGCGGAAGCGTGACGGACGGGTCGGTTGCCGGTGCGGCGACGGACGGAGTCCGTTGCCGGGCGGCGACGCCGTCGCGTTCGATCTCCGGGCTCCCGTCGGTACCCGAGCAGGGTCTGCAGCATCTCCGCCACCCCGCCCCCGGGTCGAGGTCGAGTTGATGTTCCAGACGGTCCTGCCGGCCAGCGCCCGACCGGCGTGCGTGGCCGCCGCCTCGAACCGGTCTGCCTGGTCCGGGGGCAGCAGTGCGGCCAGCGTGGCCAGTGGCCCGTGGTGCCGCCCTGCGCGGCTCAGCCGTGCATCAGCGACAGGGCGTCGTCCACGGTGGATCTGGCCCCGAGCTCGGCGAGCACGGCGGCGTACCGCAGGGCGCTCTCGGCCGGGCAGCCGGGCGGTACGACGACGCCTAGGCGCTGGCCGCGCACCCGCAGCAGGTTCGCCAGGTCGTACAGCATGTGGATGCCGGAGCTGTCCAGGTAGTCCAGCGCGGCGAGGTCGAGCACCAGGCCGGCGGACTCGTGCGCCAACCGGTCCACCACGACGCCGCGCAGCTCGTCGGTGTTGGTCATATCGACCTCGCCGGACAGATGCGCCACCAGCGCGCCGTCGCGTTCGTCGAAGCGGACGTCAGCCAGTTCCATGAGCCTGCCCGATCCGGCGACGCAACACGACCTCGGTGCCGTTGTCAGTACGTCGGTAGTCCACGCTGTCCATGCTGGTCTGCATGATCGCCATCCCCCGACCCCGGTGCCGCCCCCGCGGCTGACGCCACCGGCCGGCATCCCGGATCACGACCACCGCTTCGTCGCCGGCCCGGCTCGCCTCGAGGTCCAGCGCGCCGCCGCGCGGCCCGTACGCGTGCTCCACCGCGTTGGCGCACGCCTCGCCGGTGGCCAGCACGATGTCATAGGTCTCGTCGTCGCGGGCACCGTTCGCGCGCAGCCAGCGGCGCAGCGCGGCTCGGAGGGTGGCCAGCATCCGCCCGTCCGCGGGCAGCCGCAGCCTCAGCGTCTCGGGCACGGGCAGGTTGCGCATTGCGAGGACGGCGACATCGTCGGGCGCCGGCGGGCGGCCGAGCAGCCGGTCGACCAGCACGCCGCACAGATCCGTCGGGACCGGGCCGACCACCTCGGCGGCGGCCTGCAGTCGCCGCATGCCGGTGTCCAGCGGCTCGCGCCGGGCCTCGATCAGCCCGTCGGTGTACAGCAGCACCGCCTCGCCCGGCCCCAGCGGGATCTCGTTCTCGGCGAACGTGGTGCCCGTTCGCGCACCCAACGGTGGGTACGGGTCCGCCTCGGCGAACCAGGCGCCGGTGTCGGAGACCACCAGCGGTGGCAGGTGGCCGGCGACGGCCAGCCGCAGACAACCCTCCTCCGTGCTGAACACGCCGTAGGCGGCCGTCGCCATGCCGGGTTCGTACCCGGAGGTGAGCAGCCGGTTCAGCAGCCCGAGCACCGCCGCGGGCGGGTGTCCCTCCAGGGCGTACGCGCGCATCGCGGCACGCAGCTGTCCCATCAGCGCCGCGGCGCGCACCCCGTGGCCCATCACGTCGCCGATCGCCACGCCGACCCGGCCGTGCTCCAGCGATATCACGTCGTACCAGTCGCCGCCCACCTCGTCCATGGCCGGCAGGTAGCGGGCCGCGACCTCGACGTCCACGAAGTCCGGCAACCGCCCCGGCAGCAGGCTGCGCTGCAGGGCGACCGCACCGCGGTGCTCGCGTTCCAGCGCGTCGAAGATATGGGCGCGCTCGATCGCCGGGGCGGCGCGCGCGCCGGCGAACTCCAGGACCGCGGCGTCGCGCTGGCTGAACGCCCGCGGCTGCAGCGTGCCGACGTGCAGCACGCCGACCAGGGCACCTTGCGCGACCAGTGGGACGCCGAGCAGCGATCGGACGCCCTTCTCCCGCAGGATCGGGTTGAGCACCTCCGCGTCGTCCACGTCGGCGATGAAGATGGCCACCCGCTCGGCCGCGATCCGTCCGGCGAAGCCCTCGCCGAGCGGGATCCGGACGCCCTGGTGGACCTCCTCCTCCAGGCCCTTGGCGGCCCGGGCCACCAGGTCGCCGGAGTCCCGCTCCAGCAGCAGGATCGCCGTGGTGTCCACATCGAGGATCTGACCGATCCTGATGAGCAGCTCATCGAGGAGCGCGTCCAGTCGCAGCTCCGACAGCGCCGGGTCACTGAGCCGGTACAGCTCCGCGATGTGCGCCGCCTCAGGGCCGGCCTGCCCGCCCTGGGAGCCCACGATCACCTGGCCGGCACCGGCCCGAGGGTCGCGGTCTCCCGGCCCTATGGCGGACACCACGGGCGCAGTGTACTTAGCGCCTGCCGCGGCCGCCTGGTGACGGCGCGGGGCCGGCTCCGCGATCAGGGTCCCCCTCGGCCGGGTACGGGTCCGGTGACCGTCGCCCGGGACCGTCGCCTGGAAGGATGGAACGGGTACCGGACACCGAACTGGTACCGCACATAGGAGTGGACGACGTGGACATCCAGCAGATCCTCGCGCGGGTCGCCGAGGGCGCACACATACAGAAGGTCTTCGGCGCCCCGATCGAGCAGGAGGGCGTGCTGGTCATCCCGGTCGCAGCCGTCCGTGGTGCGGGCGGCGGCGGTAGCGGCACCGGCCGCGTACCGGGAACCGACACGCCCGGCGAGGGTGGAGGCGGCGGCTTCGCCCTCACCACCCGCGCCGTCGGCGTCTACGTGATCAAGGGCGGCGACGTCCACTGGCGTCCGGCCGTGGACGTGAACCGTGCAGTCCTCGGCGGCCAGATCCTCGGCCTTGCCTTCCTCCTCCTGATCCGCTCGGTGCTGCGCCGCCGCATCTAGCTAGGGGATCGCCCCGACCGGCTGGAGTGTCGCGGGCGCTACTCTCACTGATTGCGCCGGCTGGCGGGTTACCGGCTGCGGCGACCGGGCACGGAAGGGGGCGCGGGCGTGGGGATCGTGTCACCGGGGTTCCACGGGCGCTCGCGCGCGGGCGACGGGAGGTTGCCGCCGGGGCAGTACCTGACCGAGGACTTCCCGGTGCTGTCGGCCGGACCGACGCCGCGGATCGCGCCGGCGGACTGGGAGTTCACGGTGACCACCGAGAACGGCCAGGCCCATCGTTGGTCGTGGCGGCAACTGTTGGCGCTGCCGGCACAGACGCCGACGGTGGACATCCACTGCGTCACCCGATGGTCCAAGCTGGACACCACCTGGCAGGGCGTCTCGCTGGACACGCTGCTGGCCGAGGTCGAGACCGCGGCCGACTTCGCGCTGGTGCACTCCTACGGCGGGTACACCACCAACCTGCCGCTGGAGGACCTGCTGGACGGCCAGGCCTGGATCGCCTACCGGTACGACGGTGACGACCTGCCGGCCGAGCACGGCGGTCCGGCGCGGCTGCTGGTACCGCACCTGTACCTCTGGAAGTCGGCGAAGTGGGTACGCGGGATCCGGCTGCTCGTGCAGGACGAGCCCGGATTCTGGGAGACGCTCGGCTACCACGACTACGGTGACCCGTGGCGCGAGCAGCGGTACCAGGGCGACTGACCGCCCGTCGGCTGGCCTGGCTGGTCGGCCGGCTGGTCGGGGCCAGGGACGAGACACCGACCGCGCGGACGCTTGTGCTGGAGGTGCCCGGCTGGCCCGGACACCTGCCCGGCCAACACCTCGATGTCCGGCTGACCGCCGAGGACGGCTACCGCACGGCACGCAGCTACTCCCTTGCCGCGCCGACCGACGGCGCCCGGGTGGAGCTGACCGTGCAGCGCTTGCCCGACGGGGAGGTGTCGCCGTACCTGACCGGGGTCCTCGCCGTGGGTGACCCGGTGGAGCTGCGTGGCCCGGTGGGCGGCTGGTTCGTGTGGCGGCCGACGGACAGCGGGCCGGTCCTGCTGGTGGCCGGCGGTGCGGGCATCGTCCCGCTGATGGCCATGGTCCGCGCCCGACGGACGGCCGGCATCGGCACGCCGTTCCGGCTGATCTACTCGGTACGCACGCCCGATGAGGTGTACTACGCCGACGAACTGCGCCGGCCGCCGACCGGCGACGCCGGGCTGGACATCACCTTCGTCTACACCAGGGTGGCGCCCGACGGTTGGCCGCGACCACCCGGCCGGCTCGACGTCGCCGACATCGACTCCGGCGGCTGGCCTGCCGAGTCAGACCCGAGCTGTTTCGTGTGTGGCCCGACCGGGTTCGTCGAGACGGCCGCGAACATCCTCGTCGCCCTCGGTCACGATCCGCACCGGATCAGGACCGAGCGGTTCGGTCCGAGCGGAGGCTGACATCAGCGTGCCCGACACCCCCCGGTACGAGGACGGCAACGCGCTGGCCGGTCCGCTGCGCGAGATCTTCGCCGTCGACGTCACGGCCGCCGTCAGCCAGTGCGCCACCTGCAGGCTCGCCGGCCCGGTAGCGACACTGCGGGTCTACCGCCACGCCCCCGGCATGGTGGCCCGGTGCCCCGGCTGCGACGAGGTGGTGCTCAGGCTGGTCCGTACCCCGGACGCCGCGTGGCTGGACCTGCGAGGCGCGATCAACCTGCGGATCCCCCTGCCCGAAGGGTGAGGAACCATGATCAGCAGTATCGACGACGTCATCGACCGCATGCAGTCGATCGCGGATTCGGTCGGGCCGCACGACGGAGTCGGATCCTTCAACATGGTCTACCAGCGCACGACAGAGGCGATCCGGCAGCGGCTCGGCACCGGCTTCTTCGATGACGACCGCTTCATGGAACGTTTCGACATCGTCTTCGCCAACCGGTACTTCGCCGCGGTCGACGCCGACGCCGCAGGCCGGCGCATCGATACCGCCTGGCGGCCGCTTTTCGTCCGACGCTCGGACCGACGGGTGCACGCTGTGCAGTTCGCGGTGGCCGGCATGAACACCCACATCAACCACGACCTCGCGTTGGCGGTCGTCGATGTCTGTGCCGCCGCGCACACCCATCCGCTCGCCGGTACGATCCCGGCCGACTACCGCAGAATCACCGACGTGATCGTGGAGATCGAGTCGAGGATCCGCCGGTCGCTGCTCGAGGACCTGGAGCGCGAGCTCGACCAGCCGGCCGAGCCATTGCTCCACCTCATCAGCAGTTGGAGCATCAGCCAGGCCAGACAGGCCGCCTGGGTACGGGCCCAGGTGTTGTGGCTGCTGCGCGACACCCCGCCGCTGTTCCACGAGGCGACCCGCGTCTGCGCGAGCGCGGTCGGCATGACCAGCCGACACCTGCTCACCCCGCTGCTGCTCCTCGACGACTGAGCCCGCCACGCCCCGCTCTCGGAGATCATCCGGACCGCAACGTTTCCATCGGTCGGCTGAATAGTGCGGCACCATCCGATGGCAGCCGTGCGGGTTCAACCGAAGCTTCGCCCGGCTGTAGCGGCTCACGCCTCTCGCTGTTGCACCGGTCGGTCGCTGCTTTCCGCTGCGGCCGGCTGTTCCGCTGTCAACGAGGGATGGGCCGGCCCTGTGCTGTGTCGGTGACGGGAATGAAGGTGTTCAGCATGGGCACGGTTGTTTGCAGGGGCGAGCTGGAGGGACTAAGGGATTTGCGGCTGATCTGTCGCCACGTTGGGTTGTCGCGTTTGGCTGCGGCGTTTTTCCGTTCGGTGGTCGGGTTTGGTGGGGATCGGTGGGTTGGTCCGGTTCCCGGGGTTGGGTGACGAGGCGGCGACGAGGGTGGGGAGGTCGGCTGGTTGGGTCTCGGGGTTAGCGCCCCGCTTTTGGGGCGCTTTCCGGCGGACGCCCGGAAACAGCGAACCAGAACCCATCGCCCGACCACAACCACCACCACCGCCCCCACCAACCGACCCCCGCGACGAACCACCACCACCACCATTCTGAACGGGAATGGGCGCTCGCCCGCCCGGCCCACCGCCGCTGCACCACCGGCTAGACCGGGTAACCGCCGTCGACGCACGCCGCGTGTCCGTTCCCTGACGCATCCACCTCTTTGGGCGACTTGCCTGAGAAGGGACCCGCGCAAATAGAATACACGCCGGATGTCCATTCCGACTCATCCACCCCTTTGGGCGACTTGCCTGAACGGGCCCCGCACGATAAGTACACGCCGTCCGTCCATTCCCGACCCATCCCTCTGGGGGAACCCGCCTGAGCGGGATAAGCCGATCCGTACGGGTCGTGGCGCACCTCGAGTCGTCCTGCAGGCAGCCAGACGATGCCTCTGGCAAATGCGGTGACTGTTTCCTCGGCGAGTCATCTTGGCGTGGTTCCTCGCTGGTGGTCGGTCCGCAAGATGCGCTCTGTGACTGTCGGAGGCCAGTTCACTCCTATCGGTGAAAGTTCGCGCCCTTTTCGGGTGAGCGGGATCTAATCTCCGCGCGGATTGGGCAGAGTGGCGACGGGACCGGGAGTATCCACCGCACGGTGGATCCTCTCGGTCGCCGCTGATAGATGAATGCGTCGAAACGACGCGAATGTCTGGAGAGGAGGTGGACAACCATGCGCAAGGAGCCGAAGAGCACCACCAGGACAGTGCAGTACACCCCGCCGACCGTAACGCCGCTGGGGAAGGTGGAGCAGCTCACGGGGGAACTGCTGAAGGGCACCCCTGACCTGCTCAGCCACGGCAACATCCTCTGACAGCCGAGGCTCCGGGCCCTCTTTCGGGAGGGCCCGGAGCCGATCCCACCGGGTGGAGGCAGCAATGCTGGTGGTGGACCACGTGGGCTTCTCGGGACGGACCCGGCTGCCGGCGCACGGTGTGCGGGTCGACGACAGCGCGGCATTCGCCGACCGCGGCTCGGCGGTGCCGCCCGGCGCTTTCTCCCGGCAGTGGGGGCCGCACCTGGCGCAGCCGGTGCCGGGGGTACGCCTGTTGCTGTCCGGCGTCGTGTCCGGGCCGTGCTCCGCGGAGTTTGTACGTGACGTGGTCGGCGCGGTCACCACGGGACGGTACGACCGGCCGGCCCGGCTGGGTGGGGAGCTGTCCGGCTGTGTGATCACCGACGCGGCCGTCTACCTGTTCCGCGGTGCGGCCAGCCGCGACCAGGTCTTCTGCCGCCGTTCGGGGACGCTGGTGGAGTGGTCGGCCGACCCGAGCGACCTGTACGAGGGTGGACTCGCCGGTTTCGACCGGGAGACGCTGTGGCGAAGCTGCCGCGGTGAGGAGATCTTCGTCTATCCGGACGTGGAGTTCGTGCGGCCCGGCCACCTGGTGATCCTGGACGCGCGCTCGACGCGAATCGAGCGGTACGAGCGGATCGTGCCGCTGGACCTGCCCCGACGCACCGGCCTGCGCGAGTACTCCGAGATCGCCTACGAGCTGCTGCTACGGACGACCCGGCCCTATGCCGACGCCGGGCCGGTCGGGGTCCTGCTCAGCGGCGGGATCGACTCGTCGCTGGTGTTGGCGGCCCTGGTGGAGAACGGCGCCGACGTCACGGCGTACCACATGGGCACCGAGGACCCGCGAGCCGACGAGTCGGCCTATGCGGAGGCGGTGTGCCGTCACCTGTCGGTCCGGTTGGTGTCGGTGACGACCGACCTGGACGACTACTTCTCGACGGACTGGGAGTTCCCGCACCCCTACAACCACGTCTGGTTCCGGCGGATCCTCGAGATCGCCGACCGGATGCGCATGGACGGCATCTGCCTGGCGCTGTCCGGGCTGGAGGCCGACATCCTGTTCGGGCCGCTCCGGTACGGGCTCGACGACGTGGTGTTCGGGGAGGTGCGTTGGCGGGAGAAGCGGCAGATGCTGCTGGGATTGTTGTGCTCCCGCTGGGAACTGGGGCGGGTCGCGCGCAGCCTGGCCCGGGCGTACTCCCTCTTCGACGACGCCGAGGCGACCGCCGAGGTGGCGCCGGGGGTGGATTTCCTGGCCCCGCTGCCCGAGGTGCCCGCCGAGTCCTACGATCTGGACTTCCTCCCGCAGGAGCAAACGCTCAACCTGACCGTGTGGCGGCCGCGGGGCATCACCCTCGCCAGTCCCTGGGGCAGCCCGTCGCTGCGCCGGTTGGCGGCCCGGATCCCCCAGGCCTACAAGCTCATCCCGTACCGGGGCCGCCTGATCGACAAGCCGGTGCTCCGCCTGGCCGCCGCGGACCGGCTGCCGGAGCTGGTCTGGCGGCACTACGGCCGCAACTGGCTGGCGTCCCCGGAGGAGTCCTGGTGTCTGGACCATCCCGGGGTCCTCGCCGAACTGCTCGGCGGTCCCGGGTCGCTGCTGGTGGCCAAGGGCGTCGTGGACCCGAACCGCCTCGACGCGGTGCTCACCGACCCGGCCGCGCTCCGCCGCAACGCCGAGTCACTGGTGAACTCCGCCATGGTCGAACTGTTCCTGCGCAGTGCGCAGAGAAGGGGTGCTCCCGATGGCATTGCTGCGACTCACCGATGACGCGGTGTTCGACCCCGACGGCGACGACGGCGTCATCCTGGATACGCGCCGCGGCGTCTACTTCGGACTGAACCCCACCGCCACGCTGATGCTGCACGCGGCCCTGCGCGTGGACACCGTCGAGGGCGCGGTGGACGAACTGCGCGACCTGGTCGACGCCGACCCGCAGACGCTACGGGCCGGGCTCGAGGCGCTGACCGTCCAGCTCACCGAGCATCGGTTGGTGGCGCGATGAACGCGGACTGGGAGTACCTGCTCTGGGGTCCGCAGGACAGGCCCGGCCCGCCCCGCGTGTCTTTCGCCCTGCGTCTCTTTCGCCCTGCGTCGCCACGCCGCCGTGCAGACGGCCCGCGGACTGCGCCTGCTCCACCAGGACGGCTGGGGGCCGGCGCACCGGGTCCTGCGCGACCTGCGTCCAGGCCCCGGCGCGGATGCCCACGGGTCGCTGCCGCCGCCGGTGGCGGTCAGACTCGCCCATCGGGAGCTGCCCGGCAGCCACATCGTGCTGCGGCTGTGCGAGCCGAACGCGCTCTGCCTTCCGCGGTCGTTCGCGTTCGCCCTCTGGTTGTCCGCGCTGGGCTGCCCGCCGAGGTGGTGGTGGCGCGGCAGCGCACCAGCGTCAGCGCCCGCTTCGCCTTCCACGCCTGGACCGAGCTGTACGGCGAGGTGCTCAACGACATCCCCGGCGTCCGGACCGGCTACGGCGTGCTGCAGCGGGTCTCGTACCGTCACCTCGCCGGCGCCGGGGCCCGGTGATCACCGCCGGCGGGATGGTGCGGGTGGCCGCCCAGCAACCCCGACAGTTCGCGACGGCGCTGGG
>WNFZ01002170.1_pt1 | contig 18778 bp, 14 predicted proteins | sample 5400081 | NCBI WGS metagenome assembly WNFZ01 (sample SAMN13153365, study PRJNA577476) | soil metagenome | isolation source: 80 cm soil or saprolite under grassland replicate 1 | place: USA:California | collected 2016-06-15
GTCGTCGGGGTGGATGATGATCGTGTGCAGGCACAGCCCGCCGGCGCCGGGCTGCCACTGGGGGCCGGTCTCGTGATCTCGCAGCCCCGACAGCTCCTGCCACGTCTGACCTGCGTCGGTGGAACGGAAGAGTGCCGCGTCCTCGACGCCGGCGAACACCGTGTCCGCGTCCGTCAGCGACGGCTCGAGATGCCAGACGCGCGCGAACTCCCAGGGGTGCTGCGTGCCGTCGTACCACTGATGCGTGCCCGGGACGCCGTCGTAGGCGAACTCGTTGCCGACCGTCTCCCACGTCTTCCCGCCGTCGTCCGAACGCTGGACGACCTGGCCGTGCCACCCGGTGGACTGGGACGCGTACAGCCGGTCCGGATCGACCGGCGACGCGTTGAGGTGGTACATCTCCCACCCCGCGAACAACGGGCCCTCGACCTTCCAATCGTCACGCGTCCCGTCCGACGTCAGGACGAACGCGCCTTTCCGCGTGCCCACAAGGAGCCGCACTCCGCTCATGGATCCCCTCCTTCTCGATCTCGAACGACCATTCTCTCCAATGACGTTCAGCCCCCTTCGGTTTCGACCGCGTCAGGATTTAGACCGCGGGGCAACCCAGAAGTCATCGGTCACCCTACGAAAGATTGCGGGGCCTGCCGAGGCAGGCCTCGCAGTCTCGATTTACCCGGCCGAGGTCTCGAACACGTCCGTCCGGTTCGCCGGGTTGCCGTTGTTCACCGCGACGAAAACGGGCACGAACGAGTTCCCGATGTTCGTCAGGCCCTCGTACTCCCCGAGGAAGTACCCGAACGGTCCTCGCGCCGCCGGCGCCTGCTCGATGTCGAACGACGTCGTCGTGAGCCGGCTCTCGGCGTCTGCGCCGCTCCAGCTCGTCGGATTCGTGCAGTTCGCATGGCAGTGGACGATCCAGTAGTCCGTCGGGACGCCCGCGTTCGCGTCGTTGTTCCGGAAGTCGTAGTACGTCACGCCGACCGTTCCGTTCGGGGTGACGTGCACGCCGGCGACGAATGCCTGCTGATTCGCTTCCGTCGCGCTACGCGGTGTCCGGTTGACCTTGATCGGCATCGACCAGGTGAGCCCGTTGTCGGTGGACATGGAGAAGGCGATCTCGTCCACCCCGCTGAAGCTCGCGTCCTGCCAGACGATGTAGAGCGCGCCACTCGCGTGATCGATCGCCACGTCCGGGATCCCGCCCTCGGCGCGGATGTTCCGACCCGTGTCGGGATCGAAAGCAACCCGCTCGCGGCTCGGCGCGATCTTTGTCGAGTTCTTCGTCCACGTCACGCCCTTGTCCGTCGAGCGGATGACCGACATCCACTCGCCCCGCGACTTGTGCGCGTTTTTGTTGATGAAGAACTCGTCGAAGAAGTCGAGGACGTCGCCGTTCTTCGCCACGAGGATCTGGCTCCCGATCGTGCCGTTGAACTCGCTCTGGTCGTAGATGTTCCGCGCAGGCTCCCACGTCAGGCCGCCGTCGGTCGTGCGCGAGAACCAGATCGGCTCACGGAACGAGCGCGAATGGATCAGGCCCTCAATGCTCTCCCGCGAGGTCCCGCTCGGCGTGACGAAGCGATCCCAGGCTGCGTACGCATACCCCGCCGTCAGCGGGTCGGCCGTGACGGACTCCTTGTCGTTGAACGCGTACGACACGTCGCGGTCGCCCGAGTCGCGGATGATCGTCCACGGCTCACTCCAATTGTCGCCTCCGTTGATCGATCGGCTGGCCAGGACCGCGTTGACGTTGTTCGTCGCGTTGAACGAAAGGCTGACCTGGTACGCGGTGCCATCAGGCCCGAACGAAACCCACGGATCGGACGAACGGTCGAAGTCGCCTCCGTTCGCCACCGTGCCGCCCGCGCAGGTGCTGAAGTGCGGATACGTCTCCGTCCATGTCACGCCGCCGTCGTGCGTCACAGCGGTGACGAGACCGTGCGCTCCGCCATCCGACCAGCGGTCCTGCTGCCACACCGCGATCAGGTTGAGCGGGTTCGCCGGGTTGGCATCGGCCCACGGCTCTTCCTCGGCGTTTGGATAGAGAACGCTTCCCGGTGCGGCTCCCGCGGTGCAGCCTGCGAAGGGACTGACCCCGGAAACCGTCTTCAGGGGCGCCACCGTGAAATTCCCTGCGCTCGCGCCGGCCGTCACCACGCACACGCCCACCGTGGCGGCGAGCGTCAGAAGGACGTTCCTTGCGTAGCTCATCAACTACCTCCCCTACTGCAAAGGCGCGCCACAATCGCCTACGACTGGACGGCGCGAACCTTATGTGACCGCCGCCACAGTCAGAAGGACTCGAGAGTCGGGAGCGGGCGCTCGTGGCGAGCGCCCGCTCCGGCTGTAACTGCCTTACGGGATGAAGGCCAGGTCTTCCGGCACCATCGAGGTCGGCGTCTCGAAGAACGGCCCCGGCCCGTCCGGATCGATGGTCGTCGCGCCGTCGGAGGCGAGGAACGTCGCGAGCTGTGTCTGTGCCTCGACCGCGTAGAGCGCGACCAAGGGCACGCCGATGTTCGTCAGGAACGCGTGCGGGTTCTTCGGCACCGCCGCCGGATTGGCCGCGTAGGCCAGGTCGTTGCGGAACAGGGTCGCCCGTGCCGCACAGCCACAGGCACGCAGGATCGCCGAGGCCGTCGGGTTCGGGACGGTCTTGTCTCCGCGCGCGAACTGGATGATGACCGGCCGCGTGAGGTACGGCGCATATGCGGCCGGGTTGGCGGCCTGCTGCGCCCACTCCGTGCGGTCGATGAGCTCCTGGATCGCCGATGCGCCTGGAACCGTGTCCGCGAGAATCGGCAGGTTCCGCAGCGGCATGTTCTCATTGAAGTTCGTCAATGTCGCATCCGGCGGCAACACGTTGTAGAGCGACGGCGTCCGCGTGATCAGCGCGATCCCCACCAGCGGCCGGAAGCTCGGGCTCAGGCGGGCGATCTCGATGATCGGCCCACCCGGGACGTTCGCGACGCCGGCACGGACGTCGGGCTCCAAGCCCAGCAACGGCACCCCGTAGATACCGCCGAACGATTGTCCCGCGTAGTAGATCCGGGACGAGTCGAGATCGGCAGGACCGTCGCCGTCGACGTCGACGCCGACTTGGATCTCGCGAACGAGCTGCATGATGTCGACGACCGTCTGGCGCAACCCGTCACGGTTGCCGACGAGGGCCTGGGCGCCGATCGCGCTGACCCCTTCCGTCGAGTCGATCGTGCCGCTGCCGTTCTGGTCGATCCCGCGCCCACCCGCCGGGAACGTCACCGGTCCGGTGGGCGTGGTCGCCGTGTACGTTCCGGCGGCACCGAAGCCGTGGCCGACGACGTTGATCGCGATCGTCGCGATTCCAGCGTGCCCGAGCGAAGAGGCGACCGCCCAAGGCGCGCCGTTCTTCGAATCCGTGAACCCATGCCCGAAGATCGCGACGGGCCAGCCGGCGGCGGGCTTGACGCCACCCGGGACGAAGAGGGTGAACTGGACCTGGTTCGTGCCCTGGGGTGTGGGCGTGCCGGTCGCCGTCCCGTACGGCGGAATCACCTTCGCGGCCGTCTCGTAGTCGGGCGAAGCGAACGATCCGAACGCCACCGACGCCACGGATCCCGGGAACAGGAACAACGCGGCCGTCGGCAGCGTCGTCGGCGAGAACGTCGACGTCCCCACCTGGCGACTCCAGCTGATCGGCGTGAACGCGGGAAAGACCGTGCGAGTGCCGCCGGGCCCGAGCAAGAACGTCGCCGGCGCCGGGTTCGAGGCTTGGATCTGCGCGCGGATCTTCCGCGAAACCGCTGTGATGCTCTGGGTCGTGAACAGGCTGGCGTCGGCAATGTCGTCCGGACCCGCACCGCCGGCGAGCGCCATCGGCAGCGCATCGAGCAGCGCCTTCCGGTACGCCTTCGTCGCTCGATCCTTCGTCTGCCCGTAGTTGAGGTCGTGGCGGAAGGTCGCCTTGATCGGCGTCCCGTCCGCCGCGTGGATGCCGTTGGTGACGACCAGGAGGTAGGTCGCGTCCTGGGCGAGCTGTTCGTCGCTCTCGGCGTGGAGCGTGTTCGTCGCCGGTTCCCAGACCGCCTGGTTGATACCGACGACGTGGTCGCCGGGCCCGACCAGGAAGACGGTCGAGCTGGAGACGGTGGAGGGATCGATCGGGCCCGAGAACGGGATCGAGATCCGCGGCTGGACGTTGAAGCCGTCGAGCGTGTTGAGCACGGCGACGTCGGCGCAGTCCGACGGACGCGTCGTGCAGTCCGGTGTCGGAAGGTCGACGCGCACGCCTGTGATCTCGCTCGCGTCGGGGACGGTGTAGAGGTTGGTCGGGAACGGCTGCCCGGGCGAGGTCGCGGACAGGGCGCCTACGGCAAAGACAGCGGCGAAGGCTGCGAACAGTGTCGCCGCGATGACGATGCGCAAGATTTCTCCCCTTTCTCCTGCTGGTGCGCCAACGCTACTCCCGGATCGACTTGCATGCGCCGGCTACATGTGTCGGCTGAGCTATGCCCGCGTCGGTAGAGAGAAAACGACGCGCGCCGGCTTACGAGCGTCGACTGCGGCTTGGCCTAGTGCGCGGCGAGCGTGCTCGCGGCGACGCGGTGACGGCCGCCGAGGGGGCGGGTATCTATCTTGGTCGAGATGCGCTCGGTGACCCTCATCGCTGTCGTCGTCCTCTCGGCCTGCGGTGGTGGGAGCGCGCAGCCCGACGAGACGTCGGGCAACCGGTCGACGTCCGAGCCTGCGTCCGAAGCAGCGCCACCCGCGACGCCAAAGCCGACGTTGGCGGGACTATCCGACGGCCCGCCGGCCGCGTGGCTCGAGACCGAGGGCGGCAGCTTCTGGTTCGGCTACTCGTCCTACTGTTGGAAAACCGTGTGTGCCGACTTCATCGCACCCTCCTGCGACGACCCCAAGCACACGCCCGCGATCACGCTCCGCCGCGGCGAAGTCGTCACCGCGCACCTCGGATTCGAGCCGACGGAGCTCGGGCTCTCCTACTTCTCTGGCACGGGAGGCCCGCCCGAAAGTCAGGAGAAGCTCGAGCCAACTCGCATGCCTTCCTGGCGCGTCCAGCGCGACGGAGCGTTCTCCCTCTTCGCTCGCGCACAACGCGGGGACGCCAGCTACGTCGCCTGCGCGGCGTTCAAGTAGCGCGCACGAACGGCGTCGCGCGTGGATTCAGCTGGGTATCGAGAGGGGAAAGGCGCTGCGCGGATCGAGCGCCGCGTCGCGCAGCCGCAACTCGAAATGTAGGTGGGGTCCAGTAGCGTCGCCGCTCGCGCCGACGCGCCCGACCGTCACTCCGGCGGCAACATCGTCGCCGACACGTACGTCCACGCGCGAAAGGTGCGCGTACATCGTGCGCACGCCGCGCTCATGCGCGATCGTAACCGTGTAGCCCCAGCCGCCCGCTAGCCAGCCGGCCTGGACGACCCGGCCGTCGGCGCTCGCCGCGACGGGCGTCCCGCTCGCAGCCGGAAAGTCGACTCCGGCGTGAAATCGCGCGTTCCGCGGACCAAATCCGTCGGTGATCCGCGCCGCGAAAGGCCAGGCAAGCGCGATCGGACAAGGAGGCATCGGTTTACGGAGGGCCGCAAGTGTCAACCGCCCTGCTGCGCCAACCAGGGGAAGTCCAGCCCACCGCTGAAAGCGGAGCAGCGCCGCCTTGATCGATGGACCGAAGTACCCGTTGAAGGTGCCGGAGGGGAAGCCGTGCCAGGCAAGTTGAAACTGGAGCGCTGCGACGTCCCAGCCGGACATGCCTTCGCCGATGACGCGGCTCCCGAGCGGAGTGCGTGCGTATGCGCCGATCGCGTCCCGCGTCGCCCCGTCGAGCACACCGGTCGCGGGAAGCGCGGCTTGCCCTTGCAGAGCCCGAATCCCCGAGCGCGTCTGCGGCCCCGCGAGGCCGTCGACCGTGCCGCCGTAGAGTCCGCGCGCCCGCAGCGCCACCTGAAGCGCAGCCGTATCCGGATCTCCGATCGCCGAAGCTTGCCCGGCAAGCGCGAGAGCCGCGAGGGCCGCAGCAACGAGGGAAACGTACAACCGCAGGTTCACAGCCGCTGTATCGGCGAAACAAGCACGACGGTTTAGAGGGGCCGGCCCTAGCTCGTCCGCTCAACTGCGGCGAGGCGCTCTTCGCGAGCCGCTGCGCCGGGTCGGATAAGGATCGGTTGGCGCGGTCGTTTCCGTCCCGCGCCAACCTTCAACCCTTCACTGGGAGCTACTGATTCGTCCAGATGACATAGGTCACGAGCTTTCTGCCGCCGCCGAGATCGTCGACGTAGGTCGAATCGTTCAGCCGCGTCGCCGGCGCGAACGACGGGACCGCATCCGGAAGGAAGCCCGCGCTCGCTGCACCGATCGTCGAGAAGCTGTCGAGGTGCGCGTAGATCGTTGCCAGCTCGTCGTAGTCGTGCTGGTTGGGGTGCGTGCTCCTCGTATCCGACGCGCTGGTGTTGTGGTAGTAGTCCATACAGGTATTGAGCGAGGCACCTGACTCGTCCTGGTGGTCGAGACCCAGGGTGTGCCCGATCTCCTGGCAGATCACGTGCTGCATCTCCGCGGTGTTGTTGTACTGGTAGGTCGAGTCACCGAAGTAGTAGTCGTTGTTCTTCACAACGCCCTGCGTGATGTGCGTGCCGCCGGTGATCCAGATCTGCGCGAGTCCCAGCCAGCCGTTGTTCCCGTAGCTGGCGCTGCACACCTCGACCCGTCCAGACGTCGGCTTGCAGGGCTTCGGCCGCGTCCCGCCCCCGACGACTGTCGTGTCGAGGACGGTGGACGTTGACCAGTCGGACGCTGCCGTCGTCAGTAGGCCCTCCCATGTTCCGCTGACGTTGTCGCCGAGCTTGATCGTGAACGGGTTCGCTGTGCGCGCCCAGTGGTACCCGTTCCAGGAATGCGTCGCCGAAGCCGGCAACGCGCTGAATGCCGCCACCGCTCCGAACAGCAGGGCAGCCGCGAGGATCCGCTTCAATGTTCCCCCCTTGAATAGCTTCCGACATCGACCAGCGGCTGGAGTTTCACAAAAAAGCGCGTGGTTCCGCCCCCGGCCGGCACTCCGCTACTCGGTACCGTTGGCTTCAGATGGACCTGCCGCTCTACGCGAGACGCATCAACGAGCGCACCGCTAGGCGTGCCGCGGACAGTGCGCGTGCGGTCGTTGCGTCCACCTGGCGCACGCCCAAGCAGCGACGTCTTGGGCTCGCACTCGCGGCGGCGGTTCTCTCGGCGATCGCGTTCGCGCGCATCGCCGAGGACTACCTGACGAACGATCCCCTCGCCCGTTGGGACGTCAGCTTCGCCCGGTGGCTCTCCGGCGAGCGGGGCACCGTCGGCACCGACATCTTCCGCGTCTTGACCTTCATCGGCAGTCCCGCGGCAGCGCTCGCGATCGCGACCATCGTTTGCGTCCTGCTCTACCGACGCCGACAACTCGTCGAAGCGGCGCTTCTTCCAGTCGTGCTCGCGGGAGGCGAACTCCTCAACGTCATCCTCAAGCTTTCATTCCACCGCCCACGCCCAGAAGTCGCGTTCGTCCACCTCGACACGTACTCCTTTCCGAGCGGACACGCGATGCTCTCGACCGCCGTCTACGGCGCGTTGGCGTATCTCGCGTGGAGTCGCTTGCACGCCCGGCGGGCGCGCCTCGCACTGACCGCCGGCACCGTCGTGCTTGTTGCGCTGATTTGTTTCAGCCGGCTCTACCTCGGTGTGCACTACCTCTCGGATGTGCTCGGCGGAGCCGCAGCTGGCGCCTTCTGGCTCGCCGTCTCGATCGCGCTCCAAACGTTGTATGGCGAACGCTTCGCACGTGCCCTCGCAGGCTCGTCGGCTGACCGTCTCGGGCGTCGCATCACCCGAAGCTAGCGGCCGTTTTCGAGCCTCTGGGTCGTGTCAAGGCTGCGTGCGAGCTCGGCCCGCGACCGGATGCCGAGCTTGCGGTAGACGTGGCCGAGATGCCACTCGATGGTCTTCGGACTAAGGAAGAGCTGTGCGCCGACCTCGCGGTTCGTCTTGCCGCCGGCAACGAGCATGGCCACCTGGAGCTCCTGGGGCGTCAGCTCCTCGCTCGTTGCCGGCCCGCGCGCGCGCACGCGCTCGCCCGTCGCGCGTAGTTCACTCCGCGCACGCTCAGCCCACGGCACAGCCTCGAGACGCTCGAAGACACCGAGCGCCTGATTCAGCTGCACGCGCGCGTCGATCCGTCGGCCGCTCCGCCGGAGCCGCTCGCCGTATGCCAGCCGCGTCCGCGCAGTCGCGAACATGTTCTCGTCAAGGGCGTGGAGCTCGAGCGAGCGCTCGAACTCGCGGTCGTACGAGCCCTCGACCGCGAGCAGCCCGCGGCAACGGAGGGCGACAGCCTGCGGAAATGCCTGGCCGATGCGCTCGGCCTCATCGGCGAAGGGCGCCAGCAGCTCGGTAGCGCCGTCGGTGTCGCCCGCGCGCACGAGCGCCTCGACGAACTCCGGCGCGGTTGCGTTCGCCGGCGTGTCGCGCAGGAGCGGCGGATCGCCGAGCGCGCGGCGAAGGCGCTCGAGGGGCGACGGCTCGACAACCCCGATCCCGAGCTCGAGCAGGACGAGCGCGCGCAGCAGGTCGTTGCGCCAGCGGAGGTTGACGCTGTCGGCGAGCACCCGCGCCTCCTCCACATTGCGCCTGCACTCCTCCGCGCGTCCCTGCGCAGCGTCGAGCCACGCGAGCGTGCCGAGCGTCTCGAGCTGTTGGTTCATCTGGCCGGAGATGCGCGCGCTGTCGAGCGATTCCGCGAGCGACGCGCGCGCCGCGCGCCACTGGCCGGTGATCAGCTGCGTCCGCGCGAGGAGACGAGCTCCGAACGCGAGCGTGGCGACCGCCGCGTGTTCGCGCGCCCACCGGGCGGACGCCGCGGCGTAAGACGCCATCGACGCGATGTCGCCGAGCCAGAACGCGGTCAGAGCCGCCCAGGGCAGATTCCGCGGGTCGCTCGACAGCAGCTCGTGCTCTGCGATCGCCTTGGCCGAACGGCGCAGGAAAGGCAGGCCGTCTTCGGGCCGCCCATCCATCAACAGGACGGCGCCGCACGAAAGCGACGTCAGGAGGTACTCGTCGGGCTGATCAGCGTCGCCAATCTCGAGCAGGCGCTCGCTCAGCATGACCGCGCGTGCTACCTCCCCTAACGAGAGAAGCGACCCGATCGCCTGCGTCAAGGACAGGCACGCCAGGCGACGGTTGGAGTCGGCGACGAGAGCCGCAGCTTCTTCCAGCGTTGCAGCGGCACGCGCGGGGTCGCCGCCAAAGTGCTCGATGGTCCCGCGCAAGTGCAGGAGCTCACCGCGGCGGGCGTCGTGGCGCGCAAGGGCGAGCGCCTCCTCGATCAGCGCCAGCGCGTGCGCGGTCCGACCCGCCAGCCACGCGGAATCGGCCGCCGCGCTCAGCCGCCGGAGCCGGTCTTCCCGCCGTTCCGAAAGACGTGCCGCCCGCTCGTACGCGGCGGCCGCGGCCGCGAACCCAGAGCGACGGGTCGCCGTGTCGGCGGCGCGTTCGAGAGCGGCCGCGGCGCGAACGTCGGGTCCGACCGCCGCGGCAGCGAGGTGCCAGGCGCCGCGATCGTCGTCTCCGAGGGCCGCCGCGAGCGCGGCGTGGGCGCGCCGCCGCTCGGCCGGGTCGGTCGCGTGATAGAGCGCGGAACGGACGAGCGGGTGTCGGAAGGTGAGCACGGCCGCCTCGAGCGAGACGAGACCGGCCGCTTCGGCGGGCTCAAGCGACTCGAGGGAGAGCTCGAGGCTCGCGAGCGCCGTACGCAGGACGCCGAGCTCGCTCGTGCTGGCTGCAGCGGCGACGACGAGCGCGCGGCGGGTCGGCTCGGTAAGCGTGTCGGCGCGCGCGCGGAAGGCCCGCTCGAGTTGCCTGCCGATTCGAACCGGCTCCGCGTGCACGTCCTCCACGCCTGGGTGACGGGGAAACTCGAGGAGCGCAAGCGGGTTGCCGTGCGCGAGATCGAGGACCCGCGCTCGTTCGGCGGTATCCAGCTCCTCGCGTGCGCCGGCGAGCAGCGTGGCCGCGGATGAGTCGTCGAGTCGCTCCAGCTCGAGCTCAGGCAGCTCGCGTCCAGAGAACGGGCGTCCTTCGCCGGGGCGTGTCGCGAAGAGCGCCGCGACGGAGTCCGCCCGCAGCCGGCGAACGGCGAACGCGAGCGCGTCGGCGGACCCCGGATCGAGCCAGTGCGCATCGTCGACGAGGAGCAGGAGCGGACCCTCCTCCGCGGCAGCGGCGAGCAGCGAGAGCGTCGCCGCCCCGATCGCGAACGGCGTCGGGCCCTGCTCATCCGAAAGTCCGAACGTCGCGCGGAGCGCTTCCGCCTGTCTGGGCTCGAGCCGCTCGAGCCGGTCGAGGATCGGCCGGCAGAGCTCGAGCAGTGCGGCGAACGCCAGCTCGGCCTCCGACTGCACGCCGCGGGCGCGGAGGATGCGAAAACCGGTCGCGGACACAGCCGCGTGCTCGAGGAGCGCCGTCTTGCCAATCCCCGGCTCGCCGACGAGCACCAGCGCCGCACTCATCCCCTCGCGCGCGCCTTCGAGCAGGACGTCGATGCGTCGCTGCTCGTTGCCGCGTCCGATCAGCACGCTCGAAGCGTAGGACGCCCTTACCCCAGGGACAAGACCGGGGATCTCCCCGGCGCGACCGCGTAGCCCGCCGCGCAACGATCGTTCCCACTCATATGAAAGGAGTCGCAATGAAGAAGTTCACAGCGCTCGCGCTCACGGGAGTACTCGTTGCACTCGTCGGCATCGTCACCGCGGCCGCCTCGTCACCCGACCAGCTCCAGGCAGTGAAGGCGGCGACCGCGCGCTACCACTCGTTCGCCCAGGCGCAGGCAGCCGGTTACACGATCGCGGGCGAGCCGTGCGTCGCGGCACCCGAGCTCGGCGCGATGGGCATCCACGCCGTGAACCCGGCGCTCATCGCCGATCCGGCAATCAATCCGACGCAGCCCGAGATCCTTCTCTATCTGCCCAAGGCGAACGGTCGGCTCGAGCTCGTCGGGGTCGAGTACATGAAGGTCGACGCGGATCAGAACCTCGCCACGGATGCCGACCGGCCGTCGGTCCTCGGTCATCCGTTCGACGGGCCGATGCCGGGCCACAACCCGACGATGCCGATCCACTACGACCTGCACCTCTGGTTTTGGGCCGACAACCCCGCGGGCTTCTTCGCCCCGTTCAACCCGAACCTGAGCTGCCCGTCGTAGTCGCGGAATAAAGAGCGACGACGTTCGGGCGTAGGAGGGGGCGGTTGCCGCCGGTGGCCGCCCCGCCTTCTCGACCTCAATAGCGCCGATCGGAGGGCTTGTGCAGCCGACCGTGCAAGAAGTAGATCGGCAGCGCGAGACCGAGCGCGAAAAAGACGCTGACCCCCCACGCCGTCGCGTGGCGACTGCCGCGCTTGTTCGCGTGCAGGAAGATGAGAACAGCCGCAGTCGTATCGATCGCCCAGGCGACCAGAAACATAGGTGTCGTCAGCGCAGCGGACGCGAGCATCAGGTCAACCTAGCTGGGCAAGGCGACGCCGCACGTTAGGCGCGGACGAGCGGCTTGTACTTGATTCGGTGCGGCTCCAGAGCCGCGGCCCCGCGTGTTTCGGTGACCCAGTCGGCGTAAGCGCCCCAGCCGCCCTCGAACCACGTCACCCGCGACTCGCTCTCGAACGCGAGGATGTGCGTCGCGACGCGGTCGAGGAACCAGCGGTCGTGGCTGATCACGACGGCGCAGCCGGCGAAGTCGAGCAGCGCCTCCTCGAGCGCGCGCAAGGTGTCGACGTCGAGGTCGTTCGTCGGCTCGTCGAGTAGCAGCACGTTGCCGCCGCTGCGGAGCAGTTTCGCGAGGTGGACTCGGTTGCGCTCTCCGCCCGAGAGCTGCCCGACCGGCTTCTGTTGGTCGCCGCCGCGGAAGTTGAACCAGCTCACGTACTGTCGCGAGTTGATCTCACGGCGGCCGAGCTCGATCGTGTCGCGTCCGCCGCTCACCTCCGCCCACACCGTCTTCGCCGGGTCGAGCCCGGCGCGCGACTGATCGACGTGCGCGAGCTCGACGGTGTCGCCGAGACGAATCGACCCGGTGTCGGGCTGCTCCTCGCCTGTAATTAGCCGGAAGAGCGTCGTCTTGCCTGCGCCGTTGGGTCCGATCACGCCGACAATGCCTGCCGGCGGCAGCGAGAAGCTCAGGTCCTCGAACAGCAGCCGGTCGCCGTACCCCTTCGCGAGGTGGTCCGCCTCGATCACGAGGTCGCCGAGACGCGGGCCCGGAGGGATGTGGATCTCGACGCGGTCGAGCTTCACCCGCTCTTCCTCGGCGAACAGCTTCTCGTACGTCGCGAGGCGCGCCTTTGACTTCGCCTGGCGGGCACGCGGCGAAAGGCGCACCCACTCGAGCTCGCGGGCAAGCGTGCGACGGCGGGCGGACTCCTGCTTCTCCTCGCTTGCGAGCCGCGCTTGCTTCTGCTCCAGCCACGACGAGTAGTTGCCCTGGAACGGGATGCCGCGGCCGCGGTCGAGCTCGAGGATCCAGCCCGCGACGTTGTCGAGGAAGTACCGATCGTGGGTGACGGCGACGACCGTGCCCTTGTATTCGGCGAGGAAGCGCTCGAGCCAGCGCACCGACTCTGCGTCAAGGTGGTTCGTCGGCTCGTCGAGCAGCAGCAGGTCCGGCGACGAGAGCAGCAAGCGGCAGAGAGCGACGCGCCGCCGCTCACCGCCGGAGAGCGACGTCACGTCGCGGTCGCCGTCGGGCAGCCGCAACGCGTCCATCGCGCGGTCGAGCGCCGCCTCGAGCGTCCAGCCGTCGAGGCGGTCGATCTCCTCCTGCACGTTTGCCTGTTCGGCGAGCAGCGCATCGAAGTCGGCGTCCGGCTCGCCGAAGCGTGCCGAGACATCCTGGAAACGGTCGAGCAGGTCGCGTAGCTCACGCACGCCGTCCTCGACGTTGCCGCGGACGTCCTTGGCGGCATCGAGTTCCGGCTCCTGCTCGAGCAGCCCGACCGTCGCGCCGGGCGCGAGCGCCGCCTCGCCACGGGACGATTCCTCGCGTCCGGCCAAGATCCGCAGCAACGTCGACTTCCCGGCGCCGTTCGGTCCGAGCACCCCGATCTTCGCACCGAAGAAAAACGAGAGCGAGATGTCCGCCAGCACCTGCCGTTGCGCGCCGTAGAACTTGTCGACCCGGTACATCGAATACACGTACTCGCTCACGGGGCCACGATAGTCACGGACTCGGCCCGAAGAACCCGATGCCGAGGCGCGGTCGTCTGAGTCCGTGTCGCGTTTGCAGCGGCTGGTTCGGCAAAGCACACTTGCGGAGGTGGAAAGCCCCGATGTGCTCTACGCGCGAAGCGGCGATGTGTCGATCGCGTATCAGGTCGTCGGCGATCAACCGGTCGATCTCGTCTTCGTTCGCGGCTTCGCGGGAGACCTCTTGTCGGTCTGGGAGCAGCCGCTGCTCTTTCGCTTCATCGACGCACTCACCGAATTCGCGCGTGTGATCCTGATCGACAAGCGCGGGACCGGACTCTCGGACCGCGTCCGCGAAGTACCGACGCTGGAGACGCGCATGGACGACCTGCGCGCCGTGATGGACGAAGCCGGATCCGAGAGCGCAATCCTCTGGACGGCCCAGGAGGGCTCCCGCCTGGCGACGCTCTTTGCGGCGACCCACCCGGAGCGCGTCGCAGCCCTCGTTCTGTTCGACCCGACGGCGAAGGGGCGGCGGACCGAGGACTACCCGTGGGCGTTGAGCGAGGAACGCTGGCGCGGACTCCTGAAGGAGATCCGCGAGGGCTGGGGACGCACCGAGTTCCTGGAGGCGCGTCTGGCGGAGTGGTCACCGGACCAGCGCGACGACCCACAGTTCCGTGCGTGGTTCCTCGCGCACATGCGGCGCAGCCTCAGCCCCGGCTCGGCACTCGCGTTCTTCCGGATGATGATGGACTCGGACGTGAGTGACCTACTCCCCGCCGTTCGCGTCCCGACAGTCGTCCTCTCCAGCCCCTCGCAACACGGTCCGAGTGAGTACTTCGCGCGGCGCATCGCGGGCGCGCGGCTGGTGGAACTGCCAAACCTCCGGAGCATCTACCACTGGGTCGACGACAACGCGCACGAGATCGCGCTGCGCGAGACGAGGCGGCTTGCGGCTGCCGCCCACGCAGGGCCTGGCTCTGAGCGGGTGCTGGCGACGGTGCTTTTCACCGACCTCGTCGGCTCTACCGAGCGAGCAGCCCAGATGGGCGACCACACCTGGGCCGAGCTGCTCGAGCGTCATCACGCGCTCGTCCGTCGGCAGCTCGACCGGTTCCGGGGCCGCGAGGTCGACAATCCCGGTGACGGATTCCTCGCCACATTCGACGGCCCGGCGCGCGCGATCATGTGTGCGCAAGCGATCACCGAAGCAGTTCGCGACCTCGGCCTCGAGGTCCGGAGCGGAGTGCACACCGGGGAGTGTGAGCTTGTCGGCGACAAGATCGGCGGCATCGCAGTCCACATCGGCGCGCGCGTGGCCGCGACTGCGGCCGCTGGTGAGGTGCTCGTCTCCTCGACGGTGAGAGACCTCGTCGCTGGGTCGGGGATCGAGTTCGAGGAGCGAGGCGAGCAGATTCTGAAGGGTGTCCCCGGCGTTTGGAGGCTGCACGCTGTTCGTTAGACCGGCGTTCCTGGAATAGGGAACCCGGCCGTCAGCTCGCGGACCTCTTCCGCGATGCGCGCGATCGCTGCCTCGTCGCCCCGCCCGGCTGCGTCGACGCCTTCGTCGATCCAGCCGGCGATCAGCTCCATCTCGGTCTGCGTCATCCCGCGCGTGGTGACGGCGGGCGTACCGAGCCGGATGCCCGACGGGTCAAACGGCTTGCGCGGATCGAACGGCACGGTGTTGTAGTTCACCGTGATCCGGGCGCGGTCGAGCGCCTGCGCGGCGGGCTTCCCGGCCACGCTTTTCGAAGTGAGGTCGACGAGCATGAGGTGGTTGTCTGTGCCGCCGGAGACGAGGTCGAAGCCGCGCTCCAGCAGGCCTGATGCGAGCGCCTTCGCGTTCGCGACGACCTGGCGTGCGTACTCGACGAACTCCGGTTCGAGCGCCTCTTTGAGCGCGACGGCAATCGCCGCCGTCGTGTGGTTGTGCGGCCCGCCCTGCAGCCCAGGGAAAACGGCCCGGTCGAGCGCGCTCGCACGCTCGCCGGTCGACATCAGCATCGCGCCGCGCGGGCCGCGAAGCGTCTTGTGCGTCGTCGTCGAGAGCACTTCGGCGTGGCCGACCGGCGAGGGATGCACGCCGCCGGCGATCAGCCCCGCAACGTGCGCGATGTCCGCGACGAGGATCGCCTCCACCTCGTGTGCGATCTCGGCGAAGCCTGCGAAGTCGATCGTGCGTGGGATCGCCGTGCCGCCGCAGAAGATCACCTTCGGCCGCTCCTTCCGCGCGAGCTCGCGCACGTCGTCGAGATCGACCCGACCGGTCTCACGCCGGACGCCGTACTGGACGGCTCGGAACCACTTGCCGGTGACCGAGACACCCCAGCCGTGGGTGAGGTGGCCGCCCATCGGCAATGCCATGCCCATCACGGCATCGCCGGGCTCGCAGAACGCGAGATAGACGGCGAGGTTCGCAGGCGAGCCGGAGTAGGGCTGCACGTTTGCGTACTCGACCTGGAATATCCGCTTCGCCCGTTTGACGGCCAGCGGCTCGAGTCGGTCGACCACCTGCTGGCCCTCGTAATAACGGCGGCCCGCGTAGCCCTCCGAGTACTTGTTGGTGAAAACGCTGCCCAGCGCCCCCAACACCGCGCGGGAGACGTAGTTCTCCGACGGAATCAGGCAGATCGTCGACGACTGCCGCTCGAACTCCTCCGAGACCAGTTCCGCGACCTCCGGATCGGCTTCCGCGAGATCCGGATCGGTCAAAGCCAACACGCTCATGAGCGCCTCCTCGATCGTCGTAGTGCCCAGGCGCGCGGCTGACTCGGGCCGCCGCTCCCCGGTGGTGACTCCACCTTCCTGCGCCAGTCGCGGCAGCGCGCCGACTCTAGCTCACCGAGCGGCCGTCGGACCGCGGGGAGCGACTGCCCGTATCTTTCGTTTCGTGAGCGACCGAGCGACGATCAAGGATGTCGCAGAGCGCGCCGGCGTGTCCATCGCGACCGTCTCGCGCGCGCTCAACGACAAGGACGACGTGAGCGTGCAGACCCGCGAACGCGTCCGCGAGGTGGCGCGGTCGGTCGGCTACAGCGCCGATCGGGTCGCGCGCTCGCTGGTGACCCAAAAGACGCGACTCGTCGCCGTCGTCGTCGGCGACAACGCCGGCCACCGCGACCTCTCCCTGGTCTTCTTCGGGAAGGTGCTCGCTGCGATCTCGCGGCGGCTCGCGCAGGCGGGCTATGACCCGCTGCTGCTCCAGCCGAGCGACATCGGCCTCGAGCATCGCTTCGATGCAGCTGTTCTCATCGGCGTGGACAACGACGATGCGTTGGTCGCCGACCTGGCCTCGCGGCAGGTGCCGCTGGTCGGCATCGACGTCAGATGCCCCCGCGGCCGCGCCGCTTACGTCGGCTCCGACCATGCGGACGGCGTACGTCTCGCGCTCGCCCACCTGCACGCACTCGGCCACCGCCGCATCGCGCACGTCGCCGGTGCCGCGAACACCGTCGCGGGCTCGGAACGGTTACGCGCATTCCGCCGCGAGATCGCAGCGTTGGGGCTCGAGCGCTCCGAGGAATTGCTACGTCAGGGCGACTTCTCGTCCGCATCGGGCTACCGCGAGACCTGTGCGCTTCTGGCGCTCGCGGAGCGCCCTACGGCGATCGTCGCCGCGTCGGACCTGATGGCGCTCGCCGCGATGCAGGCAATTCGGGACGCGGGGCTGCAGCCGGGACGCGACATCGCCGTCGTCGGATTCGACGACCTCGAGGCCGCTGCGCTCGCATATCCGCCTCTGACCACGATCCGTCAGGATCGCCAGGAGCTCGGGATGCTCGCTGCGACGCGGGCGATCGAGTTGATCGACGCTCCCGACCTCACTCCGCCCGAGACGGTCTTGCCGGTGGAGCTCGTTGTCCGCGGCTCGTCGTCTTAGAGGCTTGGTGTGGAATCGGCCTGCCCTCAGGGAGGGTCTGCGTCAAGCAGCGTGGTCGACTCGCTCGACAGCAAGGCTGGTTTGCCTTGGTGTTGAGCGAGGCGGCCGCGATGCGCCGCGCGCAGGCCCCCACTGGGGGTGCGCCCATTTCACATCAAGCCTCTCACCGTGTGGCGATCGGGGACGGCCGCGGCGCGCGGGGTCGGCTCGCGATGAAGTCGCGGTACCAGTAGAAACTGTCCTTGGGCACCCGCTCGAGCGTCGGGTAGTCGACGTAGACGATTCCGAACCGTTTCGAATAGCCGTACGCCCACTCGAAGTTGTCGAGCAAGCTCCAGACGAAGTAGCCCTTCACGGGCGCGCCGTCGGCGACCGCACGGGAAACGGCGGCGATGTACGACTCGAGGTACGCGGTTCGCTCGGGATCGTGCACGCGGCCGTCGTGGACGCGGACGTCGCCGAACGCGGCGCCGTTCTCCGTCACGTAGATCGCCGGTGGGGCATAGTCGCGTGCAACCCGGACGAGCAGACGGTGGAGACCGTCCGGGTAGACCTCCCAGCCCATGTCCGTGTGCTGCGCCTCTGAGTCGCGCCCCATCCGCGGGCCGTCGGCACCGGCGCTCACGACGAAGCGGAAGTAGTTGTTGATGCCGAGGAAATCAAGCGGCGCCGAAACGGCCTCGAGATCGCCGTCGCGTACAAAGGCCGCGACGATCTCGTTGCGCTCGAGTAGATCCGAGGGATACGCGCCTCGAAAGATCGGGTCGAGGAACCAGCGGTTGCCCTCGCCGTCGACTTGCCACGCCGCGGCCTCGTCCTCCGGCGCGTCGGAAGCCGGATACGCGTGCGAAAGGTTGAGCGCGATCCCGACCTGAGCGTCAGGAGCCGCGCGCCGGATCGCCTGCACCGCCCATCCGTGCGACAACAGCAGATGATGTGCGGCCGCGACCGCGTCGGTCTCGCTGGTGCGGCCGGGAGCGTGCTCGCCCCAGGCATGTCCGATCCACGCGTGAACCCACGGCTCGTTGTGCGTGATCCAGTGGCGGACGCGGTCGCCGAGCCGGCCGGCGACGGCCTCTGCGTACTCGACGAACGCCTCGGCAGTCGCACGCGAGGTCCAGCCGCCGACGTCCTCGAGCGCTTGCGGTGTGTCCCAGTGGAAGAGCGTCGCGAACGGCTCGATCTCGTGCGCGAGCAATTCGTCGACGAGGCGATCGTAGAAGTCGAGCCCTGCCTCGTTGACCGGCCCGCGCCCCGCCGGCACAACACGCGGCCACGCGATCGAGAAGCGAGACGCGCCGATCCCGAGCTCGCGCATCAGCGCGACGTCGTCGCGGTAGCGGTGGTAGAAGTCGCACGCGATCTCCCCGGAGTCACCGTTGCGGACTTTTCCCGGCGTCGCGCAGAACCGATCCCAGACGCTCTCGCCGCGTCCACCCTCGCGCGCCGCGCCCTCGATCTGGTACGCCGCGGTGGCGGCGCCCCAGACGAAGTCGTGTGGGAAGGAGCTGGTGTCGGTGGGCATCGTTGTCCTCTCGGTCAGGTCGACGGGGCGGTGACATGGCAACGGGCGGCCTGTGGCGGCCGCTCTTCGACGAGCGGCGGAGTGACGTGTGAGCAGACGTCGATCGCCAGCGGACAGCGCGTGACGAAGCGACAGCCTTCGGGCGGATCGACGGCGGCGGACGCGAGGCCCT
>WNFZ01002282.1_pt1 | contig 18776 bp, 19 predicted proteins | sample 5400081 | NCBI WGS metagenome assembly WNFZ01 (sample SAMN13153365, study PRJNA577476) | soil metagenome | isolation source: 80 cm soil or saprolite under grassland replicate 1 | place: USA:California | collected 2016-06-15
CTCGTTGGCAGACCTGCAATATAACCTGAACGACATCACAGCCCGCTACCACAAAGATGTGATCGTGGTGGAGACGGCTTATCCATTTACATTAGCAGACGATGATAACTATGAGAACATCATCAATCTCGAAAGTGAGCTGACCGCTGGTTATCCAGCCACTCCACAGGGACAAGAGGCGATGCTGCGCGATGTCATGTCCATTGTGCGCGCGGTACCGGATGGTCGCGGCTTGGGGGTGTTCTATTGGGATGCCACCTGGACCGGAGTGCCAGGTAATGGCTGGGATCCCACCGATCCCAGTTCGGGGAATGCCTGGGAGAATCAGGCTTTGTTTGACTTCAACGATTTGCCGTTGCCGGCGCTAAATGAGTTCAGGCATTAAAGTTGATCGCCAAACATGTGAATGCTTCGGAGATCACGATGGAGCCAAACAGCAGAGCACTTGGCTCCATCGTTCAACTTGCGAAACAATTTGAATAATTTCGCGATGCGATACAATACAGATATCATCGTGGTCAAAATACCTATGGTCTGATGATGAGGACTACCCTTGCCGCGATGAATTCAGTCAACCAATCCTAACTATGTTTGACTCTCCACATCGCCGCCTCAATCCTCTTACAGGTGAATGGGTGCTTGTCTCGCCGCACCGCGCCAAACGTCCCTGGCTTGGGCAGGTCGAAAAGACCCCGCCTGAAAACCTTCCGCAATATGATCCCAATTGTTATCTCTGTCCACGCAATGAGAGAGCAGGTGGAGTAAAGAATCCAAATTATTCGTCCACATTCGTTTTCGATAACGACTTCTCCGCGTTGCTGCCGGATGAAGTCTCTACACCTATCCCAAACCACCCTCTGCTTTCTTCCGTTTCCGAGCGCGGACTCTGCCGGGTCGTCTGTTTTTCTCCTCGTCACGATCTAACTCTGCCTCAACTCGATCAAGCTTCAATCGAGAATGTGATTCGTACTTGGGGAGAACAGACTATTGAACTCGGTGCAAAAGACTTTATTCAATATGTGCAGGTCTTTGAAAACAAAGGCGCGCTCATGGGATGTTCCAATCCACATCCCCACAGCCAGATCTGGGCAAATGAACATTTACCAAACGAACCCGCCAAAGAATTGGAAGGACAAAAAAAATATTTCAATGAAAATAGCCATCCGTTGCTAGCCGATTATCTAGCAGAGGAACACAAGCTCAAAGAACGCGTTTTGATTTCTAATGACCATTTCACCGCGCTTGTTCCTTATTGGGCAGTCTGGCCCTTTGAAACCCTGATCATCGCGCATCGCAATGTATCCGTTCTTTCTGATTTAACCTCTGCTGAAGTCAGCGGGCTTGCCGAACTATTAAAGCGTGTTACGACGCGCTACGACAATCTTTTCGAAATTTCATTCCCCTATTCAATGGGCTTTCATCAGGCGCCCTTCGATAGTCAGCCTCACCCTGAGTGGATATTGCACGCGCATTTTTATCCACCTCTTTTGCGTTCCGCGACGATTCGCAAATTTATGGTTGGCTATGAAATGCTCGCCATGCCCCAACGCGATATCACGCCTGAAACAGCCGCGGAACGTCTACGTTCTCTACCAGATGTACATTACAAACATCGTTAGCATCTCACTCTTATGATTGAAAAACTCACGGCCTTCTTCCAGGAAAGATTTGGACATGCGCCCGCGCATATTGCCCGCGCGCCAGGACGCGTAAATCTGCTTGGCGAGCATGTGGACTATAACGATGGATTCGTCCTGCCCGCCGCAATTGACCGCTCCACATACCTTGCCTTCTCACTCTCTGATTCCGATCAAACGACGCTTGTGGCGATGGATTTCAACGAGGAGACCTCGTTCTCTCCCCAAAGTATTTCCTCAAAAGGACAAACGGATTCATCTCCCTTGCCTGATTGGGCGCAATATCCTGCAGGCGTGATGTGGGCAATCGCTGAAGAAAAACTTTCCACGTGGGGCATGAAAGGAGTCTACACTTCAAATGTCCCGCGCGACTCAGGGCTCAGTTCCTCGGCCTCGGTGGAGATGGCTTTCATGATTGCCTGGCAAACCCTCGGCGGTTGGACTCTGCCATCCATGCAACGCGCGTTGCTTGGCCAAAAAGCTGAGAATCAATATGTCGGCGTCAACTGTGGCATCATGGATCAGTTCGCATCCGCTTGTGGCGTCGAGAACAAGTTGCTTCTGCTCGATTGTCGTTCGCTAGAATGGAAGACTCTGCTTTTGCCCGAAGATATTTCTATTGTCATCGCAGACACCACTGTGCGCCGTAAATTGACATCAGGTGAATATAACAAACGCCGCGCGGCTTGTGAGGAAGCTGTGCGTCTGCTGAAACAGGATTTACCGCAAATCAAAGCTCTGCGTGATATCAGTGTAGATGACTTCAATCGTCGGTCGGGGAAACTTCCAACTGAGATAGAACGGAGAGCGCGTCACGTGGTGGAAGAGATCCAGAGGTCGAGACAAGTTGAGGCGTTGCTAGAAGAGGGAGACCTCCAACGCTTTGGCAAGTTGATGAATGATTGTCACGTCAGCTTACGCGATCTATATGAAGTCTCGTGCCCCGAACTGGATATAATGGTTCGTATCGCGCAATCGCTCAATGGATGTTACGGCGCCCGTTTAACAGGAGCAGGCTTTGGAGGGTGTACAGTCAACCTGGTTGCGCGTGAAAAAGCTGAAGAGTTCGCCCAATCGCTAGCAATACTTTACGAATCTGAAACAAGACTTCATCCAGAAATATACATTTCCCACGCCTCCAATGGCGCATCGTTAATTTGAAAACAATTCGCTATCTTTGATGTTTGGAAATATCGCTGACTCCAAAAATACTTTCGAAGTCAGTTCTCATTCTCTTGCATAATTACCCAAAATAGTCTATGCTTAATATAATATACGTTTGAAATTTATGAGAGGAGGTGGTCCGACGCTGATACCTCATTTTAAATGAGACTGTAAGACAAATCCACTTTTCACACAAGAATTCGGAGGAGATTTTTCATGAAGAAACTGTATAACCTATTGGTCGTACTGATTTTGACATCACTGCTACTCGCCGGCTGCGGTGGTGCGACCCCTACTGCGACAGAAGCTCCCACGGTGACAGAAGCACCTGCTGCCACGGAAGCCGCGACAGCCACTGAAGCTGTCGCGACCGAAGCCTCAGCCACAGAAGCACCTGCTACTGAAGCTGCATCTGGCCTGCTCGCCACAATTCAGGATCGTGGCTACCTTTTGGTTTCAACTGATTCAAACTATGAGCCATATTCCGTGCTAGATACGGAAGGCAAACGTCCCAGCGATACGAAATGCCCTTCCGATGTCCTCACTACCGCTGAAATGAAAGGCTTCGATGTGGATGTGGCTGCTGAATTAGGAAAGCGACTCGGTGTCGAGACCTGTCTTGTCACCGTGGACTGGGCGATCATTACCGCCGGAAACTGGGCTGACAAATGGGACATCAGTGTTGGCTCGATGACAGTCACGACAGGACGCCAAAAGATATTTGAATTTACCGGACCTTACTATTATGTTCCGGCGGGGGTTGCAGTCACGAAGGACTCGGGCATTACCTCGATCGATGAGCTAGCAAGCAAGCCAATTTGTGTAGCCGAGTCTACAGATTACGAAGCCTGGGCGATGAACGACCCTAGCGCTCCAAATTCTGTGCCTGAGGATTCTTGGCTGGTAAAACCGCCTGCCGATATGCAAGTCATTTCACAATCTACGGATCAAGAATGCGCGCAGGCGATTCAAGCAGGCCGCAAGGAATTCTCCGCGTATGCAACAGCGACAGGAGTGATCGACTCCAATATTGCCGATGGCCTGCCTGTTGTTCAACTTGGAGATCCAATCTTCTTGGAGCCGGACGCGGTTGCGATTGATAAGGCGCACTCAGAAGATATTACAAGCCTGGTCTCGACGCTTGATGGTTTCATTAAAGCAATGCATGAGGATGGCACGTTAACTACACTATCCAAGAAATGGTTCGATGAAGATTTAACTCAGGCGCCAAAATAAGGTATGACTCACAAATCAGGGAAGCGGCAGCAAGCCGCTTCCCTGATTTTATTCATGCTTTCATCCTTTTCTTGAAAGGGCTAACATCATGAAATACGATCCAACAGTTGCCGGCATATCCGAACCAGCCGTATCACAAGCGGAATTGCTTTTCCAGGCACAACAACGTAAGGGTCAGCGATTTCGTATGAGTGTGGGGATTTCTTGGATTATTCTGTTATTATTTTTGCTTACACTTTTTAGCGGCGTGAAACTTCCATTTGGACTGAAGACCATCACCTTGGATAGTGAGTTTATCAGAGATAATATTCGTTTCATTGCCAGCGGCGTCGGTGTAACCATTGGAATTTCAATCCTCTCAATCATCCTAGCAACTTTGCTTGCCTTGCTCGCCGCCTTGGGTCGCCTTTCAAATTTTCCACCCATCTATGCACTCAGTACTTTCTATGTCTCTATGATTCGAGGTACTCCACTCTTTTTGCAGCTTTTCTTCTTCTTTTTGGCCCTCCCGCAATTGGGAATCGTTCTTTCCGGTCTATGGTCCGGAGTTCTCGCTTTGGGGCTCAATTACGGAGCCTACATGAGTGAAATTTTTCGGGCCGGGATCGCATCGGTAGGAAAAGGTCAGCGCGAGGCGGCCATGGCACTGGGTATGACGCCTGCTCAGACCATGCGACGGATCGTTCTCCCACAAGCACTGCGTTTTGCGGTCCCTCCGACGGGCAATGAGTTCATCGCCATGACCAAGGATTCAGCGCTCGTCTCGGCTACTGGCTTTGTACACGAGCTGATGTGGCGCGCCACCAAAGTGGGACGAGCGTATTTCCGCAGTATGGAAGCTTTAATCATAGCCGCAATCTTTTACTGGATTATGACGATCATTCTCTCATATTTTCAGAGCCGCATTGAAGCGCGCTTTTCCAAGGGAGAGCGATAACATGCCGCCCATCGTAAAAATCTCCAATCTTGATAAATACTTCGGACGCTTGCATGTTTTGAAAAATATCTCTCTCGAAGTTGAACCGCGCGAAGTCGTCTGTCTGATTGGGCGCAGTGGTTCGGGCAAAAGCACATTACTGAGATGTACAAACTTTCTGGAAGAGCCTTCTCAGGGGATGGTCGAAGTAGATGGAATTAAAGTTGAAGGGGGGGAAAAGGGAAAAGAACATAGGCAATTAATTCACGATGTGCGCCTTAAAACAGGCATGGTATTTCAGGAGTTCAATTTATTTCCTCATATGACCGTGCTTGAGAATGTAATTGAAGGTCCTGTCACTGTCAAAGGCCTGAATCGCAGCGAAGCCATTGCACTGGCTGAAGAAAGTCTCGATAACGTTGGGTTGCTCTTCAAAAAAGATGAATATCCAAACCGTCTTTCGGGTGGTCAAAAACAGCGTGTTGCCATTGCCCGTGCGCTCACAATGCAACCGAAAGTGATGCTCTTTGATGAACCCACGTCCGCGCTCGACCCGGAACTCATTGGTGAAGTATTGAATGTGATGAAAAAGGTCGCGAAGGATGGGATGACTATGCTCGTCGTGACACACGAGATGGGATTTGCGCGTGAAGTTGCAGACCGCGTCCTCGTGATGGCAGATGGAGAGCTCATTGAAGATGCAAAACCAAGCGACCTCTTCAGTAATCCAAAGGACCTGCGCACAAAAGCATTGATCGATCGCTATCGTACCGGAAGCGGCTAAAGCCACATGATCATTGCGATTACGCGCGAGGTCAGCCCGTGCTTCAATGAGTGTGAAATCACCCACATCGAGCGCACGCCAATTGACTTGAATATCGCTCGCGCTCAGCATCATGCATATGTGGATGCTCTCAAGGAACTTGGATGTGATGTCATTGAACTTCCTGCCGAAGGTGATTTACCCGATTCGGTATTTGTAGAAGACACAGCTTTTATCCTGCCAGGAGTAGCGGTGATCACGCGACCTGGAGCTGATTCGCGAAAACCTGAAACAGAATCTATCGCCCGGGCAATATCCCCATACATCCAACTTATCCATATTCACGAGCCAGCCACGGTCGACGGCGGTGATGTCCTGGTACTTGGCAAATATATTTATGTGGGTCTCTCCACTAGAAGTAATCAAGCAGCAATCGATCAATTAAATGATTCGCTTCGAGAATATGGATACACTGTCACCGGTGCAGAGTTGCATGATTGTCTGCACTTGAAAAGTGCTGTCACGCGCGCAGATGACGGGACGACTCTACTCATCAACAAAGACTGGGTGGACGCAAATCACTTCGAGAATTATGAGCTGATCGAAGTTGATCCGTCCGAATCTTTCGCGGCAAATTGTCTACCGATTGGGGAATCTATTATCTTTCCTGCGGCATTCCCAAAGACCCGCGCAAAGCTTGAAGAGAGAGGCTATAAAGTTATAACAATTGACATCTCTGAGCTTGCGAAGGCAGAAGGCGCGGTGACTTGTTGCAGTTTAATTATTCCCAATTAAAATTAATCACAAATTTCGCGCTTAGCGGAGCGACACGCTTCGCGGGGAGCGAAGACGAAGCGTCAAAACAAAATCCCCGGCAAAATGCGGGGATTTTTTCCTGTCAATGGTGCGCTGGAGAGGACTTGAACCTCCACGCCTTTCGGCACATGGCCCTCAACCATGCCTGTCTGCCAGTTCCAGCACCAGCGCTTGAGCACGGCGTATTATAATCGGCTTGCTTTGCTTGTCAAGCAAAAACTTTGCGAAGGCTTATCTTGAGAGTGAAGTCCAAAAAATCCAAACCTTCGCAAGATTACACTAGGAGATACATGACGAGAATTGTTGTGGATGCAATGGGGAGTGACAACTATCCAACTCCGGATGTAGAGGGCGCAGTGATGGCGGCACGTGAATATGGGGTGGATATTATTCTCGTGGGCGACGCTTCGAAGATCCAGCCGATACTCGATTCCGTTGGTACGGAGAATCTATCCATTCGAGTGGTTCACGCGCCTGAGATGTTAACCATGCACGATAAGGGCGAGCAACTCGCCTTTAAAGCACGCCATAAAGACTCGCAAAATTCAATGGCTGTCGGTATCGATTTGGTGAAGAAAGGCGAGGCAGACGCGTTCGTCACAATGGGCAACACAGGCGCGGCTTGGCTGACGGCTTTATTCAGGCTTGGGCGTATCCGTGGCGTGGACAAGCCTGCGATTGCACCTATCTTTCCCACGGCGACCGGTTCATGTGTTGTGCTCGACATTGGGGCTAACCCTGATTGTGACGCCAATAACCTGTTGCAATTCGCGATCATGGGAAGTTTGTATGCTGAAAAAGTACTCGGCTTAAAGAATCCGAAAGTCGGTCTGGTCTCTAATGGAGAAGAGGAAGGGAAAGGGAATGAACTTGTACGGAATGCACTGCCACTCCTCAAAAATTCTGGGCTCAACTTTTACGGCAACGTAGAAGGAAAGGAAGTGATCGGTGGTAAAGTGGATGTAGCTGTCACCGATGGATTCACCGGGAATGTAATGCTCAAATCCTCTGAGGCAGTCGGGAAATTGATCGTGGATAATATTCGTGAAACCATTAAGAACGGGAACCTCCTTACGAAAATCGGTGGTTTTCTTGTCAGGCCTGCACTGGGCAGCATCAAGAAATTACTTGACCCCAGCGAGCAAGGTGCCGCGATATTGTTAGGAGTGAATGGTCTTGTTCTCATAGGCCACGGCCGGTCAGATGGAGTAGCAGTGAGGAGCGCTGTCCGGGTCGCGAAAAACGCGGCGGAGTCTCATGTAAATGAGTTCATCAAGACCGCGATTGAGGCAAGCTTAGAAAGTAGACAAGTACATAAGTAAACAGGTAGACACGGTGGTTGAGTAGCCCCGCTGGTCGAGTAGAGCGAGTGCGCGAAGCGTCTCGCTCGTATCGAGACCGAGGGCGTATCGAAACCACCAATCACCAGAAAACATAAACTTGAAAATGCTGGTCTCGATACATCCCGCCTCGAGCACACGGGACTACTCGACCAGCGGAAAAAATAATCATGAAAATTATCAAAAACGAAAAACTCATCAAACGCAATGGAACGATTGGCAATTGGACCAGCCTCGCCGCAGTAGCTGTCCTGGGCGTGAGCATGTATATTTCCTTGAAACGCACGGACCTCTTCATCTATTCACTTGGCGGGTTGCTACTCGGATTCACGCTGACTCAAGTGGGTATGTATATGGGCACCAGATATGGGCGTTCCCCTCGCCCGGACGAAAAATTAGATGCGGGTCTTAAGGGTTTGCAAAATGAGTTCGTGATGTATCACTACACAACTCCTGCTTCCCATCTACTAGTCGGTCCTGCAGGCATTTGGGTGATCATGCCTTATCATCAGGGCGGACAAGTCACTTTCCAAAAGAATCGTTGGCGCCTCAGTGGCGGTGGATTCGTGCAAAGATATATGCGTATCTTTGGTCAGGAAGGCTTAGGTCGACCGGATATTGAGATCGATAGCGAGACCAGATCTCTCAAGAAGTATCTGTCCAAGTATATGGATGTATCTGAGATTCCAGAGATTAAGACACTAGTGGTATTCACAAACGATAATGTTGCAATTGATGTAGAGGATGCACCAGTCCCTGCGATGAAGTTGAAGCAGGTCAAAGAGTTTATACGGCAGAGAGCCAAAGAAAAGAAGCTTTCTGCAGAGACGATCAATCAAATAAAGACTGCATTTGAGTGAAGAACAAATGGCTTTGTTGGGAAATCCACAGATAAGTTCTTCCTTCGCCTCAAAAATGAACGCGCTCTCTAAAATCCGAGAGCGCGTTGTTCCGATATTAATATCCATCGTTGGGACACTCATCGCTTTATTTCCGAACAATCCGGTCAATATGACATTGCCCTCGCGCGACTCGGGGGTTTTCCTTTACGTGGGTTGGCGATTTTTGAACGGCGATATTCCGTATCGCGATGTTTGGGATCACAAGCCCCCGCTGATCTATTTTGTAGATGCCCTCGGATTAACCCTCACCCCCGATTCTCTATGGGGTGTTTGGTTTCTCCAAATATTCTTTATCCTTTTCACAATTCTTTTCATCTACAAATTACTGGACAGAGAATTTGGGATATATGCTGCCCTCGCAGGTACAATCACGCTGACATCCGGTCTCTTGACGATCCTCGAAAAAGGCAATGTGACCGAAGAATACGCCTTAGTATTTCAGGCGCTATGCTTTTGGTTCTTCATCAGCGCCTGGAAGAAAGACTTCCCCATTCGAGACTCTTTCTGGATCGGGATCTTGGGTGGACTAGCTTTCAACTTTAAACAAACGACTATTGGTATCTGGATAACTTACGGCCTTTTTTTATTAGCGATTCGACTCTTGCGTCGAAAATCTCCGTTCGTAGATCTTCTGTCGTTGCTGGCAGGATGGTTGGTTCCGTCCATTGTGTTTGTCATCTATCTTGCAAGTCAAAATGCGTTACAAGATTACTGGGAACAAGCCTTTCTCTATAATTTTGTATACATCGGTAAGCATGAAGGGATCAGAAGATTAATCCCCGTGTTCCTCAAAGGATTCCTATATCTGTGTAATGGCTGGGTTTTGTATCTATCCGTGCTTGGCTGGCTAGCAGGCCTCGGCTATGTTTGGTTCAAGCGAAAACACATCCTGACAGAAGTCCATCCTCTTATCCTGATCTCACTTGTCAATTTGCCAATAGAAGTAATCCTGATCACTGTTTCGGGACGTTCCATTCTTCATTACTACCTTACGCCTTTGCCTGTTATGGCAATTCTAGCAGGGACATTAGTTTATACGATACCATTCCTCATTGGCAAGGTTCCACCTTTACAGTCTCAACATATTCAAAAATGGATTCCTGGAATCGTATTGACAGCTATTGTCATTGGTCAATTTGGGCAGATTAAATATTATCCAGAATATGTCCGTATCTTACATGACGACGATTATGCCCCTGTGATTGATTACGTCAAGAAAAACACGAAAGAGGGCGATCAGATATTACTAATTGGTGCGGAAAGCGTTGTGAATTTTCTAGCGCGTCGTGAAGCTCCTACGCGCTATGTTTATCAATACCCACTTGCTCTATTGGGGAGGCGCCCGATGTTTGAAGAGTATTTCAATCAAATCTTGGCAAATAAACCTGTATTGATCATCGATACGCGTGGACAATCTCGCTTAGATGAAAAACTTTATGTGCCATTGCAAAAGCGCTCACAAATTGTACGTGATGGGGTGAAATATCTTGGAGAGCATTACCAGCAGGTCGCGCAATTTGGGGATTGGTTCGTGTATAGACTGATAAATTGATGTCGTTGCGAGCCGCCTCGCGCTGAGCGGAGGGATTGCGTTCTTCAATCCCGTAGACGAAGCGGCGGCGAAGCAATCTCCAACGTAACCAGGGGATTGTGTCGCCTTGGCGCGGCTTCGTCGGGCTGGGTCTCGATACGCTCCGAACTGCACGGGGCTACTCGACCATCAGCCCCTCTCGCAATGACGATATATTTCACTTATGATACACTTGTTCTATTATGCAATCTATCGTTGCCATTGATATAGAGACGACAGGGCTGAGTGAAGAACGCGATGCCATGATCGAAATCGGTGCAGTGAAGTTCAAGGGTCATCGCGTCGAAGACGAGTGGTCATCGCTCATCAATCCCAACAAACATATTCCCGAATTTATTTCCGCACTCACAGGTATCAGCGACGTGGAAGTGCGCAATGCACCCCGCTTTCGTGATGTCGCGGCTGAGCTGGATGCCTTTGTAGGCAACGCGCCCATCATTGGACACAACGTTCGTTTTGATCTGGGCTTTTTGCAACGAGCGGGGCTATTTGGATACAACGAAGTCATTGACACGTATGAATTAGCATCCGTGTTGATGCCCACTGCCAGCCGATACAATCTCGGCGCGCTGGGCAAACAATTGGGCATTCTTCTACCTGCTACACACCGCGCCCTCGATGACGCCAGAGTCACAATGGCGGCTTTCAATCGTCTCTTTGAGATCGCGCGTGAACTGCCACTCGAGGTCGTTGCGGAAATTGTCCGCTTGAGTGAACCCATTGAATGGGATGCAGGCTGGCTTTTCCAGGAAGTGTTGCGGAGTCGCGCGAAAGAGGGCATCCAGGCTAAAAAGGTCAAAAAGAAAGACTCACACGCGGACGCGGCGCTATGGGTTGATGACTCCAAACATCCACCGCTCGACAATCCAGAAAGGCCGATTCCCTTGAATGTGGATGAGGTCGCGTCTGTCCTCGAATACGGCGGGCCATTTTCTCGCTATTTTGGATCCTTTGAACAGCGCCCTGAACAAGTGGATATGCTTCGGGCTGTGACGAACGCGCTTTCGTACGGAAACCACTTGATGGTCGAAGCGGGAACGGGTGTTGGAAAATCGTTTGCCTATCTCGTGCCCGCCGCGCTGTTTGCATTACAAAATAACACGCGCGTGGTCGTCTCAACGAACACGATCAACTTGCAGGATCAACTGATTCAGCGCGACCTTCCGAATCTCTGCCAGGCGCTTGATCTTGATTTCCGTTTTGCTGTGTTGAAGGGGCGTTCGAATTATCTTTGCCCACGTCGCTTGGAGAACCTTCGTCATTATGGTCCGCGTACCAAGGATGAAATGCGTGTGCTAGCAAAGGTCATGGTCTGGCAGCTCAATAATCAAAGCGGTGATCGCAGTGAATTGAATCTCACAGGTCCAACCGAGCGTGAAGTTTGGGTGCGCGTCTCCGCCGAAGATGATGCCTGTACCACTGAGACATGCATCAAGCGTACGGGCGGCGCGTGTCCATTCCATCGTGCGAAGACCATGTCGCAATCTGCGCATGTGCTTGTGGTCAATCACGCGCTGCTTTTATCGGATGTTGCAACGGGCAGCAAAGTCCTACCTGAATATTCAAATCTCATCATTGATGAAGGTCATCACCTCGAATCAGCGACGACCAACGCGCTTTCGTTCAAACTGAATCAATTTGACTTGGAACGCATGATGAAAGAGGTTGGTAGTTCGAGCGCGGGCATACTTGGACGTTTGCTCACGGAGACTCAAGAGGCGCTTCGCCCCTCGGACTTCGGCCTGCTTCAGCAAAGAGTCAGTCGCGCAACTGACATGGCGTTCCGCATCGAACAAATGAACCGCGAGTTTTACAACATCGTCGGCGAATTCGCGCGACTCCAACGCGAAGGACAACCGCAATCCAACTACAACTGGCAGGCGCGCGTCCTCCCCTCCACGCGGACCTTGCCCGGCTGGGACGAAGTGGAGATCGCCTGGGATACCACCGGCGAAACATTGCGCATGTTAATGATCTCTCTCGCCGAGATTTACAAAGCTGCCTCAGAACTATATGCGGAGGGATACGACAATCTCGAAGATGTGATGGCAGATATCAGCAACCTGGCGCGCAGGATCACCGAAGCGGAAACAAACATCACCGGCATGATCAGCAAACCCAATCAAGGCATGGTCTATTGGATTGAAGTCCAGCCCAGTGGAAATCGGCTTTCACTTAATGCTGCGCCATTGAGCGTTGCCTCACTCGTTGAAAAATATTTATGGCATGAGAAGCGCTCTGTCATCCTCACCTCCGCCACTTTGACCGCGCACGGCGAATTCCAATACCTGCGCAACACCCTCGGCGCGGATGAAGCGGACGAGATGCAGCTTGGCTCTCCCTATGATTACGAGAATGCTGCGTTGCTTTATATAGCCAACGACATCCCTGAGCCAAACGCCAATGGCTATCAACAAGCGCTTGACCGCGCCCTCCTCGCCACTGCTAGAGCTACCGGCGGACGAATGCTTGTGCTATTCACCTCCTATGCCGCGCTGAAGAAGACCGCGCAAAATATTACGGGTCCTTTAGCTCGTGAAGATATTTATGTGTATGAACAGGGAGATGGCGCTTCGCCGAACGCGTTGCTTGAATCGTTCAAAGCAACTGACCGCGCAGTATTGCTCGGCACACGTTCCTTCTGGGAAGGCGTGGATGTGCCGGGTGCTTCGTTATCCATTGTCGTGCTGACAAAACTTCCCTTCGATGTCCCCACTGATCCGTTGATCGCGGCGCGTTCTGAAATGTACGAAGACTCATTCCAGGAATATTATCTGCCGGAAGCGATCTTGAAATTCCGCCAGGGATTTGGGCGGTTAATCAGAACTGCTTCCGATAGAGGTATAGTTGCGATCTTAGATCGCCGCGTGCTGACCAAACAATATGGGAGACTGTTCCTGGAATCTTTGCCACGCTGCACTGCACGACAAGGACCTGCGACGAGTCTTGCAAGCCAAGCTGGGAAATGGCTGGGGATGTAGATTATAGTAAAATAATGTTATGGCAACGACCCTACAAATTCAGCCTCTTCCTCTCCCGCTTGCACTTGGCAAGGATGGCATAGCGCGGGTCGGTGGGACAAGGGTTACATTGGATACGGTTGTGCGAGCATTTAGTAGAGGAGCAACCGCAGAAGAGATTGCTCAGCAATATCCATCTCTTTCTTTATCAGATGTTTATGCAACCATCAGCTATTATTTGCAACACCGCGATGAAGTTGATCAATATCTTGAAAGACGGAGAATGCATGCTCAAGCCGTGAAGCAGGAAAATCAAAAACGGTTGGATCAAACCGGAATCCGAGAGCGCCTGATCGCAAGAAAAAATAAATAACAATGCTTCATCTTGTTTCCGACGAGAATTTCAACAATGACATCGTTCGCGGTTTACTTCGTCGAAAACCTGAGTTAGACATTGTTCGTGTGCAGGATATGGGACTAAGGGGAGCAGATGATCCTACAATACTCGAATGGGCATCAAATGAAGGAAGGATATTACTTACCCACGATGCCGAGACAATGTCTTATTTTGCTTATGAACGAGTAAAATCGCAAAAGCCCATGCCAGGGGTCATCGAAGTTGCAGATGACCTGCCCATCGGACAAGTTATAGACGATATACTACTTTTGGCTGAGTATAGCGAGGTAGGCGAATGGGAAGGACAGGTTATATATCTGCCGCTGTAACAACTCATTGAATTTTTGAACTCAGCCAACCCTGATTTATTCTATTTATACGGTAAACCCCCGGTCTTTTGGACATTCACAGGCAATCGAATTGGGCGGAGGCGCAGAGGCATGAGAAATAGAGACAAGATTGCAAATAACTTTTCATGATGTTCTCCTTCAACTAGGGGTCCCTAACTATCATCGAGGTTATCCTCTTGTTCGGATATGTGTTCGTGGCACTTTCGGCGGCGAGGCTGTGCCGAACCTCCGCGTACTCTTCACACAAATACGCTCACGCAAGAATACAAAGGCTAATGACGCTATGCGGATTGCGCTGGGGCTCGGACATCTCTTCCCGCCGTTTGTGGCGATGCTGATTTATCATTACTTGTATATCTGGCGCGAGGATCTGCCTGCGTGGGTGGCAGCGAGGACAAGGAAGGTCGAGGAGTTGAGAGAAAGTACTGCCTCATAGATTGCAGGGGCTCGTTTGTCTGTTTACTCAGTCTCGCCGGCGCTAGAACGGGCCGAAGCACCATATATTCGATGAGAACCCAGAACATTGCGAATAAATTCTTCATTGCGTTCTCCTTTGGACAGACATTCTTGGAATTGGAATAATACGACCTTATTAGTCTTATTTTAGAAATTCCATAAGCAAAGAAAAGTGACAATCGTCATGAAAAATCATGTAAAATGTCGCCATTTGTTTATTACTGCTCATCAAAAGCGTTATTTCCCATAAATCGCTATAGAAGAGTAAAATCACGCCATTGTCACCGATAGCACCGCCTATCTCCCGAAGAATACCTGAAACAATATCATATTACCGTTACGCCTCTGAGTGTCATCTAGGGCGATCACATTTATCGAGACGGTGTGGATATCCTGCCGAGTGAATTTGATAAACAATTAGAAAATCCCAATTCATCAGTAGCGTTACGTAGCTCTTTAGATGCCAAATATCTATTTTATTCTCTTCGAACTCATCATCTACATACAACTCGCACTTTGTTTCTTTCACGCGTGGAAGCAAGGAACCGCAAATCTGCTCAGGCTTTTTGCGGGCATCATCTATGGTGTTTCGCTTGAACTGGCAACCATCCGTCAATTGCACGCATATCAGTATGGGGAATTCCTTATTATGGTTCTCGATGTCCCGTTGTGCATTGGTATTGGATGGGGCTGCATTATCTATAGTGCGATGGAATTTTCGGATGCAAGCAGCGTGCGCTATTGGGCGCGCCCGGTCCTGGATGGGTTGCTCGCCCTGAATATCGATCTTGCTCTGGATGCTGTCGCCATTCGCCTGGGGTTTTGGGATTGGGGACAGGGGCTCAAATTTCAATACTTTGGTGTGCCCTACGCCAATTTCTGGGCATGGTTCTGGGTCGTTTTTTCGTTCTCGCTCGGCTATCGTCTTCTTGCCCACCGTGAAGACTGGATTGTAAGGTGGCTTTCACCGTTGATGGCTTTGATTATTGGACTCGCGGGCGTTTCGGGAACCAATGTCATCATCGCGTTTGAGGTCCCCTTTGAGGATCATAAACTATTTGTGGCTGTCGCACTTTCTCTCGCCCTGATTCTTATCGCCACAATGCGACCCCATTTTTATCTAAAACCGGTTCCATCGTTGGTCTTTTGGATTCCATTCCTGACACATATTTATATCTTGATCGCAGGACTAATCTCTGGAGTTATTTTCGATCCGCCATTTTTATTATTGATCGGTCTTGCGATGATTACCATCGGGTTTTATTTGCATCGTCCAACGATTCAGCATATTTTTATATTTCTGGGTAAACTGCTCAAACCGCCGTCCTCGGCGGCAGGGACGCGAACCAACACATAAGTCTCAAACCAACCTATCAAAAGATTTAATTTTTGGCTGGCAAAGCTCGCCTTCTTATTTTCCAGGTAGATATTGACAAGCCAAATGAAACCAGTATAATAAATGTAACCGCGGTTACATCTTGATGACTACTTGGCTACTCCTACATTACAAGCTACCCAACAAACCATCCGCACTGAGGGTTTATATCTGGCGAAAACTGAAACGCTTAGGCGCCATTCTTCTTCACGACGCGGTATGGGTCTTGCCCGATTCGCCGCGCAGCGCGGAGCAGATCCAATGGCTGACCGCAGAGATCCAGGAGATGGGAGGCAGCGCCTATTCCTGGAGAGTAAATACCATTTTGGGGGAAGACAATATATCCATTACGCAGCAATTCAATAAGCAGGTAGACACGATCTATTCTGACCTTCTGAAGAGACTTGAAAAACCTAGAGCAGATTTACAAGAAATCTCGAGGCAATATCAACTAGCTGCCTCACAGGATTTCTTCCATTCAAAACTTGGATTACGTGTGCGCGAAAAATTAACGTCAAAACGCGGAGAGAAAACATGAAATGGGTTACATGGAAAAATATCGGTGTGGATCGGATGGCTTCTGCATGGCTGGTCCGCCGTTGGATTGATCCAAAGGCTGAATTCTTCTTTATTCCCAGAGAAGAGAAATCCCTGCCCAAAGACGGCGAACCGTTTGATATCCCTGGCGCGCGTTACTCGCATCATGGTGGTCATTGCACATTTTATGCATTGTTAAAAGAACACAAAATAAATGATCCAGTCCTATCGCGTATTGCGCAAATGATTGACGAAGCCGACGAAATCCAGGAGGTCACGGTCGAGCCCGCCGCACCAGGGTTGGATCTTATTTGCCGCGGTCTGAGACAAATTAGTAAGGATGATTTCGAAGCTATGGAACGTGGCAGTCTGATCTATGACGCGGTGTACGCTCAATTGAAATCAGATTCCACCAAATAGTCCAATCATGGAAATCGGTCAGCCTACGACTTTTCTGGAAAAAATCCAGAATGTTTATCAGGAATATCCGTCCGCATTCTGGGTATTGATGAACGGTACGTTTATTGATCGGCTTGGCACAAACTTGATCATGCCATTCCTCGCAATCTATGTGGTGCAAAGATTTGACGCGAAGATCACGCAAGTGGGCTTGATTTACACTATTTTTGCAATCAGCAGTGGACTGGGAAATTTTCTGGCTGGCGCGCTGGCTGACCGATTTGGACGGCGTTTCACGCTTATCCTCGGACTGATCTGTGCTGCGACAGCTCGCGTCGCTCTTGGGCTGGCAAATGACTTCACCGGTTTATATATCGCTGCGGCGTTTGCTGGCTTGTTTGGTGCCATTGGATGGCCCGCTCAACTCGCGATGACTGCCGACCTGCTTGGGCCGGGTAAACGCGCCAATGGATTCGGCATCCAGCGTGTTGTGATCAATTCGACTTTTGCATTGGGTCCATTGGCTGGAGGATTTTTCGGCCCACGAATCGGATACCTCCCATTATTCGTCTTGGATGCATTGACAAGTTATTTCGTTGCATTGATCGTCTTTTCAAAACTCCCTGAGACACAACCCAAGAAAGGACAGGATGCACCCAGCGAAAACTTTACCCAGACTCTGGCAGGTTATAGACGAGTTCTGCAGGACAGAACGTTCCTCGCTTTTGTCTTGATTTCGATTTTGACCGTGACCGCCTATATGCAGATGAGCACGACACTTTCAGTGTATTTGGTCAAGTTCCAAAATATGTCTGAGTCGTTTTTCGGTGCACTCGTCATGCTCAACGCGTTGATGGTTGTTTTTCTTCAGTTTCCGATCTCACGTTGGGCATCAAAGCAACCACTGCTATTGGTCATGATTGGCGGAGCAGGATTTTATCTGTTTGGTTTCGGTAGTTATGGTCTAACTCCCTCCGGGCCCCTCTTCGTATTTGCGATGATCCTCATTACCTTGGGTGAGATGCTCGTGATCCCAACCAGCCAGGCGTTAACGGCCTTGCTCGCACCACTCGATATGCGTGCGCGTTATGTTGCGACCGAGCGCTTCACCTGGATCATTGCACAATCACTCGGTCCGCTCGCCGCTGCAGCGATTATGGATCGCTTTGACGCGCGCTGGGTTTGGGTTGGATGCAGCCTCCTCTGTGCAATCAGCATCATTGGTTTTTATGGGCTACATCGTCATGCGAGGGAACGATTAACTCAAAAACAGAGTATTCAAGCAATGATGAACTGAGTAAAGGAGAATATGTCACAGGATCCTGTTATTGTCTTTGTGTGTGAACACGGCGCGGCGAAGAGCATTGTCGCAGCAGCATACTTCAATAAATTAGCAGGAGCAATAGGATTGGATCTCCAAGCCATCGAGCGATCAAAGGCTTATTGGAAGACGGGCTAATGGCTATAGAATCTACCCCACAAAAATTAACTCAAGCAGATATACAGTCTGCTCAACGGGTCATCAGCTTCTGTGAACTACCAATTGAATATCAACAGCAAGCCACCGTTGAACGCTGGGAGAATGTCCCGCCTGTCAGCGAAAACTATGAAAAAGCTCGCGAGGCAATTATCGAACGCATCGATCATCTTGTGAGTCAAATAAAGTGACATTAATGAGACCGAAGGCAAATTCATTGAATATAAAATCAACAGACACAGGATTCAATAGTTGTCATTCCTGGTGGCTTATATGGGATGTTCTTTTTAGAAGATCATATCAAAGCAAAAGTTTATGTTCAGGAAAATTCTGCTAATCTCAATACTGTTAGTATTCCTGATTGCTTGTGGGACAAAAGTAAAGCTACGCTCCAATGAGCTTACTCCCTCAACTGTTGGCAACAATGGAACGATGCGTTTGATTCAAACAATTCCCTTGC
>WNFZ01002172.1_pt1 | contig 18770 bp, 14 predicted proteins | sample 5400081 | NCBI WGS metagenome assembly WNFZ01 (sample SAMN13153365, study PRJNA577476) | soil metagenome | isolation source: 80 cm soil or saprolite under grassland replicate 1 | place: USA:California | collected 2016-06-15
AGATTTAAACTCGGTCATTTCTCCGCTTAAAATATCAATTTTATTTTCAATGTTTACTAATCATTCTACCATAATTATAATAAAATATTAATTACAAGTTAACTTATTAGTCTCTTAAATATTTACGAATACAGTCAGACCTCCATACAATCACCCCCTATATAATAACACCTCTTTATAAGCACCCAATTTTGCAAAACCAATTTAAACACTATTAAATTACCTCTATACAATAACAAATCGGATATAATCACTATCACCACATTATCCTGAACGTAATTATTATCTCTATTAATAACTAAACCTCCGCATAATCACATAATTTTTTTGATTCTCCTAAATGCGCATATGATCAACACTAAACATATTATAAATCTGTCAGTTAAAAATGCGCGTATGATCAACATTGAACACGTTATCTTTATCATATATAAAACCGCAGTTTCCGCAGCTTCCGCAGTGATAGATAATCTTCATCTCTTTTTCACTATGCCACCTATTCGACCTCTTAAACAAAAACAACAACGTTCAGCTATTAGCAACGACCTAAAACGCCAAATTTGTGAGTGGTCAGAAGCTAACAAAAATAAAACGCACCAGGAAATTGCCAGTGAATTTAACGAAAAAGATTCAAATATCGATATTAAGAGGAGTACTGTAACGAAGATTTTGCAGCAAAAGGATAAATGGAAAGCTGTTACAAATACTGAAGATTCCGCTCAAACATTTAGGCATAAGGAAGTAAAGTTTCCGATACTTGATCGTGCTATGAGTTTATGGGTAGAAAATGTAACAGCTGGTGGTGTTATTTTAACGGATTTATTAATTAAGGAGAAAGCAAGAATTTTTGCCGAAGCATTTAACATTCAGGAAAATGAACTGGTTTTTTCTAATGGATGGCTACAAAAATTTAAAAAGCGTAACAATATTCGTAGATTTCGTATACATGGAGAATCAGGAAGTGCGCCGCTAGCATCTCTTTCAGAAGAACGTGCAAAATTACACCAACTTCTAAGCCGTTTTACTCTTGACCAAATTTATAATATTGATGAAACGGTAAGCAAGATTAAGTTTATTTTTTTAGAAATATTATTACTAATTTTGGTATCTAAAATAATTTAATGTTAAATAATTAATCAAAGGGCCTTTATTATCGGATTGCACCAAATCAGACTCTTTCAAGCACACCAGTTCGTGGCCAGAAAAAAGATAAGACACGAGTTACAGTTCTCCTTGGTGTTAATGCCACTGGAACTCATAAACTCAAGCCATGGGTAATTGGAAATTCAAAGCGCCCAAGACCTCTTTCAAAAGTTAACTTGGAACGTCTTCCAGTCTATTATCGCGGAAATCCCAAGGCATGGATGAACTCTATGATTTTTGAAGAAGTTCTTCAGGAAATAGATAATTATTTTAGAGCACAAAACAAAAAAATCCTATTATTAATGGATAATGTCCCATCACATTTTGACCCACATTATTCTCAAGATGATGATGAAAATGATGAATCTCCATCAACATCTGGTATGTTTCTTTACTTTATTATAATACACATGTGTGTAATGTTAATTTATGTTAATCCAAATTTTTTAATATAGAAAATCATGATCATGGTAGTAGTGGTAGAGGTCATGGTAATAGAAGTCGTGGTGGTAGAGGTCGTGGTGGTAGAGGTCGTGGTCGTGGTCGTGGTGGTAGATCAGGTGGTAGATCAGGTGGAAATCAATCTGATATTTCCCAACTTCGGTTAACCCATGTTGAAGTAGCCTTTTTACCTCCTAATACAACAAGCCACCTCCAGCCACTTGATGCTGGAATTATTGCAAGTTTTAAGAATTATTATAAGAGGAATTATTGTCGTCATGTGTTGGAGCTTTTTGAGGATGGTAAAGATATCAACAAAGAGAAGATTAATGTTAAAGAAGCCATTAATTACGTATCAGATGCATGGAATCATGTGACTGAAGAGACAATTTGGAACTGTTGGAAGAAGACCGGAATTTTACCTTCATCAACTAATGAAGATATGGATAATGCATCACAAGTTCAACAAAAAATAGTTGATGATGAAGCAGAAGATCTTGATCAAATAATTGGAGAATTAAATACGGGAGATTCTAATACTGCTTTATTGGCAGATGCGCTAAATAATTTTTTTAATGATTTAGAAGAAGAAATTCCGACTGAGGCTATTCTAAGTGATGATGATATCATAAAGTTAATTCAGGAGGAAATATACGAAGATGATAAAATTAATAATGATAATAATGATTCTGAAGAAGAAGAACCAGTACTAGTTTCTTTGGATAGTGCAATAAGATCCTTACAGAATTGGATTAGCTATTTTGAACAACAACAAATGAGTGAATTCAGAGTAGAAGATATGGATATTTTCAAGAAATACTTAAATTTAATTAAGCAACTTGAAAGAAAATCTCGAAAGCAGGTTTCAATTACTAATTTTTTTTAGTATTTTTAATATAATAACATTTAATAACATTTATTATAGTATAATAATATAATAGCATTTAATAACATTTGGTATAATAATATAATAACATTTGTAAATAATTTTTTTTACTTCTAATAAATGATAATATAATTTGCGTTTTCAATAAAATAAAACTCTATATAATCACTTCACATGATTTTTAATATAATGGTGATTGTAAAGAGGTTACCTTTTTACAATAACACCTCTATTTAATCACCAATTTTGGTAGAACCGAAGAGGTGATTATATGGAGGTCTGACTGTACTTCCAATTCTTTCCAATGGAAGTTCCAATTCTATGGCATGCCGAGCTGGACTAAATGTTCAGCGCGGTACTGATCATTTGTCAGACAAATGATCTGCGCGGCGCTGATAAAATGTCACCAAGTGCTGACATTTTGTCAACCCGGCGCTGATAAAGGTCAGCTCAGCGCTGACATTTTGTCAACTCAGCGCTGATGAAGGTCAGCTCAGCGCTGACATTTTGTCAACCTGGCGCTGATGAAGGTCAGCTCAGTTCTGACGTTTTGTCAACCCGGTGCTGATGTAGATCAGCTCGATTCTGACGTTTTGTCAACCTGGTGCTGATAAATGATCAGCCCAGTTCTGACAAAATGTCAACCTGGTGCTGACAAAAGATCAGCCCAGTTCTGACAAAATGTCAACCCGGCGCTGACAAAAGATCAGCCCAGCTCTGACAAAATGTCAACCCGTCGCTGACAAAAGATCAGCCCAGCTCTGACAAAATGTCAACCCGGCGCTGACAAAAGATCAGCCCAGCTCTGACAAAATGTCAACCCAGCGCTGACAAAAGGTCAGCTCAGTTCTGATCTACAATCAGCTCAGTTCTGACATTTTGTCAACTTCGGTGCTGATTGACGATCCCTATGAAAAATTTTCCAAGTTTTTCCAGAATTTTTTTTTATTAAATAATTTTTTAACGGTAATTTTATCACGCATTTTTTTAATTTTAATTTTAGTCGGTGATAATCTTTTTTTTAACTCCTTTTTTTTAAATTCGGCCTCTACAACTTTTTTAACAGAAATCATCCAAAACGCTCAAACTGATTATGAAAAAGTCATGCTTTTGAAGTTTGTTATGAATTAACTAAAAATACAATTCGGAAAGTATTTACTTCGTACCCAAGAAGTTCCCATTTCTCCCCAAAGAAGTTCGTTTAGCGACTCTGGAAGGTTTTGAATTTGCCAAAAAAGAATGGAAAGTAGCCGTTGAGATATTAACTTCTTTACCTAACTTTTTACAAGAACTAGTCTTTTTTCCGTTATAGGTGAGTTAGGTGAGTTTACGTTCTTTTTTTGTTTTCGTTTTTATTTTGACTTTCTTACTAACGCCCATTTTTTTTCTTTAGAATTCGGTGTGGTATTTTCGGTGATAAGCATTCTGTGATTTCAGTTTGGCGATGGATCGATTATTTTTTTAAAAAAACTGAACTCTGAGATTTGTTCTGTGATATAACAAAAAATGACAAATTTCATTGTGGCAGAATTAATGGTAATTCTGAAACAGGTTACCATTCAAAGGTAATAACGACAGTTTCGTTTTTTTTATTTCGTTTTTCTTTTACTAACCTTTTTTTTCTTTCTTCTTTAGGTTTTGGTTAAGCTTCAGTTCAAGACTTCGGGTGAGTTGGCTTTTTTTTCGTTTTCGTTTTTCATTTTTCGTGTTTTTCGTTTCGAATTTCTCTTACTAACCGTTTTTCTTCTTTCTTTAGGTTTCGGTGTTAAGCTTCAAAACCGAATTCGGGTGAGTTTGCGTTTTTTTTTCGTTTTCGTTTTTCATTTTTCGTGTATTTTTCGTTTCGAATTTCTTTTTTACTAACCGTTTTTCTTCTTTCCTCTTCAGGTTTCGGCTGGGCTCTTCACGGCGGCAAATGATTTTTTTTGTCCGTTTCTATAGAGGAATAGGGAGGTTCGTTAATTATTTACTTTGGGTATTTGGATATTGCGAAACGAACTTGTAAGTGTGTTTCTTTTGGGAGATAGTGGAGTTTCATTGACCCTTTTTTTATTTTGTAGGTTCGGTAATTAGAACTCAATAGGAATATAGTTGTTTGTTGGAATCGAACCAACTGGGTAATGTCCAAACCATTAATAACGGTAAGTATAGGAGGGTATGTTTATTTTAATTAAATATAAGAGTGATACTAATAAGAACTTTTTTTCTTACATTTTAGAGTAAAAATTGGAATGGGAGAATCAGTTTCGTAGTGAAGTGGAGATAATCACATGAAAATATGTAGATTGTAACAATTTTTATAAATAAAAAATTTAACTAGTAATATAACAGGTGATATCGCCTAATTAAAAGATTTTTTACTATGGGTGATTTTTAACGTGTTTATTGATATGGATGATCTTTTTTTTAACATCCTTTCTTTTTCTTCTTCCGTTTAGACTCTTAGAGGTAAGCTTTTTTATTTTTTTTGTTTTTTTTTTTTTGCTATTATTCCTCAATTAACTTTTTTCTTCTTTTTTGTAGATTTTCAAAGTTCTTTGGTATTCTAGTAAACGGTAAATTTCAGGTTTTTTTCATGGTTTTGGGAACTATTTTCTTTACAGCAACTAACCAGTTCTTTTTTCTTTTTTCATTTGGGTTTCTTCTTGGGTTTCTTCTTTGGGTGTTTCTTTGGGTGTTTCTTTTTTTTCGGTTGGTTTTTCAATTTTATTTTCTTTATACTTTGACTTCATGATTTCATTTTCAATCTCATTTTACTTTATGATTTGGTTTTGGTTCATTTCAGGCAAAAATTACTCGTAAACTATTATCGCCAAACTTGTTTATTTTTTATTTATCTTTGGTTCTGATTCATTTTGATCTTGTATATTTTTGTCTTTGGGCTTTGGTTCGTTCTGATTTTATATATTTTTATCTTTAGTTTTGTTTCAATTTCAATTATTTGTCTTTGAGCTTTGGTTTGTTCTAATCTTGTATATTTTTATCTCTGGTTTCGTTCCAATCTTATTTATTTTTGTCTTTGAGTTTTGGTTCATTCTAATCTTGTATATTTTTTATCTTTGGTTTCGTTTCTTTGAGCTTTGGTTCATTCTAATCTTATATATTTTTTATCTTTGGTTTCGTTTCTTTGAGCTTTGGTTCATTCTAATCTTGTATATTTTTATCTTTAGTTTTGTTTCAATCTTAATTATTTGTCTTTGGGCTTTGGTTCATTCTAATCTTGTATATTTCTATCTTGGGTTTTGTTCCGATGTCATTTATTTTGTCTTTGGGTTATGGTTCTTTTTCAATTACATTTATTTTTGATTTTGGTACCAAAAAATCTGTAAGATCACGTAAACCAGCCCTATATGATGTACCGGCAATTAAAATTATGTGTAAAATTATTTTTATAGGAGGGTATTTAACCAAATCTTAAAAATTATCCAATTAAAATTTAATTTATGATTTACTATTAAAAATATTATTTTTATTGTACAAGTAAAACCACCTGATTTTAGTAAAAAATAAAATAAATGTATATCAGTAATGCGCAACTTGCATCAGAATGAAAAACTGTTTAAACTATATTTGGAAATGAATCTAACCATAAACCTAAAACTCTTAATAATTAAAAATTTGTCAATATACATATTTTTTGTTTTTTTGCAAAGTAATTTTTTAAAAAAAATCACCAAGTTTGTTTCATTTGATGATAAAGTTGCTGATTATATTTTTACATTTGATTTTTTATCTGGTGAAGTTGCTAATTGTATTTCCATATGGAATAATTCAATGTATTATATTTGAGATTGGCTTTTTTTAAAGAATATATTACTCAACTATAAATTGATTTGTGCATATCAATAGACCAAGATGTTATTTATTTGCTAGAGTTAACTGTGTTTTTACATTTGATTTGTTATTTAGTGGAGTTGCTAATTGTATTTTTACATTTAATTTTTTACTATAAATTTAAATTTGAAATAGTATTTTTTATTTAATTAATAATATAATTATACTTTACATGTTTGATTTGTAGAAAAGTGAATTTTCAACTTTTTAATTAGAATAACTAGTACTTTTTTAGTTAATTAATTAACTTATATTCTAAAAATTGTAAATTGGAAAGTTGGATTACTAGTTGTACTAATAAATTTATGAAAATCACTACTAAAATTAATTTTATATATGAAAATCATTTGCAAAAAACATTTTTCAACTTATGGTAATTTGATATAATATACTGATACCAAATATAATGAAAGAATAACACTTTTTTGACCAAATGAATTTATTTAGCAAAGATTTCTGTTATAACTATTAAGATAAATAACAAAACCAGAACATGATACAAGCTATTTTTTAATGATTTATTATTTATATACTTAAAAATAAAATAAACTATAAAAGTATTACTTAAAGTAACACTTAGTTAGCAATTAAATAAACTAAAATATATAATATAACTACTAGTTGGTTATAATAATTTATGTATATAAAAAAGGTATAATTAATAAAGTTTTATATTATCTAATGAAGTTTTAAAGCTAAATGAAATTCTTAATTATTGCCAATTAGCTAAATTTTAACAATATTTATAAAAATATTATTAAAATTTATATATATATATTTATTTTTATAATATCTAATAGCTAAATTACATAAAATATATTAAATATATGATAGTGTATTATTTAATAAAATCTTTTCAAATACTATATTTGTTTATTTTTAAATCATTATCTTTTAGTTATATAAAAGAATAATATTAAGTAAAAACAGATGTTTAATTAGTATATTATTTATATGTAAATTAGCAATTAAGTTTTAGAATTTAATTTTAAATGTTGAATGTTTTATTTTTTTTTTAAACTTATTGCAAGTCTTATAATAAATTATTATATATTTTTAAAAAAATATATAAATAGGACTAATATATAAATTATATTATAAATTTTTTGCAAATTTGTGATTTTTTACCAATAAATAGCCCAATTTTTTTTACAATAATTCTGGATAATATAGTATTAAGAAAATGGTTGATATACTTAAAAAAGGGTTTGGTAAACAGATTATTTCATTTGTTTCCAATATACTGATATTATATTAATATCAAAATTTATTAGAAAATAAAATAAATTTATTAAATGATAAAAATAATTAATAATAATTTTATATATCATATGGATTTTAATAATATTATATAATAATAATAAGGATTTAAAATTTTATTAAATGTTAAATTTAATATAAATTTAAAATATCAATTTTTGCTAATTTTAAAAAAATATATTATAATTTTAGTTTTGAACATTTTGGATAAATTCTAATGTCATTAAATATAAATTTATACCAAAATTTCCATCCTCAGCCAAAGGATTAATAATATGTTGTAAATTAGATAATTGTGAAATTGAAAGAATATTATTAATTGGATCAATATTTACTTGTTGAATTTCATCATCAGTAGATATCGGTCCTTCCCAATCAATACCATAATTATCTATATCAATATTAAAATCTTCTAATCCTTTAAAATTATTTTTAACCATTCCTTCCAAATATAATTGCCTTGGTGTCTTATAATTTTCTGTTCTAATTGAATGATAATTCCATGATTGTGAAAATATATCTAAAGCAGAATTAATTCTTGGTATAAATATATAATGAAGAGCAAACATATGAATATAATTATCAATATTTAAATTATAATTTTCCTCCAAAAAATAAAAAATACTTGCAAATAATACTACAATAATTCTGTGTACATCTCTCCATAAACGCTCTATTCTTTGGTTATGTACAGACGTACCACCAATATAACTTCCTCTATTTACTCCTTTGTTTCTGATCATATATTCTGCAACCTTTATATTTTCTCCTCCACGATCACCACGAACTCTATTAGGCATTCCAAATTTTTCTGTAGCTTCACAAAAATAAGATAAAACTGTTGTTGCTTTGTTGTTACCACTACACCCAAGGTAAACAATCATCCTGGAAAATCCATCTATTCCTCCATGAATAACTAATTTCCAACGTATTAGCTTATGATGGCCATCTATGTGCCAAAGTGAATTTGGCCCAGCTACTTTATATTTACGTCTTGGTGTTATTTGAGCCCAACGATTTAACACATTAAAAGTATCAGTTCTATGTAAAGAATCTCTTAATCTTTCTCGATGAATTCTAATTCCTAGAGATCTTATCATACCCATAAGTATTTGTTGGCCAGAATGAGGTTGTTGAAGTCTAATTGATCTTATTAAATTATCCAATTCTTCATTGGAAATTTCACTATATTCTAAGTCATCTGGAATATTTAATTCATTTCTTCGACGTTGAATTGTCTTTGTAGAAATTCCCATTATTTTTGCAATTTCAACATAAGAAAATCCTTCACGACGAAATAATCTTAATGCTTCAACAGAAATTAAGATTTTTGGACGACCTATAAAAATATTTATTAAAAAACTAAATTCTTTAATATTATAATTATACTGTATTATAATTTTTACTTACCAAGATTTATTATTCCTTTAGATATAAATAAATTAATATTAACAAAGCTTTCAGTATCCAATTGACTTAAAATTTCTATATATTGGTTAAGTAACACTTGAATATCTCTCATATAAGTTGATATTGTTGGAAAATTTTCATGATTTTCACTAATATGTGATGTTAACTGATTAAACATAGAAAAAAGTAGCTCAAGTTGTTCTCTTTGCATTTCCAGTAAATTTATATCATCACCAAATTGAACAATACTTTGTGTTGCCTGCTGAATTTTTTCATTTGCATAAGTCATAAATTCCAAGTATGCGGTATTATCCATATTTAAAATAAAAGAAGAAAAAATTTTATTTGCAAATAACTTTATTTATCATAAATAAATAAATTACATAACTATTATATAATCATTACATAATTAAACTAGATCTGTGATTAACATCTATTTATACTTTTTATACAAGTGATACAACTTTATGCCGTTTCAAGTAACTGTAGTTTCATATATCAATTTTTAAAAATGAATTTTTTTTTAAAAAAAATAAATTAACCAGGACTTTTTTTATTTTTTTATTTTTTTATTAGCAAGAGCAGTCAAGGCCTTATTCCTCTCATCCATTTTTTTTTTATTTTATTTATAAACAAAAAATCAAAATTCTATCTGATTCTTATGATCAAGAAAAAAATTATAAATAAATGGAGAACTCAAAATCTTTTGATCGAACTTAGGAATAAAAAACAAAGGCGTTCAAAGTTTTGGTTAAATAGGCATAAAAAAGATCCAAAAAAAAAGTAAAGAACAATGCCTAAGCAAGTCTATTTATCCAAGCTGAAACTTATAAAAAGAAAAAAAAACAAGTTAATATAAAAGAAATGAAAAAATGAAAGATAACTCCAATCAAAACCTACCAGCAATGCACAAGTAAAACCAATCATCCAAGCCAGAATATAAAAAAGAAAAAAGAAGTCATTAAAAAAAATTATCATTAAAAAAATAACAATTAAAAAAATCATCTAACAAAAAATTATATTGTTAAAAAAATTATCAAATAAAAAATTACTGTTAAAAAATCGTTAAAAAAATTATTTAAAAAAATTATTCAATAAAACATTATCGTTAAAAAAATATTCAATAATAAATTACCGTTAAAAAAATTATCTAATAACAAAAAATTATCGTTAAAAAAATTATTCACCGTTAAAAAATAAAAATTATCATTAAAAAAAATTATCCAATAAAAAATTATTTAATAACAAATTAGGTATTCAATAAAAATTACCGTTAAAAAAATTATTCAATAATAAATTACTGTTAAAAAAAATTATCTAACAAAAAATTATCGTTAAAAAAATTATTCAATAATAAATTACCGTTAAAAAATAAAAAATTATCATTAAAAAAAATTATCCAATAAAAAATTATCGTGATAAAAAATTACCGATTCAATAAAAATTATCCAATAAAAAATTATCGTTAAAAAAATTACCGATTCAATAAAAATTATCATTAAAAAAATTATTCAATAATAAATTACCGTTAAAAAAAATTATCTAATAACAAAAAATTATCGTTAAAAAAATTATTCAAGTTAAAAATAAAAAATTATCATTAAAAAAAATTATCCAATAAAAAATTATTCAATAAAAAATTATCGTTAAAAAAAATTATCTAACAAAAAATTATCTAACAAAAAATTATTATCCAATAAAAAATAGCATATGATCTAATTTTAGTTTTTTTTTTATTTTTAGAAGTGTGAAAAATGTGAAATTAAATTATGTAATTTTTTACTATTCCTTTTAGGAAAAAATTAAGGTTTGTGGCTTTGCGCATGACAAGTTTTAACTATTTTTAATAATTGATCATCAATGTATGTAACGTTTATTGTCAGTAGTATTAAAAAATTTTTTTTTGGATAGAGTAAATTTTTTAGTGAACTTCAAATTTTAATTTTTCATTAATAATTAATTATTTTTTTTTTAACACTAGCATATTTTAAAATTAATCTAATTATACGCAATTATTCAATTAATTTATATTTTTTTAATTAAAATCAATTTGTAGTACCATAATACTATTTATTATAAAATGTTCAAATACTATTTATTATAAATGTTAAAATCAAAAAAACAATATTTACATAAAATTAAATGAAAAAAAACAATATTTACATAAAATTAAATGAAAAAAAACAATATTTACATAAAAAAAATTTGATTAAAATTAATCAGCAAATCCATCATTTATACCAAAAATTACAGCTTTTCTTAAGTCATCATCAAATGCATCTATTTCGTCATCATTATAATTTTCAGATAACCAAATAGTTTTTAAACATGTTTTTGCATTTGGAATTCTAAGTAGTGGTTGTTCTTTATTTCCTTCGTTTTTCCACTGAACCTAAAATAAATTAAAATATAGTATAAATAATTGATTTGATTTTACTATTATAAATTAAATATAAAAATATTACTTGAATTTTTTGATTAATAGGAAGTGGAATTGCAATTTTTCCACAAATAAATCTTAAGACATTTTGTCTTTCTGCAGGTGTTTTAAGACTTCTCAAGAAATCTAAAAACCTGGAATATAAAATTTCTCTTTTGGAAATCCCGTCGATTCTTTTGAAATTTTTTGTATTATCAAATTGATTTAATAAATCAATTTCGGATATTACTACCTTATACAATTTTTTTTCAAAATCTTTCCAATTAATATTAAGTATATCTTTATTATCATTAATTGTCTAAATATAAAAAAAAGTTAAAAAATAATTAAGTAAAATTTTAATACAATATTTCTAATAAATGCATTAGTAATAAAATACATACATACCTTTATTAATGTAAAAATATTAAACCCATTTCTTAATTCATTTAAATGCGATTTCCTGGAATTTTCTACTTCATGTTTAGCAATAAAATTAATAAGATCATCTTTTTCTTCTTTACCTAATGCAATTAAATCAGTTTCCTATAAATAAAATTATATTAAAATATGGTTAAATAATATTAATTGATAGAATTGAAAATGGATATTAATTACTTGTAAATTATATGTGAGTCCCCAATCATATAAACCAGTAATCATTCCAGGTTTCAACTCTTCATTAAGATTTTCTATTGACCTAATAATCTCATAAATTTGGGGTTGAATTTCTTTAAGAATTTGAACGTAATTAATATTCATTTCAAACATATATCTAAAATGGAATTTATGTAACCAGTGAGGCCAAGCACCATTATGAATTAAACACCAAAAAAGTGTTTTTCCAAGTGTAATTAATTTGGTTGAATTTAAAAGTAAAGGGTTTGATGAAATAATGAAAACATCATCATTAGAAATAAAGAATGTAGGGTCATCATAAAGTTTGATTTGATCCCAAAATTGTTGAGTTACATGCATGAATACTCCTCCAACATCTATTACACTATTATATTTTGAAAAAAAAAAAAAAATTAATTTTTTTTATTTTAATTATAAAAATTTGGTTAAATTACCTTTCAGTAATTACAGAAATCATTGGCTTTTTAAGTAAATCAATATCATTTGCTTTTTCAATCCAATCCAGAATTTCATCTACTACATTAATAGTATTCTTTATCGTTATAATTTTTATTCCTGTTACTTTATGATCCATTTGTAATTGAATTAAAATTTGGGAAATAATATCATCTACATTATCATGAAAAGATGATGTTGATTCATCAATAATGGATTGATTGGATCTAATAGTCGAACTTGATGATGGTGTAGAACTATTATAAATTCTTGTAACAGGAGTATTATAAGATGATGATGAATTATGAATAGTAGTAGTAGCTGATGAGGATGTTGGTGAGAACAATGTTGATGTTGATGGAAATGATGTTGATGTTGATGAAGACGATGTTGATGTTGATGGAAATGATGTTGATGAAGATGAAGATAACATTGATGTTGATGGAAATGGTGTTGATGTTGATGAAGATGATGTTAAGGTTGATGGAAATGGTGTTAATGTTGATGAGGATGACATTGGTGTTGATGGAATAGTCATTATTGTTGGATGTAAATCATTATTGTTAATAGAATTATTCATAGCAGTTGAAGATATTGTATTATTTGTTATAAATCCTAAACCATTATCCTGTTGTTGATCTTCTACAATATTAGTAATATTTTCTGATAACGGTAATGGTTCAGTCTTTGGTGAGATGTATAATTTAGTTTTATTAACCAATAATCTAAAATAAATAAATATTAATTCATAATAACTTTTTATTAAAAAAATGATATTATAATAATAAAAATTACCTCTTTATTAATGCATAAGAAATGTTTTGCCCAACAGGTGGATTATATTCCATGGTACATGATCTTGCAGATGAATGTCTTAATGTCCACTCTCTTTCTAATAAAATCGGAAAAGTTTCTTCAATTTTTTGAATAATATTATCAGTTTCTTTAATTATTACTTCTTTAATATATCCACCATTATACATTCTTCTATATCTAAAATAAAAATTGAAAATAAAACTTAATAATTTAAAATAAAAAAAATTATATTAAAAATAACTTACTTGTCTTGTGTTGCCATTGGTGATTGTAATGATTGTCCAACATCAGGTAAAAGAATTATTTGTATTGGAGTTTCTCTAGGTTCTCTAATAACTACTTCTCTCCTATTTCTATTTCTACTAGTATGTTGTACAATAGAAGGGTCGAAACTTCTTTGATTAATTCTTCTTGATCTAGTACTAGTAGATGAATTTCTGTGCGAAAATGTTTGGCTCAATTCATTTGCAATAGATTCTTCTTCTAATGCTCGTCCAGCTAATACTTGATTTAATAATGAGCTAGCAGCAGGTACAGCAGGTATAATAGTTTCTTCATTTTCTTTTTCATGAAATCCAGCATCATGAAAACATACATCACATATATGTTCATTACTGAAATTCATTCTATAGCGTTGGCATCCACACCTCTCTCCAGCTTCTGAGTAACAGCACTTTCCAAGTTTATCATAGTTGGTCATAATGAAGTAAATCTAAAATTAAATAGTAAAAAAATCACAATAAGCTATTTTTCATAAAATATATACTTTATTTTAATAAATTATATCAAAATATATTACCTTTGTTAAAGAAAAATGAAAAATTTTAAACGTGTTTGTGTGAAAATTTTTTTTAAAAAAATCATATGTCAGATAATAAATCAACAAATAAGAACTATGTTGACGCGTAAGCCGCGTAAGCTGGCACCAATTATTATCATGTGAAACTGTATTGCCGATCATTTTCTCTCTTTTATTCAAAAAAAAAAATAACGTTTTAGAAATAAAAAAATTTGAGAAAAGAAGTCTCACGCAATAAATCATGATATTGGACTATAAAAAATTATTATTTGACTATAATAATTCTTTTTATACTAACTTATTACAAACAAAATAGTTATATGACTTTATATAAAATTTCCTCAAGTGTTTGGCTACAAGAACTCTAAACAAAAATAAAAAAAAAAGAATATTAGCACCAATATTTATTAGAAAGTTCAAGAGTTTACTAACAAATGAAATTTACCAGAAGTCTAGGAGTCTGGCACAAGAAGTTAAGAATAAAGTCTACTACAAAAAAAAAGAGTTAATATCAATAAGTTAGAGATGAAATTACAAAAAAAAATTAAAAGTTAGCATTAATTAAATAAAAAGAAAGCATAAACAACACCACCAATACTTACCAGATGTTCAGGAGTCTACCATAAGATAGGAATGAAATCTACAAAGAGAAAAAAGTTGATGTTACTATTTGTATTTCTTTTATTTAATTTACACTAACACTAATATTTACCAAAATCTAGGAGTCTGCTAGGAATGAAATCTGTAAAAAAAAGAGAGTTTGTGTTTTCTTTTTATTTAATTGACACTAACACATCACCAACATTTACCAGAAGTGACAGAAATGAAATTACAAAAAAAAATTGATGGGTTTGGGTCTGATGGTCAGTACTATTACCAAAAGTTAGCATTAATTAAATGAAGAAAGCATAAACAACGCCACCAATACTTACCAGCAATTCAGAAGTCTGCACAAGAAGTCAGAAATGGAATCTACAAAGATAAAAACAATTAGTGTAAATTAAATAACAATACCAACACCAAAACCAACACCAATATTTACCAAAAATCTTGTCACAAGAAATCAGAATAAAATCTACAAAGAAAAAGAATGTTAGCATTAATTAAATGAAAAGAAAACATAAACAACCCTACTAATTGCTTACCAGAAGTCCAGGAGTCTTCACAAAAAGTTAAAATGAAACCTATAAAAAAGAAAGTTAGCAATAAATAAAATAAAAAGAACGTACAAACACCACCACCAATGCTTACCAGGAGTTCAAGAGTCTGTCTACAAACAAAATTTATAAAGAAAAAGAGAAGTTAATGTAAAATAAGCAAAAGAAATACACTAACACCAACTAAAAAAAGATAAGATAAAAAAAAAGCAAGTTGAATTATATATTACGTAATTAAGAAAAACTTTCACTCCAATAAAAAAAAAGAATTTTTTAAAAAAAGATTTACGTTAAAAAAATCAATTTATAATTTAAAATCATGTGATATGCAATTTGTATACATGCACCGGCATTAAATTTATCGTCTTGCCCATTATTATAAAACAAAAATAAAAAAAAATTTTTTAAAAGAATAAAATCAATTTAAATTTGTGTAAATTACGCGCAGGTGTTTTATAAAAAAAAATCAATACATTAAGTTTGTAAATTTATTGTCACTATCAGTTAGTTGGAAGCACGGATCAGCGTGGTTCTGTGAAAACAGTGCGATGAAAATTAGCATCGATCAACGCACTGTTTTGTATATATCGCACGGAACATTGCACTTGTAAGACATCGCACAGTTTATTTTTATTTTTAATTTTTTTATTTTCTCTATTTATTTACAATACAAATTTTATCTACTTTCTAACTTAGGATATTGTTTCTTAATAACTTCACCATGCGATTTGACTGTTTTATTCTACAATCAACATTTGGATCTAATGAAGTTCTTATAGCTGATTTTTTATTTGATTTATTAAAATAATAAATAAAATGGTAGTTTGGTAAGATTCCTGAATTGGGTCGCGGTTCAAATCCTGCCTTTTCTAATTCTGTAAAAATTACTTTAAGTAAAAAATAACTATGAAAGAAAAAATTTTGAAAATCTGAGCAAATTTGAAATAGGAATGATTTCCAGACTTACCAAAGTATTGAATGGACAAATATTTAATGGCATTTCATAAAACACATGAAAGTAAAAAATCTGCTGTTATAAGAGGAATTGTAGAATGTGTGTGGATGCCAACTTCGTAATCTTCAGTCGTACTTTTAATTGCAATAGCCCAAATGTTGCAATAAGAATTATCTTCATCATGTAGTGCCTAGCGTTTGTGTAATTAAATGTAGAATATTAAGATATAAATACCAGAGCAACATTACATGATATTAATTTATTATATTGTAGACACAAGAGATGAAAGAAATAGCGTGATAAATATATACTCACTTACTTTCTTTATCCAACATATTTAATGAAAAGAGCTCTGCCGAATAGTCCAGGTTTGACGTGATCTAAGCTATTTCTAGAAAAGAACTAAAAGAAATCAATTTTTTTTTTTAGAAATATACATTTCCTTCTATTCTTTTTTACCTGTTGTTAATGGTTTGGGCATAGTCCCAGTTGGTTCGATTCCAACAAACAACCTGAAAAATAAGAAAGAAGGCATTAGTATTGTTTCCTAACGCCATTAGACATCACACTCCCACCCAACCACACCTACCTTCGAATTCCATTCCAAGTAAAGTATTCAAGAAAGTGTCCAAGTATCTAAAAAACAAAAAAAAATGGCGTTAGTATCGCTTCCTAACGCCATTAACACCACTACATTCCACTTACCATGAATTTCGTTTCAAGAGTCCAAGTACCTAAAAAACAAAAGAAAAAATGGCGTTAGTATTATTTCCTAATGCCATTAACACCATTACACTCCACTTACCGTGAATCCCATTTAAAGAAGCGTTCAGGAAGCACCCAAGAACCCAAAAGAATAAAAAAAATGGCGTTAGTATTGTTTCCTAACGCCATTAACACCATTACACTCCACTTACCGTGAATCCCATTCAAAGAAGCGTCCGCATCCAAAAACCTAAAAGAATAAAAAAAAATGGCGTTAGTATTGTTTCCTAACGTCATTAACACTGTTACACTCAACTTACCGTGAATCCCATTCAAAGAAGTGTCCAGGAAGCATCCAAGAACCTAAAAAAATAAAAAAAATGGCGTTAGTGTTGTTTCTAACGCCATTATATTACTATACACTCCAAAAGACACTTACATTTCCAGAAAGTCTGCAGGAAACCCGCCGAAAAACTGTTCCTAAAAGAGAAATAGAAACGAAGTTAATTTCATTTCTAAAAAAAAATAATAAAAAATAATAAAAAAATACCTTAATATCCTGTTTGCATTCTGATTCCTGACGAGTTCCGACCTAAAGATAAAAAAGAAAAGAATTGTTCTTAACTGAACATCTTTTTTTAAAAAAAAGATTATCTTTGGTAAGTCATATGACCAATACCGCTGATCTTTGCTCTGACGTTTGGGACGGACTTGATGATGATGCTATAATAGTCACAAGTGGGTGTTGTATGATATTACAACGCGAATTTGTAAAACTAAATTTGCAGTATTAAGTTAGAAAAAAAAATCAATATTAATTTTTTGTAAAAGGAAAAAAAATACATATTATAAATAAAAGAAATGTCCTTTACCAAATTGATCAAAACATCAAAAAATTTGCGATCATTAATTACTACTAACAATAACTTTTTAACTGAGTCTGGCATATCTCTCATTGCATCACCATTACCAATTCAATTTGTGAAGAACACCGAGCTTTCTTTATGTAACAACTAAACGCGTTTTTACACGTGCTATTATAGAAGAATTATTACAATTAGTAAAAAATATCTGGGATGGTAATAGTTCTCATAAATATTGGATAAAATTGAGCTATCGCATAGAAAAAAAGTGTACCAAGTTCTATTCCAAGAAGAGATCATATCGTTCCTAAAAAATAAAAAAAAATCAATAAAAAATTTATATTAGAAAAAAATAATAAAAGTTTTATAAAAAATTTAAAAAGACACCCCAAAGTTTACCAAGTTTTATTCTGTGGCTGAAATCTTTCCTAAAAAATAGAGAAAAGTTAAAATTTAAATTTAATAAAAAGAATTATTATATTATAAAAAATAGACACCTGAAACTCACCTTATTCCCATTCCAAGAAGACGCTAGCCGAAATCTTCCTAAAATGTAATAGAAAAAATTATTAAGTACATTTTAAATAAAAAAAGATAATAAAGAGAAAAATAAATTTAAATTGCTTTACTACTTGGAAGAAAAAGCTCACCAAAATTGCCATTTCTAAAAAAGAGAGAACGGAAGAACACCTACTACATTTCTTAAAAAGATTCAGATCGGTAAATCAGGCAGACTATGAAAAAATTCTGGAAAAAATCTGATAAATGATTATTTTTCTGGAAAATTTTTCATAGGGATCATCAATCAGCACCGAGTTGACAAAAATGTCAGAACTGAGCTGATTGTAGATCAGAACTGAGCTGACCTTTTGTCAGCGCCGGGTTGACATTTTGTCAGAGCTGGGCTGATCTTTTGTCAGCGACGGGTTGACATTTTGTCAGAGCTGGGCTGATCTTTTGTCAGCGACGGGTTGACATTTTGTCAGAGCTGGGCTGATCTTTTGTCAG